>ENA-UOUL01000621-UOUL01000621.1-bioreactor-metagenome-genome-assembly--contig:-NODE-621-length-59169-cov-28.394267_pt1 | contig 59169 bp, 47 predicted proteins | sample MGYA00249838_ERZ747220 | MGnify/ENA primary metagenome ERZ747220 (study PRJEB28778, sample SAMN05720191) | bioreactor metagenome | isolation source: Anaerobic biogas reactor | place: USA:Washington... | reverse complement strand
GTGACCGAGGCCGGCCCGGCGTTCCAGGGCACCATCAAGTCCTCGGTCGCCTTCGGTGCCCTGCTCTCCAAGGGGATCGGTGACACCATCCGGGTCTCGCTCTCGGCCCCGCCGGTCGAGGAGGTCAAGGTGGGCAACCAGATCCTGCAGAGCCTCAACCTGCGCCCCCGCAAGCTCGAGATCGTCTCCTGCCCCTCGTGCGGCCGCGCCCAGGTCGACGTCTACACGCTCGCAGAAGAGGTCACCGCTGGACTCGAGGGCATGACCGTGCCGCTGCGCGTCGCCGTCATGGGCTGCGTCGTCAACGGACCGGGCGAGGCGCGCGAGGCCGACCTCGGTGTGGCCTCCGGCAACGGCAAGGGCCAGATCTTCGTCAAGGGTGAGGTCATCAAGACCGTCCCGGAGAGCCAGATCGTCGAGACCCTCATCGAGGAGGCCATGCGCATCGCCGAGGAGATGGGCGAGCCCATCGACGAGACGGGCGGAGCGCCCACGGTGACGGTGGGCTGACCCACCTCTCTCGCAGGACGGCGGGCCACATCGACCGGAGGGATCGCCGGCGGAGCCCCAACCCGTGAGGGGCCCAACGGAAACCCGCGACGTGAGCGTCAGGGGAGTGGGTCACTCCCTGAGCACCTCGTGGTCCATCCGGGTAGGACCGCCCTCGCAATCGACCCACCGCGGATCGAACGCGGCTAGCCTGGCAGCGTGCTGCGCACGAGGTCTCCTATCCGACCACTCCAGCCCGCCGACCGTGCGGCGGCCCTGGAGGTTTGCGCGCGCGACATCGCGAGCAATGTCTTCGTCGCCTCGCGCATCCTCGAGGGCGCCATCGAGACCCTCCCTCAGGCGCTGCTCGCCCATCGCACCGGTCGCGAGCTCGACTCCCTGGTGTGGGCCAACGCCAACATCATCCCCGTAGCGACCACGCTGGACACCCGCTCCTCGTTCGCCGACCGGTTCCGTCGGAGCCGCCGCCAGGTGGCCAGCATCCTCGGACCGCGCGATCAGGTCCGCTCGATGTGGGATCTCATCGAGCCCACCTGGGGAGAGCCACGCGACATCCGGGGCCGCCAGCCGCTCTGCGCTACGAGCACGCCGCCGTCGAGTCTCGGCATCCCGCTCGACCCCCGGGTGCGGCCGGCCAGAGAGCACGAGGCGTCCATCGTGCTCCCGGCGGCGGAGCACATGTTCACCCATGAGATCGGCTACCGCCCCTACACCGGGTCTCCGCGCTCCTACCTCAGCTCGATCACCGCGCTCATCCGCCGTGGTCACACCTACATCGCCACCGAACCGGATGCGGACGGGCGTGACCGGGTGATCTTCAAGACCGACATCGGCAGCGCTGCCCTCGGGTGTGTGCAGCTCCAGGGGATCTGGTTGGCCCCGGAGCTGCGGGGAAGGGGGTACTCGGTGCCGCTCATCGCCTCGGCCGTCGAGCAGATCATGCGCGACGTCGCTCAGCTGGTCACCCTCTATGTCAACGACTTCAACTCCCCGGCGCGCGCCGCATACCGCCGCGTGGGTTTCGTGGAGACCGGCGAGTTCATGACCGTCCTCCTGTGACCCAGGTCGCGCCCAGGGTGTGACGTTCACGACCCGGGGTGCGGCGCACTGACTCTCGCAGGGTCGGGACGGCCTACCCTTGGGGCATGTCCAACCTCCAGTGGTCCGAGTTGCAGCCGAGCGACTTCGATGCGGTCAAGCACCTGGCCGAGGTGTGCCTCCGGCACGACGGCGGCCTGCCGGACCTGCTCGACGACGCTCACATCAGGCGCTACTTCTTCGGCGACGAGACGATCGCCGGCCGGGACGAGCTCGGTGAGCTGGTGGCCGTCGCGTCGCTGAGCTACGACGAGGCCGGCAACCGGTTGGCCAGTGGACTGGTGCACCCGTCCTTCCGGCGCCAGGGACATGGCGAGGAGCTCGTCAACTGGGCGCGGAGCAAGGCTCCTGCCATGCACTTCAAGGTCGTCGCCGAGACGATGTCGCCCGAGGCCGAGTCGCTGTTCGCCTCCAGCGGCCTGCGGCGCACCTTCGCGGAGAAGGTCATGCGCCACGACCTGACCCACATCTCGCGGATCCCGCTGCCGCCCGGTGTCACGACCAAGCCCTTCACCGATGAGACCGCGCACGACTTCTACGTCGCGTTCCACGAGTCCTTCAGTGACACACCCGGCTTCACGGAGACGACCGAGGAGGAGTGGCTCGCCGATCTCACCAACGACCCTGACTTCCGGCCGGAGACCTCGCGCGTCGCATACAGCCGTGGCGGGGCGCCCATCGGCCTGGTGACGGTGTCGGCGAACTGGATCGACCAGGTCGGAGTCGTGCCGACCTGGCGCGGTCACCGGATCGGCGCGCACCTGGTTGTCCGCACGCTGACCGCCCTCAAGGAGTCCGGCAGCGACTCGGCCTGGCTCACCGTCAACGTCAACAACCCGTCCTTCGAGCTCTACAAGCGCCTCGGCTTCAAGGTCTACGGGACGCGGGCACGGTACGAGGACCGGATCGTGCATCTCCCCGACGACGAGGTGGAGCCGTCCGGGACCGAGCAGCCGCCCCTCGAGGTGCTGCCGGAGGGCGTCACCGCCGGGACCGAGCAGTCCGCGGAGCGTCCGGAGCCGATGGCTCCCGGTGCCTGACCCGACCCTCGCGTGAACTGACCCCCTCGCTCGGCTCGGTATCCTTGCCGGGTTCACCCATCACGCCCCGCCCACGAGGGTGCGGCGTGCCGATCCTCCGCCCGACCCAGGAGAGCCACCGTGGCCATGCGCATGTCGTCCCTGTTCCTTCGCACCCTGCGTGAGGACCCGGCGGACGCAGAGGTCCCGAGCCACAAGCTGCTCGTGCGGGCCGGCTACATCCGCAGGGTGAGCCCCGGCATCTACACCTGGCTCCCGCTCGGCCTCAAGGTGCTCCGCCGCGTCGAGACGATCATCCGCGCGGAGATGGACCAGATCTCCCAGGAGCTGCTCTTCCCCGCGCTGCTGCCGAAGGAGCCCTTCGAGGCGAGCGGCCGGTGGGTCGAGTACGGCGACAACATCTTCCGGCTCAAGGACCGCAAGGACGGCGACTACCTGCTCGGCCCCACGCACGAGGAGCTCTTCACCCTCACGGTGAAGGACCTGTACAGCTCCTACAAGGACCTGCCTCTGTCGATCTACCAGATCCAGACCAAGTACCGCGATGAGGCGCGTCCCCGCGCGGGACTGCTCCGCGGACGCGAGTTCATCATGAAGGACTCGTACTCCTTCGACATCGACGAGGCCGGTCTCGACAAGAGCTACCAGCAGCACCGGGACGCCTACATCAAGATCTTCAACCGCCTGGGCTTCCACTACGTCATCGTCCAGGCGATGGCCGGTGCGATGGGTGGGTCGAAGAGCGAGGAGTTCCTCGCCACCGCCGAGAACGGCGAGGACACGTATGTGCGGTGCGCCTCGTGCGGGTACGCCGCCAACGTCGAGGCGGTCCGGGTGCCCGTGCCCGACGCCATCCCGCTGGAGGGCCTCCCGGCCGCCCACGTCGAGGACACCCCGGACACGCCGACCATCGAGACCCTGGTGGCCGCGGCCAACGCGAACCACCCGCACCCCGAGGGGCGCGAGTGGACCGCGGCGGACACACTCAAGAACGTCATCCTCATGCTCACCCACCCCGACGGCACCCGTGAGCCGCTCGCCATCGGGCTCCCCGGGGACCGCGAGGTCGACGAGAAGCGGCTCGCCGCGCAGGTGGAGCCGGCCACGTTCACCCCGTTCGACGAGGATGACTTCGCCGCCTACCCCGCGCTCGCGAAGGGCTACATCGGCCCAGGCGTCCTCGGCCTCGACCGGCCCAGCGGCATCCGCTACCTGCTCGACCCCCGCGTGGTCGAGGGCACGTCGTGGGTCACCGGGGCGGACGAGCCCGGCAAGCACGTCTTCAACCTCGTCGCCGGTCGGGACTTCACCGCCGACGGCGTCATCGAGGCAGCCGACGTGCGCCCCGGCGACGCCTGCCCCTCCTGCGGCGAGGCGCTCGAGACCGCACGCGGCATCGAGATGGGCCACATCTTCCAGCTCGGCCGCAAGTACTCCGAGGCCCTGGACCTGAAGGTCCTCGACAGCAACGGCAAGCTCCGGACGGTCATCATGGGCTCCTACGGCATCGGCGTCTCCCGCGCCGTCGCCTGCGTCGCCGAGGGCAACCACGACGAGTTCGGCCTGATCTGGCCGCGCGAGCTGGCGCCCGCCGACGTCCACATCGTCGCCACGGGCAAGGACGACCAGGTCTTCACCTACGCCGAGGAGCTCACCCGCGAGCTCGAGGGCCTCGGCGTCGAGGTGATGCTCGACGACCGCAAGGGCGTCAGCCCCGGGGTGAAGTTCAAGGACGCCGAGCTCATCGGCATCCCGACCATCGTGGTCGTGGGCCGAGGACTGGCCGATGGCGAGCTGGAGATCAAGGACCGTCGCAGCGGCGAGCGGCGCAACGTCGCCGTCGCTGACGCGGTCGCCGCGATCCGCGCCGAGATCGGGCAGGAGTGACCGGGCCCGCTCGTGGGTGAGCCCGACCTCACGCTGCTGCTCCTCATGGCGCTGGCCGGGTTCGGCGCCGGCTGGGTGGACGCGGTCGTCGGGGGTGGTGGGCTCATCCAGCTGCCGGCGCTCGTCCTCGGCTTCCCCGGGGCAACCCCGGCCCAGCTCCTCGCGACCAACAAGATCTCCTCGATCTTCGGCACCGCGACGAGCTCGATCACGTATGTCAGACGGGTCCGGCCCGACCTGCGCACGGCGCTGCCCATGGCCTTCGTCGCCTTCCTCGGGGCCATCGGGGGCGCGCTCATCGGCGTCAACATCCCCAAGGCGGCGTTCAACCCGATCATCCTCGTCATGCTCGTGCTCGTCGGCGCCTACACGCTCGCCAAGCCGGCCCTCGGTCAGGTGACGGCTCTGAAGCATGCGGGAGCCCGGCATACGGTCATCGCGATGGTGGTGGGGTTCGTCATCGGCATGTACGACGGCGCTCTCGGGCCCGGGACCGGCAGCTTCCTCGTCTTCGCGCTCGTGGGAACGCTCGGCTATGCGTTCCTCGAGGCGAGCGCCAAGGCCAAGATCGCCAACTTCGCCACGAACCTCGGAGCGCTCGTCGTCTTCGTCCCCGGCGGCCACGTCATGTGGAAGGTGGGACTGGCGATGGCCGCGGCCAACATCGCCGGAGGGTATGTGGGGGCCCGGACCGCGGTCGCCCGCGGCAGCACCTTCGTGCGGGTCGTGTTCATCGTCGTCGTCGCCGCCTTCATCGTGCGCATCGGCGGCGACGTCATCGGCTTCTGGTAGCCGGCCAGCCACTCACGAGGGTCGCCCGGATCGCGGGGAGCGCGTTTGGGTCTCCCGGCGTTGCCTCAGCAGTCGCGTCCTGGTTCGACACTTCCTCCGTCGCTCACCGGTTGCCCCGAAGTTCGCCGGCAATTTCCGTCGAAGGAGGGAGTACGGGTCGATCGGGTGAGGAGAGGTCGAACGGGGGATCAAGCGTCACGGGCCGGAGGAAAGGTCGAACAGGGGCGGAAGGGTCAATCGACGGAGTAACGGTCGAACGGAGAGCCGGTGCAGCGGACGACGGTGTCGCCCGACGCGGGGTGCAGCGCACCGGGGTGGGACGGGCCTGGGAGTCCGGTCAGTGGTTGCGGAGAGCGTCGATGAGCTCGTCCTTGGTCATCGACGAACGCCCCTCGATCTCGAGCTCGGCGGCCCGCTTGCGAAGCTCCTCGACCGTGCGGTCCTCGTAGCTCCCGGCGTCACCGCCGCGCTGGCCGACCTCCTCACGGGAGGTGGCGGCCGCCGCGTTGGCGATGCGAGCGGCCTTCTCCTTGCTCGCCCCGTCCTCGCGCAGTGCCTCGTAGAGCTCTGGATCCTTGACCGAGGGGCCGGGTCCGTCGTCTGCCTTACCTTTGGGTGCCATCCCTCGACGGTAGGACTCGTCCAACGCGCCGGGCGAGGGGTCACGGGCAGGGCAGGTTGGCTCCCGGAAAGCGTCCTGGCCGGTGAGGAGACTGTGCTAGGCCTCCAGGCCGAGGACCCGGGCGGCGTTCTCCTTCATCACGAGCTCGCGGACACCGTCCTTGAGCTCGAGCTGGTCGAAGTCCGCCATCCAGCGCTCCGGGTCGATGACCGGGTTGTCCGTGGCGAACAGCACCTTCTTGCGCAGCAGGCCGTTGATGGCGCGGACCAGCTGCGGTGGGAAGTACTTCGGGGACCAGCCGGAGAGGTCGATGTAGGCGTTCGGCTTGTGCGTCGCGATCGAGATGGCCTGGTCCTGCCACGGGACGGACGGGTGGGCCATGATGACGGTGAGGTCGGGGAAGTCGGCGCACACGTCGTCGAGCAGCATGGGGTCCGAGTAGCGCAGCTTGATTCCGCCGCCGCCTGGCATCCCGGCACCGATGCCTGTCTGGCCCGTGTGGAAGATCGCCGGCAGCCGGTGCTCGGCGAGCACCTCGTAGAGTCCGAACGCGGTCCCGTCGTTGGGGGCGAACTCCTGCAGTGACGGATGCAGCTTGAGCCCGTGCACCCGGCCGGACCCGACCAGCTCGCGCAGCTCGGCGACACCCTCGTCGCGACGGTGGGGGTCGATGCTCGCGAACGGGATGAAGACGTCGGGGAACTCCGCAGCGCTGGCGACGACGTCCTCGTTCGTGATCCGGCGGTGCCCGAGCTTGTGCTCGGCATCGACGGTGAAGATGACGGCCGCGAGGTTCAGCTGGCGGTAGCGCTCACCGATCTGCGCGACCGACGGCGTGCGCACACCGGCCTTGAAGTAGGCGGCCGACGCGTCCAGGAAGGACTGGGGCAGCGCGGTGTGCCCGTGGTCGTCAACCTCGCAGTGGACGTGCATGTCGATGCCGCGGACCTTGGTGAGGTCGATCGAGATGCCCATGGTGTCTCCTCATCACTTCTCGGCCCGAGTTGCTGCGACAGTACCAACCATGGCCTCCCAGCCGTCGGTCAGGTGACGAGGGCGGCCCCGGCTGCTTCACCCGATCACTCCAGGCGAGCGCAGGTTCAGTCCTCGAGGGCCTTGAACAGGGCGATGTGTGTCGAGGCCGTGGCTGGATCGTCCCGCGCCCAGAGGATCTGGATCCCCGTGTGCAGCAGACTCCACAGCCGCGCTTCCTCGACGTCGACCCCTGCCGCCTCGGCGGCCAGGTCGAGGCGCTGACGGACGCTCCAGCGCAGGGCTGAGCCGGTGCCGAGCTCCTCGACCCGGTTCCGCAGCAGCGGCTGGAACTCGAAGCCGGGGTGGCCGGCGAAGGGCTTCGGGTCGATGGCCAGCCAGGGCTCCCGGTCGCCGGCCAGGACGTTCTCGAAGTGCAGGTCGGTGTGCAGCACGAGGTTCGTCCCGTCCTGCAGGAGCTCAGCAGCCAAGGACCTGGTGCGCGCCGCGAACCGGCGGGGGACGGCCGGATGGTCGAGGCTGTCCAGGTGCGGGACGAGCCAGTCCCTCAGCGGCGGGATCGTCGGGGGAGCAGGGCGGTGCAGCCGCTGCAGCAGCCCGCCGATGATCGCGCACGCCTCGAAAGCGTCCTCGCTCATGAGCGTCCTCGACGCATCCAGGCGCTCGAGCAGCAGTGCCCCTCGGCCCGGGTCGGCTGCGAGGAGCCGGACCGCACCCTCGCCACCCCAGAGCTGCAGGGCGAGGTGCTCGGCGGCCGACTCCACGTGGGGCCAGCCCACCTTGAGGACAGCGAGGGCGCCGTCGGCACGCCGCACCGGGAACACGACGGCAGTCCACCCGGTCCGGGGCGGTCCCGTCACCATGAGGTCCCACTCGTCCAGGCACTCCATGACCAGGCGACGCGCCTGACGAGCCCAGTCGGATCCCGACGGCCCACCCTCTGCCGGCAGCCGGGCGATCCGGTCCAGCCAGACCTGCGGAACGAGGGGTGCTGCGGCCGGGTAGTCCTGCCTCACGAGTGCCTCGTCACGCGACGCCGCCCCGGTTGTCTCACGAGTCGGGTGCCCGGGTGCCGGGGAAGGCCTGCAGCGGCACGCCCCACCACGTGCCGATCGCCGCCGCCGTGCCGAGCCACGTCACCAGGTCGGGGGCGCACTCCTCCTGGGCCGACCCGACCATGGTGGGAATGAGGCCGCCGTATCCGTCGATGAGCCCGGAGATGACGTGCGTCGCGAGCTGTGCCGCCGACTCCTCCGAGTTCACCGGGAAGGGCAGCGGATAGCCGAACGCGGGGGAGGGTGCCCGTCCGCCGGAGCGGGTGTCCTGCTCGCGCCACAGCGCCTCGATGTGGTGCAGGCCCTCAAGGGCGAGATCGCGGGTGGCGTCGCGGCTCTGGGCGGCGACCACCTGGAAGCCGTAGCGCGCGGCATCGGTCAGCTGGGCGAAGGGAACGGCGAGGAAGGGCAGGTCCCAGAGTCGGGCCGGGTCGGCCTGCACCGCGGCCTCAGGGATCAGACCTCCGCCGAGATCGACGGCGGCCCAGCGCTGCGCGAGGATGCTCAGCACGAGGGGGTAGAGGCCGCCGCCACACTGCACGAGCTCCGGGAGGCGCTCCAGCGCGGCCGCAGGCCCGTCCGAGATCGGCCCCGCGCCGTCCGAGTCCGCGGCTGTCCCGTCCGAGGTCGCGCCCGGGCCATCGGTGCTCGTGTCCAGCCCGTCAGTGGTCGAGACTGCCCCACCGGTGCTCGTGACTGGTCCGTCCGGGTTCGATTCAGCCGTGGTGGAGGGCGTCGGCGTGGCCGCCGCCGTGGCGGTACTCGTCGACGTCGTCCTGGGCGTCGGCCCGGCCAGCACCTCGTCCAAGGTCTCGATGGGGACCCCCGCGCGGTAGAGCGCGGTGCGCAGGACAGCGACCTGCTCCTCGTAGACAGCCTGCTGACTCCCCGTCGCACCGCTCGGATCAGGCGTCGAAGCCCCTACGGCTCGCGCCAGCGAGCGGCAGTCGGCGAGCAGCCAGAGCAGCGCCGGCTCGGCGGGGACGGGGTCCCGCGTCGGGATGAAGGGGATCTCGGGTGCGCTGTCCTCGAGTCGGATGGAGCAGCCCGCCAGTGTCAGCCCCCCTGCCGCGAGCGCGCCGACGATGAGGGCCCGCCGGCCAGGTCGCCCGGGCACAGCACCGGAGCCGGTGAGGAGGCCGGCCGCAGAGGAAGGGATTCCGCGCATACAGAGGCAAACCTATCCCGCGGTCCCCGGACGGCCCGACCGGAGAGAGGGCCACGTGACGAGGGCAACTGCCGTCCCGAGCCGTGCCCCAGGCGCAGCGCTCGTGGGTACAGTTGATCCACCGACGGTCCGTCCGCTCCAGTGCCTTCAGACGTCCGGTGCCTCACTCCAGGGAGTGGATCTGGTGCCGGAAGCTCAGGGCCCGCAGGCCACTGTCGACGCCAACCGCATACACGTCCACACCGACAACTGCAGAAGGGGCTGCCTCCCGTGAGCGCCGAAGACCGCATCGCCCGCCTCATCGAGCCTGTGCTGGCGCCTCTCGTCATCGACGAGGTCAAGGTGACCCCTGCCGGTCGGCGACGCGTCGTGCGGATCGCCCTGGACCGCGCGACGGACGAGACCGCGGTCGTGGACAGCCCGAGCCCTGCGATGTCCTTGGACGAGATCGCCGAGGCCACCCGCGCCGTCAGTGCGGTGCTCGACGACAGCAACCTGCTGGGGGAGCAGCCCTACACCCTCGAGGTGACGTCCGCCGGGGTCGGGCGGCCGCTCACCCGCCCGCGGCACTACCAACGCGGTGTCGGACGACTGGTGGTCATCTCCCGCGACGGCCTGCCGGACCTCACCGCCCGCATCGTCTCCGCCGGACCGCAGTCGCTGACCGTGCGGGTCGCTGCCACGAAGAAGGAGCCGGAGCGCACCGAGACGATCGAGTATGCGCAGATCGCCCGGGCGCGGATCGAGGTCGAGTTCTCCAGGCCGGACTGAGCAACGACGAAGGACGCCGGCGCCCCACGGCACGCCAGCGACGCGCGACGACCACGCGAACGCAGGAGAACCCAGGCGCGACAGAAGACGTGAGAGAAGACGTGAGAAGGAAAGACGTGAGAGGGAAGACAGCATGGACATCGATCTGCAAGCACTGAGAGCACTGGAGCGCGAGCGGGACGTGTCCCTCGACGTCCTCATCCCGGCGATCGAGAGCGCCCTGCTCCAGGCCTACATGCGCACCGAGGACCACTACCCGAACGCCCGGGCCGAGCTCGACCGCAAGACCGGGCACGTCGTCATCTGGGCGCGCGAGGTCTACGAGGTGCCGGAGGAGGTGCCTGCCGACCCCGATGACGAGGACCAGACCCCGAGGGTCCGCATGCGTCGGGAGCTCGGCCCGGAGTTCGACCACACCCCCACCGGCTTCGGACGCATCGCCGCGGCCACGGCCCGGCAGGTCATCGTGCAGCGGCTGCGCGAGCTCGAGGACGAGGCGATCCTCGGCGACTTCAGGGGCAAGGAGGGGGACATCGTCGCCGGCGTCATCCAGCAGTCGCCGGATCCGCGGCACGTGACGGTCGACTTCGGCTCCGTCGAGGGCATCCTGCCGCTCGCCGAGCAGGTGCCCGGCGAGGAGTACAAGCACGGCGACCGGCTGCGCTGCTACGTCGTGAGCGTGCGGCGGGGGCTGAAGGGCCCGCAGATCACGCTCTCGCGGACCCACCCCAACCTCGTCAAGAAGCTCTTCGCGCTCGAGGTCCCGGAGATCGCCGACGGCACGGTGGAGATCGCTGCCCTGGCCCGTGAGGCAGGGCACCGGACGAAGATTGCCGTGCGGTCCACCGTGCCCGGCGTCAACGCCAAGGGTGCCTGCATCGGCCCCATGGGTGCCCGGGTGCGGGCGGTCATGACCGAGCTGCGGGGCGAGAAGATCGACATCGTCGACTACTCCGAGGAGCCGACCGAGTTCATCGCAGCCGCCCTCTCCCCGGCACGGGTGGAGTCGGTCGAGGTCGTGGACCCGCGGCTGCGGGCAGCCCGGGTCGTCGTGCCGGACTACCAGCTCTCCCTCGCGATCGGCAAGGAGGGGCAGAACGCCCGGCTCGCGGCGAAGCTCACCGGCTGGCGTATCGACATCCGACCCGACACCGCGGCGTCACCCCCGGCCGCGAGTGGGACACCGTCAGCGCCGTAGTACCAGACCCTCGGACCAGGCCTCCCGGGGCTCGATGACTGCCCGCACCATGGTGTCGATGCCGCGGTCCGGGCGCAGGAGCGTTAGAATGGATAGGACCGACCGGAATGGACCCCGGCCGCGGCAGTCCGCGCATGTGCCTCTTCGCACGTGTGTGGGATGCCGTCGGACGGAAAGCCGGTCGGTACTCCTGCGCGTGACGGCACGCGAGGACGACACCGGAGCGATCCAGGTCGTCCCCGATGTGCGGCGTCGACTCGGAGGGCGTGGCGCCTGGCTGCACCCCGAGCCCGGCTGCCTCGAGCAGGCGGTACGGCGACGAGCCTTCGCTCGGGCCCTGCGAGTGCGGGCCCCGATCGATGTCGAGCCGCTCACCGCATACCTCGAGCGTCTGCAGTCCTGACCACCTGACGGTGGTGAGGTGTGCGAGCGGGTGGGAGCAATGCCATGTCCGACGTGACGGTCGCCCGACCGGCACGACTTGAAGAACCGGAAGCGGGTTTGACGCTGATGAGCACCCGATGAGTACTCAGCGATGAGCATCCCCCAGCACTAACCGGTCCATCTCGCGCACGCGGGCTTGGACCACCAAGAAGGAGAAACGTGTCCAAAGTCCGAGTCAGCGCCCTCGCCAAAGAGGTCGGCGTCCCCAGCAAGGTCTTGCTGGAGCGCCTTCTCGAGATGGGCGAGTACGTCAAGACTGCGAGCTCGACGATCGAGCCGCCCGTCGTGCGTCGCTACAAGGAGAAGTACCCGCCGCAGGCCGACGCCGACAGCGCCGTGACGCCTGCTGCGAAGACTGCGCCTGCGAAGAGTGCAGCCGCTTCGGCTGCCCCGGCCGCCGCCCCTCCGGCGAAGCAGACAGCCCCTGCTGCTCCCGTCCCCGGTCCCGCCGCCCCGGCCCCTGGTCCGGCGGCTCCAGCCCCGGCTGCGCCTGCGCCCGCTCCGGCCGCGAAGGCAGCGCCGGCCCGTCCTGCGTCACCGGCACCGGCCGCGCCGGCGGCAGCCACTCCCGCAGCACCGGCTGCTCGCACCTCACCCACCCCGGGTCCCCGTCCCGCTCCGGCTGCCCCCGCGGCCCCTGCGGGTGACCGTCCCGGTGGCTCCGCGCCCCGTCCGGGCGCCCGCCCCGGCGCACCGCGTCCGGGCAACAACCCCTTCGCGTCCAGCCAGGGCATGCGTCAGGGTCGCGGTGACGCGCCCCCGCGTCCGGGCAACAACCCGTTCGCTCCGCAGCAGGGTATGCCGCGGCCGCCGGCGGGTCGTGGCGCTCCGGGCGCCCCTCGCCCGGCTGCTCCCCGCCCTGGCGGTGTCCGCCCCAACCCGGGCATGATGCCCGACCGGGCTGCTGTTCCCCGTCCCGGCGAGCGTCCCGCTGGCGGCCGCGGTCGTCCCGGTGGCGGCGGCGGTGCTCCCGCAGGCCGCGGTGGCTTCGGCGGCGGTCGTCCGGGTGGTCCCGGCGGTCGTGGTGGAACTCAGGGTGCCTTCGGTCGTGGCGGTGGTCGTCCGGTCCGTGGCCGGAAGTCCAAGCGCGCGAAGCGCCAGGAGTTCGAGCAGATGCAGGCGCCCACGATCGGTGGCGTCTCCGTCCCGCGCGGTGACGGCTCGACCGTCATCCGCGTGCGCCGTGGCTCCTCGCTCATGGACTTCGCCGACAAGATCAACGCCGATCCGGCAGCGCTGGTGACCGTGCTGATCCACCTCGGTGAGATGGCTACGGCCACCCAGAGCCTCGACGAGGACACCTTCAAGCTCCTCGGTGCCGAGCTCGGCTACGACGTCCAGGTCGTCTCCCCGGAGGAGGAGGAGCGCGAGCTCTTCGACTCCTTCAACATCGATCTCGAGATCGGGGTCGACAACGAGGAGGAGGAGAACCTCCAGCCGCGTCCGCCGGTCGTGACCGTCATGGGTCACGTCGACCACGGTAAGACCCGACTCCTCGACGCGATCCGCAACGCCGACGTGGGGTCCGGTGAGGCCGGTGGCATCACCCAGCACATCGGTGCGTACCAGATCCACAAGGAGCACGAGGGCGTCGACCGGGCGATCACCTTCATCGACACCCCGGGTCACGAGGCCTTCACGGCCATGCGTGCCCGTGGTGCGAAGGTCACCGATATCGCGATCCTCGTGGTCGCGGCCGATGACGGTGTCATGCCGCAGACGATCGAGGCGCTCAACCACGCCCAGGCCGCTGACGTGCCGATCGTCGTCGCGGTCAACAAGATCGACGTCGAGGGCGCGAACCCGTCCAAGATCCGCCAGCAGCTCACCGAGTACAACCTCATCGCCGAGGAGTACGGCGGCGACACGATGTTCGTCGATGTCTCGGCCAAGGAGGGTCGCAACATCGACGAGCTGCTCGAGGCCGTCCTGCTGACCGCCGACGCGGCGCTCGACCTGCGGGCCAACCCCGACCGGGACGCCCGCGGTGTCGCGATCGAGGCCAACCTCGACAAGGGCCGCGGTGCGACCGCGACCGTCCTCATCCAGAGCGGCACGCTCCACGTCGGGGACGCCATCGTCGCCGGCAGCGCCTACGGACGCGTCCGCGCCATGCTCGACGAGCACGGCACGCCGGTCGAGGAAGCGGGTCCGTCGCGTCCCGTCCAGGTCCTCGGGCTGTCCTCGGTGCCGCGGGCGGGTGACACCTTCGTGGTGGCCCCGGACGACCGCACCGCGCGCCAGATCGCCGAGAAGCGCGAGGCCGCCGACCGTCAGGCGTCGCTGGCCAAGTCCCGCAAGCGCATCTCGCTCGAGGACCTCACCGAGGCTCTCGCGCAGGGCAAGGTCGACACCCTCAACCTCATCCTCAAGGGTGACGTGTCGGGTTCGGTCGAGGCCCTCGAGGACGCGCTGCTGCAGATCGACGTCGGCGACGAGGTCGACCTGCGGATCATCGACCGTGGCGTCGGTGCGATCACGATGAACAACATCAACCTCGCGATGGCCTCCGACGCGATCATCATCGGCTTCAACGTTCGGGCCGAGGGTCAGAACGCGGAGTACGCCGAGCGTGAGGGCGTCGAGATCCGCTACTACACGGTGATCTACCAGGCGATCGAGGAGATCGAGGCGGCCCTGAAGGGCATGCTCAAGCCCGAGTACGAGGAGGTCGAGCTCGGCACCGCCGAGATCCGCGAGATCTTCCGCTCGAGCAAGTTCGGCAACATCGCCGGATCGATCGTGCGCAGCGGCGAGATCAAGCGCGGCGCCAAGGCCCGGATCACCCGCAACGGTGTCGTCATCGCCGAGAACGTCGAGATCGCCGGTCTGCGGCGGTTCAAGGACGACGTCACCGAGGTCCGCGAGGGCTTCGAGTGCGGTATCAACCTCGGGTCGTTCAACGACCTGCAGGTCGGTGACCTCATCGCCACCTACGAAATGCGCGAGAAGCCGCGCGCGTGATGCGCCGGGTCCCACGCTCTGCGTGGGCGAAGCCGCGCGCATAGGCCGCGGGTCGTCACGCGCCGGAGGGCCGCTGCTGTCAGCTCGACAGCAGCGGCCCTCCGAGCATCTCGCCCTCACGGCACCCCGGGAGCACCGCGAAGACCGCGGACCCGATCGGTGTCGTGTAGACGTTGAGCAGGTCGGCCTCGGCGAGACGCCGCTGGACGGGGACGAACTGGTGCACCGGGTCGGCGCAGAAGGCGAGGAAGATGAGTCCGGCATCGCTCACCCCGGTCCCGCTCGGCGGATCGTCGTAGTTGTAGGACCGTCGCAGAAAGCGCTCGTGCGGGGCCTGCGCCATCGACCGCCGCACGTGCGAGAACGTGTCGATGAGGGGAAAGCCGTCCTCCGCGAGGGCCTCGAGGTCGGGCGGGGACAGCTCGGTGCCGCCGGTCAGCGGCGCCCCGTCGGCGAGACGCCGCCCCATGATGTGCTCGCGCGAGCGGCGGTCGGCACGGTCCCACCTGTCCAGGTCCATCGCGATCCGTCGGACTACGAGCCCGGTGCTGTGTTCGAGCCACGTGGAGCCGTCGTCCCAGATGAGCGGCTCGTCGTGCGGGTCGTCCGACGTGGGATTGACGGTTCCGTCGATCTGCCCCAGGAGATTGCGCATCCGCTCGGCTCCGGCATCGAGCAGGGGTTCCCGGAATCCGCGTTGCACCCAGCGTTGCACCGCCATCGGCGCGGCGCCGGTGACGAGTCGACGCACCGCATGGGCGACGGTGACCGGGCTGTCGGCGCATACCTGGAGCACGAGATCGCCGTCGTTCCACCGGTCCTGGAGCTGATCGATCTGGAAGGCAGGAAGGGGTGTCAGCCACGGGGGAGGGGTGATCCCGCCGGCCTCGAAGGCACCCCGACCCCAGCCGACCGTGACCGTGAGCGATGCAGGTCGGGCGGCCAGCTCGGGCTCCTGATCGGTGAGGGTGCCCCGCCCGTCCATCAGCCGGGCGATGTCGTCGGTCCAGACGGCCATCAGCCGCCGCAGTGTGTCGCGGTCCGCGTCAGGCGCCAGATCCAGGGCCACGAGGGTGAGGAAGGCCTGCGGGACGTCGTCCACGCCGCTCTGGCGCGGGCCGAAGAAGGACCGGACCTCCTGCGCCCGATCCGCAACCGACGTGCCCCCGACGGTGGAGCCCGACTCGGAGCGGCTGCGCGTGGGCGGCGTCTCGGCGCGGCTCACGCATCCGCTCAGGGCAGCGGTCCCGGCCAGGGCGCCGATCGAGGAGACCAGCGCCCGGCGACCGACCCGCCCGGTCATGACGAGTGGGTCTCCGTCGCACCGGTGGAGGTATGCGCGGGCTGGCCGGGCGCATACGTCTCCTCGGCGCCGGCGAAGGTGCGCGCGGCCACGGACGCCGTGACCTCGGTGCCGTCCTCGGTGATCAGGGTGATCTCCACGGTGCTGCCGGCAGGGACGGGCTCGGTGAGCTCCATCAGCATGATGTGGCGGCCGCCGGGCTCGAGGAGCAGCGTGCCACCGGCGGGGACGATGAAGCCGCCCTGTGCCTCCCGCATGACCATCGCTCCGCCGTCCATCGTGGTCTCGTGCAGCTCGACCAGCCCGGCCATCGGGGTACGGGCGCCGACGACGTGGATGTCGGTGTCGGTCGGGTTGGTCAGGATGCCGAAGACGCCGGTCATGGCGTGCTCACCCGTGTCCGCGACGGCCTTGGCCCAGCCGTCTTCGAGAGTGAGCACGTCCCCCGGATCGACGGTCGGGGCGACGGCCGGCGAGGTGGCCGCTGCACCAGGTGCGCCATCCGTGGAGGAGATCGGTCCCTCGCCCGCCGGATCGGCGCCGCAGCCGGTGAGGCCGAGCGTGAGGACGGCTGCTGCAGCGACGGCAGCAGGACCGAGGACGGAGCGGGTGGTGCGCATGGGTGACGGTCACTCCTTAAACGGGATCGGGTCGGGCTGGACGCCCCTGCCCCTTCACCGTATACCCCCACCCGTATGGCTCGGATGGCGGCCCCTGACATCGCACAGCGACCCCCCCGGCAGACGTTCTCGCTCCCGTGTCCGGGCATCGCATATGGTCGAAGTACCACTGTCCATCCGTCCCACCCGTCCCCTGGAGGCTGCCATGGCTGATGCCGCCCGCGCTCGCAAAGTTGCCGACCGGATCAAGGAAGTGGTCGCCGCCAACCTCACCTCGCTCATCAAGGACCCCGACCTCGGCTTCGTCACCATCACCGATGTCCGCGTGACCAACGACCTGCAGCACTCGCAGATCTACTACACGGTCTTCGGCGACGAGTCCCAGCAGGCCACCACCTCGGAGCTCCTCACGCGCAACAAGGGCAAGATCCGTTCCCTCGTGGGACGACAGCTCGGCATCCGGCTCACGCCGACGGTGGAGTTCTTCGCCGACGCCATTCCCGAGTCGGCTGCCCAGATCGAGGACCTGCTCCGCGAGGCGCGGGAGCGCGATGCCGCCACGGCAGCTGCCGCGAACACCGCGACCTACGCAGGGGACGAGGACCCGTACAAGAAGGACCGCGTCGAGGCCGAGGACGCCACGAGCGACGACAGCGTCGACGCGACCCGGTGAGCGCAGCCGGCTCCCATCCGCGTCCCGCTCCCGCCGGTGACGGGGTCCTCCTCGTCGACAAGCCCTCCGGGTGGACGAGCCACGACGTCGTCGGCCGGGTCCGCCGCCTCGCAGGCACCCGCAAGGTCGGGCACGCCGGCACCCTCGACCCGATGGCGACCGGCGTGCTCGTCCTCGGGATCAACAAGGCCACGAAGCTGCTCACCTTCCTCGTCGGCTGCGACAAGGACTACGCGGCGACCATCAGGCTCGGCCAGGCGACGGACACCGACGACGCGGAGGGGACGGTCATCGAGGCGCCAGGCGCCGCAGACCTCGACCCCGAGCGGGTGTCGGCGGCGGTTGCCGACCTCACCGGCGCCATCGAGCAGGTCCCGAGCTCCGTCAGCGCGATCAAGGTCGACGGACGCAGATCGTATGCGCGGGTCCGGGACGGTGAGGAGGTGGCCCTCGCCGCCCGGCCGGTCACGGTGAGCCGCTTCGTCGTCCTCGATCAGCGTGCGCAGACCGTCGACGGAGTCCCCGTGCTCGACGTCGACGTCGTGGTCACGGTCAGCTCCGGGACCTACGTACGCGCCCTGGCCCGGGACCTCGGTGCCGCCCTCGGTGTCGGCGGCCATCTCACCGCCCTGCGCCGCACCCGGGTGGGCGGCTTCGGGGAGGACGTGACGCATACCCTCGACGCCCTGGGCGAGCTCGTCGAGCGGGGGGAGCCGTTGCCCCTGCTGTCCCTCGAGGAGGTGGCGCGCCGCTCGTTCGCAGTGCGCGAGCTGGACGAGGCGGAGGCGCGGGCACTGTCCTACGGCGCGAGGATCGAGTCCGCCGAGCCGGGGCGCTCCGAGCCCGTCGCCGGCCTCGCGCCGGACGGTCGACTCATCGCCGTGCTGGACGAGAGCGAGCCGCGCACCCGGTCCCGTGTCGTATTCGCCCCCGCGACTTCGTAGACTTCCGACTCGTGCACCGTTGGACCCGTCTCAGTGACACTCCCGACTCGCTGACACCCTGCGTCGCGACCTTCGGGAACTTCGACGGGGTCCATCGCGGGCACCAGAGCGTCATCAACGCGCTCATCACGGCCGCCCGCCGGCACCAGGTGCCGTCCGTGACGGTCACCTTCGACCCGCACCCGGGGCACGTGTTCCACCCGGAGAGCGCACCGGAGATCATCACGCCGGGCGAGCTGCGTGAGCACCTCCTCGCCGATCTCGGGATCGACGGGCTCCTCGTCCTCCACTTCGACCGGGAGTTCGCGAGCCAGAGCGCGCGGGACTTCATCGTCTCGACCTTCGTGGAAGGCCTGCAGGTGCGGGCGCTCGTCGTGGGGGCGGACGCCCGGGGCTTCGGCAAGGACTACACGGGGGACGTGCAGCTGCTGCGCGAGCTGGGGGAGGAGCTCGGCTTCGAGGTCATCGTCATCGACGACCAGGGCGACGACGCGCGCTGGTCCTCCTCACGGGTGCGTGAGCGGCTCGCCGACGGGGACGTCGCGCACGCGGCCGAGATCCTCGGCCGACCGCACCGGCTCGTCGGTGAGGTCGTCCACGGCGATCACCGCGGCCGCGAGCTCGGCTTCCCGACCGCCAACATGAGCCCCACGAGCCTCGGACTCATCCCCGCGGACGGGGTCTACGCAGGGTGGCTGACCCGGCTGGACCAACCCCTCGACCACCCTGAGCGCACCATGCCGGCCGCGATCTCGGTGGGCACCAACCCGACCTTCGACGGCACCCGGGCCCGGCGGGTCGAGTCCTACGTCCTGGACCGCACCGACCTCGACCTCTACGGCGAGCGCGTCATGGTGGAGTTCATCGAGCGGATCCGGCCGACCCTGAGGTTCGAGTCGGTCGAGGAGCTCCTCGACGCCATGAACGACGACGTCGCCCGGTGCCGTGAGGTGCTCTTCGCGGCGATCGCGCCCCCGCTGACACCCGAGTCCGCCTCGCCCGCCTCCCCGGGAGGCTCTGCTGACCCGGCCCCGCCGGCCGCTGCAGAGGGCCAGGGACAGACCGCGCATCCCGCTGTCGACCTTCCCGACTGAGGCCTGGTGCTCCCACCTGCCCCGCCCGATCGGCGACGCGCGTGGTGGCTGGACGCCGACTGGGGACTCGTCGTCGCCGCCCTTGGTGCCTCTCTCGTCGGGGCGGTCCTGGTCTACTCCGCGACCCGCGCCGACTCGGGCACGACCTACCTCGTCCGGCACGTCCTCAACACCGGGATCGGCCTGACCCTGGCCCTCCTTGTCATGCGCGTCCCGCCGCACGTCATGCGGCTTGCGGCGCCCGTCGCATACCTCCTTGGCATCGGTGGTCTGCTCGCCGTCCTCGGCCCGCTCGGCTCGACCATCAACGGGTCGCGGTCGTGGATCGTGCTGCCGATCGGGATGTCGATCCAGCCCTCCGAGATCGCGAAGGTCTCCGTCGTCCTCGCGCTCGCAGCGCTCTTCGGACGACCGCTGGACCGGGGGGAGCGGCTCGGGGCGGGGCGACTGGCCGTGGGAGCCGTCGTCGCCGGTCTGCCCATCCTCCTGGTGCTCCGGCAGCCGGACCTCGGCTCGGCAGCCGTCCTGGCCGTCCTCGCCGTCGGCATGGTCGTCGTGACCGGGATCCGCCTGCGCTGGATCCTCCTCGGGGCGGTCCTGACCACTGTCGGGTCCGTGGCCCTGTGGTTCTCGCCCCTCCTCACGGGCTACCAGCGGGACCGGATCACGGTGTTCCTCGACCCGCAGAGCGACCCGCTCGGCATCGGCTACCAGATCAACCAGGTCGCCATCGCGATCGGTCGCGGCGGGTGGACCGGGACCGGGCTGTTCGCCGGACCGTCGACGCAGGGTGGGCTCATTCCGTTCCAGGAGACCGACTTCGTCTTCTCGGTCGCGGCCGAGGAGCTCGGCTACCTCGGCGCCCTCGGGATCATCGTGGTCTATGCCTTCCTCATCGCCCGGACCGTCCTCGTCGGCGTCCGCGGCGACACCGCCTTCACCCACCTCGTCGCCGCCGGCGTCGCGACGTGGTTCACCGCCCAGGTGGTCGAGAACATCGGGATGAACCTCCAGCTCACCCCCGTCACCGGCCTGCCCCTGCCCTTCCTCTCCTACGGCGGCTCATCGATGTTCGCGTGCTGGATCGCCGTCGGGATCGTGCTCGGCGTGCACCTCGACACGCGCCGATCGGCCCGCTGAGGCCGCGCCCGGTTCCGCATCGGGCTGCAGAGTGCGATCCCGGTCACCTAAGCGTTCGCTTACCCGAGTTGGGTATGAAACGATGAGCAGGATCGGCCTGCCCTTCGGGGCGGACCGAATCCCCATGCACAACCCTCACCGATTTGCACAACCCCTGATTGCACAACGTGGAAGTGGACAACGATGCCCGCACAACAGATCTTGGTTCCCTCCGATGAGAAGTTCGACGAGAGCCTGCTGACCAGCCGTTACCAGAGCGTCGGTCACCTCTTCCGGGACCGAGTGGCGCAGACCCCCGACGGCCCGGCCTACATGTACCCCGACGCCAACGAGCAGTGGCAGACCATGACGTGGGCCGAGACCCGCGAGAAGGTCTACGCGCTGAGCGCCGGACTCATCTCCCTCGGTGTCGAGGCCGAGCAGCGCGTCGCCATCGCCTCGGCGACCCGGGTCGAGTGGGCGCTGGCCGACCTGGCGAACATGTGCGCCGGTGCCGCGACCACGACGATCTACCCGACCACCATCTCGGACGACGTCGCCTTCATCCTCCAGGACTCCGAGACGCAGGTCGTCTTCGCCGAGAACGACGAGCAGGTCGAGAAGCTGCGCGGGATCAAGGACCAGATCCCCTCGGTGCGCAAGGTCGTCGTCATCGACGGCGCGACCGACGGTGACTGGGTCATCTCCTTCGAGGAGCTCGCCGACCTCGGTCGTGAGCTGCTGGCCGGCGAGCCCGGCGTCGTCGACGCCCGGATCGACAACGTCAAGCCCTCTGACCTGGCGACGATCATCTACACCTCCGGCACGACCGGTCGCCCGAAGGGTGTCCGCCTCCTGCACAGCACCTGGACCTACGAGTCCGCCGCGATCACCGCCATGGGGATCTCGAACCCCGACGACGTGCAGTTCCTCTGGCTGCCCCTGGCCCACGTCTTCGGCAAGGTGCTCCTCACCTTCCCGATGCAGGTCGGCTTCCCCACGGCTATCGACGGTCGGGTCGACAAGATCGTCGAGAACCTCGCGGTCGTCCGGCCCACCTTCATGGGTGCTGCCCCGCGCATCTTCGAGAAGGTGTACGCGCGCATCGGCATGATGATGGAGGAAGAGGGCGGCATCAAGCACAAGCTCTTCTCCTGGGCCTCCGAGGTGGGTGCCAAGGTGGCCGAGCTGGCCTCCGAGAACAAGAGCCCCAGCGGCCTGCTGGCGGTCCAGCACAAGATCGCCGACAAGATCATCGGGACCAAGATCCGCGAGCGCTTCGGTGGGCGCGTGCGTATGTTCATCTCCGGCTCGGCGGCCCTCAACCACGACATCGCCAAGTGGTTCTACGGCATGGGCCTGCCGATCCTCGAGGGCTACGGCCTCACCGAGACCACCGCTGCCTCGTTCGTGGGTCGTCCGTGGGCACTGAAGATCGGCTCCGTCGGCTGGCCGCTGCCCGGCACCGAGGTCAAGATCGCCGATGACGGTGAGGTGCTCCTGCGTGGCGAGGGCGTCATGCAGGGCTACCACAACAACCCGGAGGCCACCGCCGAGGTCCTCGACCCCGACGGCTGGTTCCACACCGGCGACATCGGCGAGCTGGACGAGCGCGGCTTCCTGCGGCTCACCGACCGCAAGAAGGACCTCTTCAAGACCAGCGGTGGCAAGTACGTCGCCCCCTCGACGATCGAGTCGACGTTCAAGGGTGTCTGCCCCTACGCCGCCCAGCTCGTCGTCTACGGCGCGGACCGCAAGTTCGTCTCCGCCCTGGTGACCCTCGACCCCGAGGCGATGCAGGGTTGGGCCGAGCAGCACGGCATGGCCGACAAGTCCTACGCCGAGGTCGTCACCTCCCCGGAGGTGCGCGAGATGGTCCAGGGCTACATCGACGAGCTCAACAAGGGTCTGAACCGCTGGGAGCAGATCAAGCGCTTCACCATCCTCGACAAGGACCTGACCATCGAGGAGGGCGAGCTGACGCCGAGCATGAAGCTCAAGCGCAAGGTCGTCGCCGAGAAGTACCAGGACATCCTGGACGCGCACTACCACAACTAGTCGCGCCTGACCCCGGCACGGCCGGCGGCGCGGAACGTGGGGCCCACCGCTCGTGGCGGTGGGCCCCACGTCTGCGTCTGGCGCGCCGGAGCCTGTACCAGAACGTGACAATAGGAACGTTCTGGTACGCCCGCCCGGCGCGCTCCCGCGGCCGGAGCCTGTACCAGAACGTGACAATAGGAACGTTCTGGTACGCCCGCCTGGCCCGCGCCAGCTCGCAGCCGTACCAGAACGTGACAATAGGAAGGTTCTGGTACGCCAGCCCGCCCGCCCAACCACCCACCCAGCCCGAGGCGGAAGGTGACATTTGGGCTGCTCCGACGCGGCGCATACCCTGGATGGATGCCTGGCCAGTCCCGATTCCACGAGCTCGAGCCGCTGCTGACGCGGGTGAGCAAGCCGATCCAGTACGTCGGCGGCGAGCTCAACTCGACCGTCAAGGACTGGAACATCGGCGGCTTCGGTCCAGGCGGTGAGGAGCTCACCGTGCGGTGGGCCCTGATGTACCCCGACGCCTACGAGGTCGGTGTGCCCAACCAGGGCGTCATGATCCTCTACGAAGTGATCAACGAGCGTCCTGACGCCCTCGCCGAGCGGACATATGCGGTGTGGCCGGATCTCGAGGCCGAGCTCCGTGCGGCGGGGGTCCCGCAGCTCACCGTGGACGCGCACCGTAGCGTGCGTGACTTCGACCTGTTCGGGATCTCCTTCTCGACCGAGCTGGGGTACACGAACATGCTCACGGCCCTCGACCTCGCGGGCATCCCGCTGCACGCGCGCGATCGCACCGACGGGGACCCGATCGTCATCATCGGTGGCCATGCGTCCTTCAACCCCGAGCCGGTTGCCGACTTCATCGACGCCGCGATCGTCGGCGACGGCGAGGAGGCCGTGCTCGCGGTGACCGACATCGTCGCCGAGCACAAGGCTGAGGGCAGCCCGGGGGGCCGCGAGGAGCTTCTCATGCGGCTCGCGCAGACCGGCGGGGTCTATGTGCCGGCCTTCTACGACGTCGACTACCTGCCCGACGGCCGGATCAAGCGGGTCGCCCCGAACCGGTCCGGTGTCCCGTGGCGGGTCGCGAAGCATACGGTCATGGACCTGGACGCCTGGCCGTACCCGAAGCAGCCGCTCGTCCCGCTGGCCGAGTCGGTCCACGAGCGGATGTCGGTCGAGATCTTCCGCGGCTGCACCCGGGGCTGCCGGTTCTGCCAGGCCGGGATGATCACCCGGCCGGTGCGGGAGCGCTCCATCACCGGAATCGGTGAGATGGTCGAGCGCGGGCTGCAGGCGACCGGCTTCGAGGAGGTCGGTCTGCTCTCCCTCTCAAGCGCGGACCACTCCGAGATCGCGACGATCACCAAGGGTCTCGCCGACCGCTACGAGGGCACGAACACCGGCCTGTCACTGCCGTCGACGCGCGTCGACGCCTTCAACATCGACCTCGCCAACGAGCTGACCCGCAACGGGCGCCGTTCCGGGCTCACCTTCGCGCCGGAGGGCGGCAGCGAGCGGATCCGCCGGGTCATCAACAAGATGGTGAGCGAGGACGACCTCATCCGGACCGTCGCGGCTGCGTACGGCGCCGGCTGGCGTCAGGTGAAGCTGTACTTCATGTGCGGTCTCCCGACCGAGACCGACGAGGACGTGCTCCAGATCGCGGAGCTCGCCAAGCGGGTCATCGACACGGGCCGGCAGGTCAGCGGCCGCCGGGACATCCGGTGCACCGTCTCCATCGGCGGCTTCGTCCCCAAGCCGCACACCCCGTTCCAGTGGGCCGCCCAGCTCGGCGCCGACGAGACCGACGCCCGCCTGGAGAAGCTGCGCGAGGCGATCCGCTCCGACCGCCGGTACGGCTCGGCCATCGGCTTCCGCTACCACGACGGCAAGCCCGGCATCATCGAGGGACTGCTCTCCCGGGGCGACCGCCGGGTCGGCCGCGTCATCGAGGCCGTGTGGCGCGACGGCGGCCGCTTCGACGGGTGGTCCGAGTACTTCTCGTACGAGCGCTGGATGTCCTGCGCGGCAACGGCGCTCGCGGAGTTCGGTGTGGACGTCGACTGGTACACGACGCGCGAGCGTGAGGAGACCGAGGTCCTGCCGTGGGACCACATCGACTCCGGGCTCGACAAGGAGTGGCTCTGGCAGGACTGGCTGGACGCCCTCGACGAGACCGAGGTCGAGGACTGCCGCTGGACGCCCTGCTTCGACTGCGGTGTGTGCCCTCAGATGGGCACCGAGATCGAGATCGGCCCCACCGGCAAGACGCTTCTCCCGCTCACCGTGATCCGTCCCGACGCGCAGCGCTACGCCCCGGCCGAGTCCTGATCCGCGCCCTGATCCCCGCCCGGATCCCCGCCCGCCGCGCCCGCGCATACGTCACTTCGCAAGACGTCCTCGGACATCGCAGGACTACTCTGCCTATGCGAAGTCGGCCCTTCCCTCCGGGGAGAGAAGGGTCGGACCCTCACCCGAACAGGGCGGAGACGACCTCGCGGAACACCTCCGTGTGCCGGGCGACGTCCTCGGCGCAGGCGTCGGGTCCCATGAGCGCCATGTTGTGGAACGGCGTCATCAGGAGGCCCCGGTTGCACATCGCGAGGTGCATGTAGGCGTCCAGGTCGTCGTCGGCGGCAGCGGCCGAGTCCTCACCGTTGACCGGCGCCGGCCGGACGAAGCGGTACTCCGCCCGCGCCCCGAGCTGCGAGATCGACCACGGCACGTCCAGCTCGTCGAGCGTCGCCTGCACGCCTGCGGTGAAGTCCGTCGCCAGCGCGATCATCCGCCCGAAGGCCTCCTCGGTGAGCACCTCGCCGAGCGTGGCCCGCATCGCGGCGAGCGACAGGGCGTTCCCGGCGAGCGTGCCGCCGACCCCACCGACATCGACGATGTCCGCGTCGCCTGACTCGGTGTGGCGGGTGACGGCGGCAGCCACCTCCTCGCTGATCCCGTAGGCACCGGAGGGGATCCCGCCTCCGATGGACTTGCCGATGACGAAGATATCCGGCTCCAGGCCCCAGGCCCGCGTAGCGCCGCCCCAGCCGGCCGAGATCGTATGCGTCTCGTCGATCATCAGCAGGGTCCCGTACTTCGTGGCGAGGGTCCGCAGGCCTTCCAGGAAGCCCGGCTCCGGCAGGACGATGCCGATGTTCGTCAGCGCCGGCTCGGTGAGGATCGCGGCGACGTCGCCGTGCGCGAGGGCCGCCTCGACCGCCTCGAGGTCATTCCAGGGGACCGCGCGGGTCGTGAGGGACGGGTCGACGGGTGGGGCCACGTTGCCTGCCCGCGAGTAGGTCTTGCCGTCCGGACCCGGCACGGCGAAGGCCTCGTCGACCGAGCCGTGGTAGCAGTGGCCGAAGACGAGGATCTTCGGCCGTCCGGTCGCGAGCCGGGCGAGCCGGATGGCCCAGCGGTTGGCGTCGGTGGCGGTGAGCGTGAAGGACCACAGCGGCAGTCCGAACCGGCGGGTGAGCTCCGCGCCGACCCACTGGGCGTCCTCGGTCGGGAGCATCGCCGTGATGCCGCCGAGCTCGCTCATCCGCCGGGTCACCGCGGCCACGGTCGCGGCGGGGGAGTGCCCGGCCATCGCACCGGTGTCCCCGAGGGCGAAGTCGATGTAGGTGTGCCCGTCGACGTCGGTGATCCGGTTCCCCTGCGCCCGGTCGAGGTAGAGCGGGAAGCCGCCGCTCCACATGTTCATCCAGGTCATCGGCACCCTGCCGAAGAGGTTCGTCGCCGAGGCGAACAGCTCGGCACTGCGCGGGTGTCGGTCGGTGTAGGTCGCCTGCTCGACGGCGAGCAGGTCGGCGAGACGGGATCGGTCGAGGTTGGCCATGCCCGAAAGGTAGTGGATCCGGATCCGCGGTGGGTCTGCGGGTGACGCACCTGTTCCTCCGACTCCGCGCCGGCTGTTCCCGGTCGGAGGAGGGACTCGCCGGGTCGGCGATACTGGAGCCACCATGTCTCGACAACGCACCCCCGACGGACCCCCGCCGCCTCCTCCTGTCCAGAAGCTCCGGATCAGGTATGCGCGGCGCGGCCGGCTGCGCTTCTCCAGCTCGCGTGACTTCGCCCGGGCGATCGAGCGGGCCCTGCGTCGAGCCGGGGTGCCGATGGCGTTCTCGGCGGGCTTCCACCCGCACCCCAAGATCTCGTACGCCGGCGCGGCACCGACGGGGGCCGCGAGCGAGGCGGAGTACTTTGAGATCAGCGTGACCGAGCGGGTCGACCCCGAGCGGGTCCGTGTGGCGCTCGACGAGTCACTGCCCGACGGCCTCAACATCCTCGAGGTGGTCGAGGCCCGGACCGGCTCCCTCGCCGAGCGGCTGCAGGCCAGCGAGTGGGAGATCGCCTTCCCGGGCACCGACCCGGAGCGGGTCCGTGCGGCAGTGGAGCAGCTGCTGGCGGTCGAGGCGGCTCCGGTGACCCGGGTGTTCAAGAACGGGCCGAAGACCTTCGATGCCCGCGAGCCCATCGTCGCGGCCGAGGTGCGCGTCGAAGAAGGGCCGGACTCAGCGCGGTATGCGATACTGCGGGTGGTCGTGCAACACACCACACCCGTTGTCCGACCCGACGACATCCTGACCGCGCTGCGATCAGTGGCCGACCTTGAGAGCGCCGTGTCACCGGTAGTGACCCGCCGAGCCCAAGGGCTACTGCAGACCGCACCCGCGCGGGTGGCCGATCCACTGGCTGCCGACAAGGAAGCCGTCGGCAGCTGAGAGGGTGACGCGCCGAGCGCGAGCCCCATCACCTGTAGCCGCCTGACTTCCGCGGCGTCTGCGTCCTGTACGCGCATGCGTCCGCGATCCGACTCGAGCACCCGGTGCTCCGAGTGGTGACGGGGAGCGAGCTCCCGCATACGTCCCTTGGTGTGGCTCGGAAGACCCGGCCTACCTGGAGGGATGCCCCATGGCTTCCGAACCCACCGACTACTCCGAAGAATCGACCGAGGGCTCGGCCGCGACGACCGGAGAGCTGACCGGCGCCCAGTCCGGGCCCGGAGCGACCGACACCGGCTCTTCGGACGCTGCCCCAGACTCTGCTTCTGACGCGGCTACGGCTGACTCTGTTGAGACGGAGACCGGCGCCGAGCCTGCACCGGTGAAGGCGACCGCCCGTAAGCGTGCGACGAAGGGGACGACGGCACGCCGTTCCACCCGGAAGTCGGCCGCTCCGGCGGCGGAGGCCGGTGCGACCGATGCCGATGGCTCCCGGGAGGCGCAGGCCGCTGACGTTCCGGGCACTGACGCCCCGGCGCCTGAGGGCACGGCCGCTGGCAGCCCCGACGCCGCAGGCACAGAGTCCTCGACGGACCGGGAGGACACCGCGACGGCGCCCGCCGCCAAGCGGGCCCGTCGGTCGCGGAAGGCCGCGGTCGCCGCCGCTCAGGCGACGCCCGAGGAGGCTGCTACCGCGCAGGAGCCGAGCCCCGAGGCTACGGACGTCACCTCGGAGAACGACGAGGTCGCCACGCAGGCGGAGGTCGGCGACGGTGCGGACGAAGGGGACTCGACGAACGCAGAGACCACCGATACAGAGGCCATCGACGCAGAAACCCTCGAGGCAGAAGACGCTGAGGCTGAAGACGCTGAGGCAGAAGAAGCCGAGGACGGACCCGAGCCGGCAGCGCCGGTCATCCCTACCTTCGGCCTGCTCTTCCAGGCTCCCGAGCCGGTGGCTCCGCGCCGCCGGAGGGCCACCGCCGCTGCCGGCGCCCCCGTACGCCGGGTCGAGGACGAGGCAGCCGCCCGGGAGGACGAGGAGGCCGAGGCCGCTCGACCCGCACTCACGGAGGCGGACGAGTCGGCAGAGGCCACAACTGAGCCCACGTCGGGAGCAGATGGCGCCGATGAGTCCGGTGACGGCTCGAGCCGACGCTCCCGCCGCCGCGGCGGCCGCGGCCGCCGTTCGCGGGGTGCCGACAGCGCAGGCGCGGAGGAGTCGGCCGACGAGAGCGCCCAGGAGGGCCAGGAGGGCTCCGACTCGGAGTCCGGCCGCGACGAGAGCAGCGACACGGACCGGGCCCGCGAGGACGGGTCCGACACGGACTCCGGCGACTCGGCCGAGGGTGGTGAGTCGTCGCGCCGTCGTCGGCGTCGCCGCCGCGGCGGTACCGATGCCGCCGAGAGTGACGAGAGCCGGGGGGCACGGGCCCGCGAGCAGGTCACGGCGCTGAAGGGCTCGACCCGGCTCGAGGCCAAGAAGCAGCGTCGCCGGGAGGGCCGTGAGGCCGGCCGCCGCCGCCAGATCATCACCGAGGCCGAGTTCCTCGCGCGCCGCGAGAGCGTCGAGCGGGTCATGGTGGTCCGCGAGCGGGAGGCGACCACGCAGATCGGTGTGCTGGAGGACGGCATCCTCGTCGAGCACTACGTCTCCCGGGAGACCGGCGCCTCGATGATCGGCAACGTCTACCTCGGCCGGGTCCAGAACGTCCTCCCGTCGATGGAGGCCGCCTTCGTCGACATCGGCAAGGGTCGCAACGCGGTCCTCTACGCCGGCGAGGTCAACTGGGACGCCGCTGGTCTCGAGGGCAACATCCCGAGGCGCATCGAGAACGCCCTGACCTCCGGTGACACCGTCCTGGTGCAGGTGACCAAGGACCCCATCGGGCACAAGGGTGCACGGCTGACCTCGCAGGTCTCCCTCCCGGGACGCTTCCTCGTCTACGTGCCCGAGGCGTCCATGACGGGCATCTCGCGCAAGCTCCCCGACACCGAGCGCGCCCGGCTGAAGTCGATCCTGAAGAAGATCGTGCCCGACGACGCGGGCGTCATCGTCCGCACGGCCGCGGAGGGAGCCTCCGAGGAGGAGCTCACCGCCGACATCGAGCGACTGACCCGGGCCTGGGAGCGGATCAAGTCCAAGGCGGAGAAGGCCGGCAAGAAGAAGGGCGGCGCCCCGGTGCTGCTGCACGGCGAGCCCGACCTGACGGTCAAGGTCATCCGCGACGTCTTCAACGAGGACTTCACCTCCCTCATCGTCTCCGGGGACAAGGCCTACCAGGACATCGCCGACTACCTCGACGAGGTCGCTCCCGACCTGGCCAAGCGCCTCACGAAGTGGACCGGTGAGAAGGACCTGTTCACCGAGTACCGCGTCGACGAGCAGATCGCCAAGGCGCTCGACCGCAAGGTGTGGCTGCCGTCCGGTGGCTCGCTCGTCATCGACCGGACCGAGGCGATGACCGTCATCGACGTCAACACCGGCAAGTTCGTCGGGTCGGGCGGCAACCTCGAGGAGACGGTCACCAAGAACAACATCGAGGCGGCCGAGGAGATCGTCCGACAGCTCCGGTTGCGGGACATCGGCGGCATCATCGTCATCGACTTCATCGACATGGTCCTCGAGTCCAACCGGGACCTCGTCGTGCGTCGCCTCCTCGAGTGCCTGGGCCGTGACCGCACGAAGCACCAGGTCGCTGAGGTGACCTCGCTCGGCCTGGTCCAGATGACGCGTAAGCGCGTCGGAACCGGTCTGCTCGAGGTCTTCTCCGAGCCGTGCGCGCACTGCGGCGGACGGGGCGTCATCGTGCACTCCGACCCCCTGGACCAGCCCTCCGGCGAGGACAACGGTTCGGGTCGGAGCCGCGGCCGTGGTCGTGGCAACGGGGGTGGCCGAGAGAGCCGCGAGCGCCAGCCGGTGGTCAAGCCGGCCACCAACGGACCGACTGCGGCTCAGATCGCGGCAGCGGCCCACGCGGCTGCACTCAAGGCCGCCGCCGCATCCAGCGCCCCTGAAGGTGACGCTGAGGCAGACTCGGGTGCACCCACCGTGGCTGACGCCGGCACACCGGAAACGCCCGAGGCGTCCCTGATCGAAGCGACCGAGACGGCACTCGAGGCCGGCGAGGAGACCGGGTCGGTGGTGGACGCAGCCGAGCCCGGCCCCGAGGACACAGCTGAGCCCCGAGTCGAGGCCGAGTCCGAGCAGAGCCCCGAGGCCGTTGAAGGCGACGAGCCGGCAACGGCCGGCGAAGCCGAGTCGGCCTCGGAGCCGGCCACGGCCGGGGCCGGCGCCAGCGAGGTCGCGTCCGTGCCGCAGGAGTCACCTGATGAGGTCGCATCTGTGCCGACCCAGGCGCCTGACGAGGTCGCAGCCTCGCTTGAGGCACCCGAGATCGCGCCTCTGGACACGCCGGAGCCCCGGCCCCGGCAGCGCCGTAAGCGCGGCCGAGTCATCGCCCCGGCCGGTCCTCCCGGCGCGAGCGAGGTCCGCATCCTCACCCCAGAGGACTGATCCGGTCACACCCCACGCGCCAGCGTGCTCTGACCGCACGGTCGCTGGTTTGGTCGGGCACCGCCCGGCACGGTAGATTAGATCCTCGGTGCGCCCACCGAGCGGTGTCCCCGCGATACCTGCTGTCCACGGACTGCTCGTTCCGGGCAACTATCAGCCGGTCACCAAAGAGCGCGCATCACCGTCATAACCGAAAGTGAGTTCACCCCATGTACGCGATTGTTCGCGCAGGTGGTCGTCAGGAGAAGGTCTCCGTCGGCGACACCCTCATCATCGACAAGGTCAGCGCCTCGACTGGCGACAGCATCGACCTGACCCCTCTGCTCGTCGTCGACGGCACCACCGTGACGAGCGACGCGTCCAAGCTCGCCAAGGTTTCGGTCAAGGCTGAGGTTCTCGGTCCGGCCAAGGGCCCGAAGATCACGATCATGAAGTTCAAGAACAAGACCGGCTACCGCAAGCGTCAGGGCCACCGTCAGCACCTGACCCGCGTGCAGGTCACCGAGATCAACCTCTGATCATCACCCTCTGATCTACCCCAACGGCATCCACGACTCACGAAGTAGGTAACAGACATGGCACACAAGAAGGGTGCGTCCTCGACCCGCAACGGTCGCGACTCGAACGCCCAGTACCTCGGCGTCAAGCGCTACGGCGGCCAGGTCGTCAACGCCGGTGAGATCCTCGTCCGCCAGCGCGGCACGAAGTTCCACCCGGGCAACGGCGTCGGTCGCGGTGGCGACGACACGCTGTTCGCTCTGGTCGCCGGCGCCGTCGAGTTCGGCACCAAGCGCGGCCGCAAGACCGTCAACGTCGTTCCCGTGGACGCCTGAGCGCGTTCACGACACCACCGGTGCCGCTCGCCTGAGCCGCACAAGGTATGCGAGGGGCGGGCCACCTTTCGGCCCGCCCCTCGCGTCGTCCCGGACCGGGTGAAACCACCGCACGATAACCACAAAACCAACACCACCCAGACCAACACCACCCGACACCAACCCGACCCAGGCGCCCAGCCCGTACAAGAACGTGACAATAGGAACGTTCCGGTACGCCGAGGGCGCTTAGCCCGTCCCAGAAGCCCGGCACGAGGAACGTCCTTCGCTCGTCCGGTCGCACTCGCAGGAGCAGATGCACATGGCCACCTTCGTCGATCGGGTCATCCTGCACGTCTCCGCGGGCAAGGGTGGCAACGGAGTGGCCTCGGTCCACCGCGAGAAGTTCAAGCCGCTGGGCGGTCCTGACGGCGGCAACGGGGGCCGCGGCGGCTCCGTCATCCTGACGGTCGACCCGCAGGTGACGACGCTGCTCGACTACCACCACACGCCCCACCGCAAGGCCCAGAACGGCGCTCCCGGCGCCGGGGGCGAGCGCAACGGCGCCGACGGCGCCGACCTCATCCTCCCCGTGCCGGCCGGCACGGTCGTCAAGGACCGGGCCGGGAACGTCCTGGCCGATCTCGTCGCGCCGGGTCAGACCTACGTCGCGGCCCGAGGCGGCCGCGGCGGTCTCGGCAACAAAGCCCTGGCCAGCCCCCGCCGCAAGGCGCCCGGCTTCGCGCTGCTCGGTGAGCCCGGCGAGTCCACCGACATCATCCTGGAGCTGAAGTCGCTCGCCGATGTCGCCCTCATCGGCTTCCCCAGCGCAGGGAAGTCCTCCCTGGTCTCGGTGCTCTCGGCGGCCAAGCCGAAGATCGCTGACTACCCCTTCACGACCCTCGTGCCCAACCTCGGGGTGGTCACGGCCGGCGCCCAGCGGTTCACCATCGCCGACGTCCCAGGGCTCATCCCCGGGGCCTCGATGGGCAAGGGTCTGGGCCTGGAGTTCCTCCGCCACGTCGAGCGCTGCTCCGTCCTCGTGCACGTCATCGACTGCGCCACGCTCGAGCCCGGTCGCGACCCGCTCAGCGACTTCGACGTCATCGAGTCCGAGCTCGCCGCCTACGTGCCGGACGACTCCCTGGGCGGCAAGCCCCTCTCGGAGCGCACCCGCATCGTCGTCCTCAACAAGGCCGACGTGCCCGACGCGCGCGAGCTGGCCGAGATGGTCAAGCCGGACCTCGAGGCCCGCGGCCTCGAGGTGCATATCGTCTCAGCGGTGGCGCACACCGGCCTCAAGGAGCTGACGTATGCGCTGGCCCGCCATGTCGAGCAGGCCCGAGAGGAGCTGCCCGTGGTGGAGGCGCCTCGGGTCGTGCTGCGGCCCAAGGCGGTCGACGACAGCGGCTTCACGGTCGTGCGCGAGGAGGGACCGGACGGCGAGGTGTTCCGGGTGCTGGGGGAGCGACCCACCCGGTGGGTCCGACAGACCGACTTCTCCAACGACGAGGCCGTCGGCTACCTCGCCGACCGGCTCCAGCGCCTCGGCGTCGAAGAGGCCCTCTACGCGGCTGGTGCCGTTGCCGGCTCCACGGTGCTCATCGGCCCGGAGGACAACGCCGTCGTCTTCGACTGGGAGCCCACGCTGATGGGTGGTGCGGAGCACCTCTCCGGACCACGCGGGACCGATGTGCGGCTCGAGGACTCAAGCCGCAAGACACGCGCCGAGAAGCGCGAGGAGTTCCACGCGCGCAGGGACGCCCAGGCCGAGGCGCGGGAGCAGCTGGCAGCCGAGCGACGTGCCGGACAGTGGGTGAGTGCCGATGACGATGAGTGAGGAGGCGGCGGCGGTCCGTGCCGCCGTGGCCACGGGACGCAGGATCGTCGTCAAGGTGGGGTCCTCGTCGCTCACGTCCGTCGCTGGAGGCCAGCTCGACCCGGAAGCACTGCATGCACTCGTCGACGTCCTGGCGGTTCGGTGGCTCGCCGGGCAGCAGGTCGTCCTCGTCTCGTCCGGCGCCATTGCCGCCGGTATGGGCCCGTTGGGCCTGACCCAGCGCCCGAGGGACCTCGCGACCCAGCAGGCGGCTGCCTCCGTGGGGCAGGGTGCTCTCATCGCCGCCTATCAGCAGCGTTTCGCGACCCACGGCCTGACCGTCGGGCAGGTGCTGCTCACCGCCGACGACGTCACCCGACGCTCCCACTACGTCAACGCCCGGCGCACTCTCGAGCGGCTGCTCGAGATCGGGATCGTGCCCATCGTCAACGAGAACGACACCGTTGCCACCGACGAGATCAAGTTCGGTGACAACGACCGGCTGGCCGCGCTCGTCGCGGATCTCGTCGGTGCCGACGGCATGGTGCTCCTCACCGATGTCGATGCTCTCTACGACGGGCCACCCTCCGAGCCGGGCACCTCGAGGGTGCCGTTCGTCGGCTCGCCGGAGGACCTCGCGGCCATCCGCATCGGAGGCACCGGCTCCGCGGTGGGGTCCGGCGGCATGGTGACCAAGGTCGAGGCGGCCGGCATCGCCGGCGCGGCCGGCGTGCCCACCGTGCTGACCCGCCTTCCCGACGTCAAGCGGGCCATCCACGGTCACGATGTGGGGACCGCCTTCGCCCCCGCCGCGGCGACCAAGGCCTCCCGGAAGCGGTGGCTCGCGCACGCGACCACTGCTCGCGGCCGCCTGGTCCTCGACGAGGGTGCCGTCGCTGCCGTCACGGAGCGTCGCAAGTCCCTGCTGCCGGCCGGCATCGTCGACGTCGCAGGCAGATTCGCCGAGGGTGACCCGGTCGACCTGGTCACGTCGTCGGGCCACGTCGTCGCCCGAGGCCTGGTCAACTTCAGCTCGACGGAGCTGCCGCGTCTGCTCGGTCGATCGACGCGGGAGCTGGCCCGTGAGCTGGGCCCGCACTACGAGCGGGTGGTCGTCCACCGCGACGACCTCGTCGTCCTCTGACGCCGACGCCTCGCGCCCGGAGGCCGGGTCTGCAGCGTGGGCAACGCCGACCGACGTCTGGCCAGGCCGAGGGTCCCAGAGGCGGACGTGGGGTGGCGATCAGACACAGACAGGCCTGGGACAGGCTGATCCCCGACCCTCAGCGGACCTGCGTGACCTCGAACTGCATCCGCGGGTGGGCGTAGTAGTCCTGGCTCTGGACGATCTGCAGCTCGCGCCGGCCGGAGTCGAGGGTGGTGTTGAGCAGGTCGAACATGCTGGACGCCGTCCGCGCCAGCGAGAGCGCCGCGTCACCGGTCTCGAGCAGGTGAGCCGTGAACAGCGCTGCGGTGACGTCCCCGGAGCCGTTGGCCTTCATCGGCAGGTGCGGGGTCTGCACGATCCATGCGCCGTCGCCGTGCACGGCGAGCATCTCGACGGTGCCCTCGGGCCGGTCGGGACGCAGCACGGACGTGACGAGGACCGTGCTCGGCCCCATCTCACGGGCCTGGTCCACGGAGGCGAGCGTGGAGTCCAGGTCGGTCGGCTCCGTCCGGGTGAGGAAGCCGAGCTCGAACTGGTTCGGCGTGATGAGGTCGGCCTTCGGGACGACCTTGTCGCGCAGGAGAACTGGGATGTCGGGGTGGACGAAGCACCCCGACGCGGCGTTCCCCATGACGGGATCGCAGGCGTAGATCGCCGCGGGGTTGGCCGCCTTGACCCGCGCCACGGCGTCGAGGATGACGTCCCCGATCTGGGTGCCGCCCTGGTATCCCGACAGCACCGCGTCGATCTCGGGCATCGCCTCCCGCTCCTCGACGCCCACGATCACGTCGTGCACGTCCTCGGCGGCGAGCAGCGGCCCCCGCCACGCGCCGTAGCCTGTGTGGTTGGAGAAGTGCACGGTGTAGACCGGCCACACCTCGACCCCGAGTCGCTGCAGCGGGAAGACAGCCGCGCTGTTGCCGACATGGCCGTAGGCGACCGAGGACTGGATGGACAGGATGGTCGTGGTCACCGGGACATTCTCGCACCGGCGGGCGGTGCTCGGGCACGTCCCGCGCGTCACCCTGGCCAGGCGTCGCCGGTGCGTGGGCCGGGGGAGACAGAAGGATGCGTATGTGGAACGCTCGGGGGTCTTCCCGGGTCGCCGCCTTACGATGGCAGGCATGAGCTTCACCCTGCTCCTCTTCGTCGGCGTGGGCATCACGCTGATCGTGGGTGTGGTGGTCGCCGTCGCGCTCGCGCTCGGCGCACGCACCTCGGTCCACGACATCGAGGGCCAGGACAGAGATCCAGAGCATTGAGATCCAGAACATTGAGATCCAGGACGTTGGGACTCAGGACGCCCCCGAGCCCGAGTCGGCTATGAGGCCGCAGTCAGCCCCGAAGGAGAACCAGTGACCGTCACGGAGAACCAGAGTCAGATCCAGGACGAGGTCGTGGACGCCGCATCGCAGCAGGCCGGGCAGCGGGCGGAGACGGCCGAGGGTGCCGCCGAGGTGCGGCGTCTCGCGACCGGAGCACGCACTGCCGCCCGGACGCTCGCCCTACTCTCCCGGGCGGAGAAGGACGCGGCCCTGCGCGCCATCGCCGACGCGATCGATGCCGGCACCGCGAAGATCGTGGCCGCCAACGAGGAGGACCTCGAGCGGGGTCGAGGCGGGGGAATGCCGGAGAGCCTGCTCGACCGCCTGCGTCTCGACGGGGCCAGAGTCGCGGCTGTGGCCCAGGCGCTGAGGGACGTCGCCGGCCTGCCAGACCCGGTCGGGGAGATCGTGCGCGGCTCGACCCTGCCGAACGGTCTGCAGATTCGGCAGGTGCGCGTCCCCATGGGCGTCGTGGGCATGATCTACGAGGCCCGCCCCAACGTGACGGTGGATGCTGCCGGTCTCGGACTCAAGAGCGGCAACGCCGTGATCCTGCGTGGTGGCTCGGCGGCCGCGAGCAGCAACCGCGCTCTGGTGGAGGTCATCCGTGGCGCCCTGGAGGAGTGCGGCCTGCCGGCGGACTCGGTCTCCCTGCTCGAGGGTGGGCACGACGCCGTCCGGGCGCTCATGCGCGCCCGGGGCCTGGTGGACCTGCTCATCCCGCGCGGTGGTGCCGACCTCATCGCCACTGTCGTGACCGAGTCCACTGTGCCGGTCATCGAGACCGGCATCGGCAACTGCCACGTCTACGTCGATGCCGCTGCCGACGTCGAGAAGGCGCTCGCGATCACGCTCAACTCCAAGACGCAGCGTCCCAGCGTCTGCAACGCGGCCGAGTCGCTGCTCGTCCACGCCGAGCTGGCCGGGACGTTCCTGCCGCGCGTGCTCGAGGCGCTCAACGCTGCCGGAGTCACCCTGGCCACCGGTCCGCGCGCCAGTGTCGTGGCGCGCTCCATCGACGTCCCGCACCGGTTGGCCACGGATGCCGACTTCGCGGAGGAGTTCCACGGTCTGGAGATGAGCGTGGCGGTCGTGGACAGTCTCGATGAGGCCATCGCTCACATCACCCGCTTCGGCACCGGGCACACGGAGGCGATCATCACCGAAGACCGCGCTGCTGCAAGGCGATTCGTCGCCGAGGTAGATGCAGCCGCGGTGATGGTCAACGCCTCCACCCGCTTCACCGACGGTGGCGAGTTCGGCTTCGGGGCGGAGATCGGCATCTCGACGCAGAAGCTGCACGCCCGCGGTCCGATGGCGCTGCCGGAGCTGACGACGACCAAGTGGATCGTCGAGGGCGACGGCCAGGTGAGGGGCTGAGCCGCTGCGCGCTGCGGTGCGGACCGGCCTGAGCTCGGGGACACCGCTTCCACCTTCCTGAGCCCGGCTCCCGGGCCCGGCACATGGATGAGGCCCCCGGAGCCATGGCTCCGGGGGCCTCCATGTCCACTGCGACGGTGGGAGCGCAGCTCCATGCGGACCTGCATGTGTGGCACCAGAATCTCCTGGTCTCGTTCCACCCCCACGACGTCGCTCATGGGTCCCGCGTCCCGGCCGTGCAGGGGGAGCGGCCGGATGCGATGGGTGGAGCCGTTTTCCGATTGATTCTGTTCTGCGTCTGTGCCCTTGAGGGCCAATCCGCAGAAGTGCCACCCCCTTGTGTAGTCCCCTCGAGGAGGTCGTGCAAGATCGCGGGCGGACAGGATTTTCGTCCACGTCGCTGTCCACAGTCGGGTATGCGTAATCCTCACGTTGTGCACAGGGCTGTGGACAGAAGTCGTGGACAACACGGCGTGTCGGGTGACGGATGTGACGACGGCCTACCGGCGGGCTCACAGCGCGCTGCCAGGTCGCTCCGTCCTACGTCCTGCCGATGGCGTCACGTCGCACTGTCATGCTGCCTGTCATCTCGCCCTGCCAGATGTCCGGCCGCAGGACAGCGGGACGGGCTGCACCCGAGTCGCCGGTCGGCCTTGTAGGCTGGGGCGCATGTCGACGACTGTTCTCAACGCCCTGACCGGCGTTCTCGCCGCGGCCGAGGGCGAGGGACGCGAGCTCCCCATGCCCGCCATCCTGTACGGCCTGATCGCCCTGGCTCTGTTCGCGACGGCGCTCATGCTCACGTGGGCATTCCGGGGCACCGCTCAGAAGTGGGCGCGCCCGGGAGACGACTACGTCGAGCCGTTCCACGGGACTCACCCTGGCGCCCAGCACAAGCACTGACCCGGCGTCGGCGTCGGCCCGCCGCCGGTTCCGACTCGGCGTGATGGGTGGCACCTTCGACCCCATTCACCACGGCCACCTCGTGGCTGCGAGCGAGGTGCAGTCCCTCCTCGGCCTCGACGAGGTGGTCTTCGTCCCGACGGGTCAGCCGTACCAGAAGGAAGGCGTCTCCGACGCCGAGCACCGGTATCTGATGACGGTCATCGCGACTGCGTCGAATCCACGGTTCACGGTCTCCCGCGTCGACATCAACCGGCCGGGTGACACCTACACGATCGACACCCTGCGCGACCTGCGGGCCCTTCGCCCGGAGGCGGACCTGTACTTCATCACCGGTGCCGACGCCCTCGAGCAGATCCTGTCCTGGAAGGACGCGGACGAGCTCTGGGAGCTGGCGCACTTCGTCGGAGTGACGCGTCCGGGCTACTCACTCAGCGAGGCCGGACTGCCTCACGATCGCGTCATCCTCCAAGAGGTGCCCGCCATGGCCATCAGCTCGACGGACTGCCGTACGAGGGTCGCCGATGGGGAGCCGGTCTGGTACCTCGTCCCCGACGGGGTCGTCCAGTACATCAACAAGTACCGGCTGTACGTCGACGATGCTTCTCCTGAGGTGCCGACCCGTCCGGTTCGGCCCACCACCCCGTAACGTCGTTACCTCCACAACTCCGAAGGGAGCCCCGTGACCGCGACCGAGCGTTCACTCGAGCTGGCGGTCGCGGCCGCCAAGGCGGCGGCCGACAAGCTCGCCGAGTCGATCCAGGGGATCGACGTCTCAGCACAGCTGGCCCTGACCGACGTCTTCGTCATCGTCGTCGCCGCCTCCGAGCGTCAGATCGGCGCGATCGTCGACGCCATCGAGGACGACCTGCGCGACCTCGGCGCCAAGCCGATCCGTCGGGAGGGCGATCGCGACGCACGCTGGGTCCTCATCGACTTCGGCGACATCGTCGTCCACGTCCAGCACGAGGAGGAGGCAGCCTTCTACGAGCTCGAGCGGTTGTGGCGGGACTGTCCCGTCGTCGACCTCGGCGTGCCCCTGCACCCGGCCGAGTCGGCGTCCGCGGCGGACGACTGAACCGTGGCCAACGTTGCACGCCGCCTCATCATCCTGCGGCACGGCGAGTCCGAGGCCAACCGTGAGGGTGTCTGGCAGGGCCAGTTCGACTCGCCGCTGACCGCCGCAGGAGTCCGTCAGGCCGAGGCCGCGGCCATGGTCATCGCCCTGTCATCGCCAGTCGCCGTCGTGGCCTCCGACCTGCAACGCGCTGCGGTGACCGGTGACATCGTCGCCGGGGCGGCCTCCTGCCCGGTCAGCTACGACCCGCGGCTGCGCGAGATCGCGGTCGGGGAGTGGACCGGTATGTCGGGCGAGCTCGTCCAGCAGAGGTATCCCGAGGACCGGCGGCGGCACCTCCTCGGCGAGGACTTCAAGCGTGGGGTGACCGGCGAGTCGCTCAGCGACGTCCAGGTACGGGTGCGACCGCTGCTCGAAGAGGTCCTCGGCGAGCTCGAGCCGGGGCGGACCGCTGTGCTCGCGACCCACGGGATCACCGCGCGGGTCATCGTCGGAACGCTGCTCGGGCTGGAGATCTCTCGGATGTGGCACCTCTTCGGGGGGTTCGGCAACTGCCACTGGGCCGAGGTCGCCGAGTCCACCCTCGCGGCCGCGCCCCCGAGCTTCCCGGTCCTGGCCGGCTCGACGTGGCGCCTGCAGGGATGGAACCTGCGCGCCCCCGTGCTCGACCACGCCCAGGGAGACAGCCCGAACGACGAGCGGCGTGCCTGATCACGGACCCTACGAGTGGCGGCGAAGGGCCGGCGGGAGGCTCCCGCACACGCCCACCGGAGCGCTCCTTCGTGAGGCTGCGGTCGACGCGATTTGGAGAACGACGGCAGAATCAGCCATACTCTCGTGGTCGCACAGCGACTCCCCACCCGGGGCTGTAGCGCAGTTGGTAGCGCACCTCCATGGCATGGAGGGGGTCAGGGGTTCGAATCCCCTCAGCTCCACCCGGTGATGTCTCCGGCTCTCCCGGCCGTAGCCTCAAGGACAGACATCGACCACAGCTCGATGAACAGCCCGGACCTGACCAGGTCCGGGCTGTTTCGCGTTCTGCTGACAAGGGGCGGGCGGCTCTCGCACGGGGCGAAGGATCGGGGGCAATCGGTCAGCGCGTATGCCGTGGTTGGTACGGTCGGAATATGGGACTGGACGTCGCCCGGCACGAGGGGACGGTGGGGGCCGTCCGGGGGAGCGTGATCGACGTCCATTTCCGGGCCGGGCTGCCCGAGGTCCGGGAAGTGCTGCAGCTCGGTGATGACGTCATGGCCGAGGTGTTCTCGCACGTGGACAAGGAGACCGTCCGCTGCCTTGCGCTCACCCCGACCCAGGGTCTGGGTCGGGGTGCGCGGGCCCGGACCGCCGGTGGCTCGATCCGCGTGCCTGTGGGCACGGGGCTCAAAGGCAGGGCGATCGATGTCCTCGGTGATCCCATCGACGGCAGGGGCGGGATCGAGGCGGAGGCGTGGTGCCCGATCTACCAACCTGCCGTACCCCCGCATCGGCGCTCGACGCGGTCGGAGATCTTCGAGACCGGGATCAAGGCGATCGATCTGCTCACCCCGTTGGAGAAGGGCGACAAGGCCGGCCTCTTCGGCGGTGCGGGCGTCGGCAAGACCGTCCTGATCATGGAGATGATCAACAACATGGTCGGCCGCCACGAGGGCGTGAGCATCTTCTGCGGCATCGGTGAGCGCAGCCGGGAGGCCGAGGACCTCTACCGCGAGCTCGATGAGAGCGGTGTGCTGGCCGAGACGGTGCTCGTGTTCGGACAGATGAAGGAGCAGCCGGGCGCCCGGCTACGGGTCGGGCACACCGCCCTCACCATCGCCGAGCACTTCCGGGACGTCCGCCACCAGGATGTCCTCCTACTCATCGACAACATCTTCCGCTTCGTCCAGGCCGGCTCGGAGGTGTCCGGCCTCATGGGTCGGATCCCGTCCGAGCTCGGGTACCAACCCACCCTGGCCTCGGAGCTCGCCGAGCTGGAGGAGCGGATCTGCAGCACTCCGGACGGCGCGATCAGCTCCATCCAGGCGGTCTACGTTCCCGCGGACGACTTCACCGATCCGGCAGCGGTGCACATCTTCGGACACCTCTCCGCGTCCGTGGTGCTCTCGCGGGACCGGGCGAGCGAGGGTCTGTACCCCGCGATCGATCCGCTGCAGTCGGGGTCGAAGATGCTCGTCCCTCCGATCGTGGGGCAGCGCCACTACGACGTGGCCCGCGCGGTGCGTCGCACCCTCGCGGAGTATGAGGAGCTCAAGGACGTCATCGCCATGCTCGGGATGGAGGAGCTGTCGAAGGCAGACCGTCTCGTCGTGGAGCGCGCCCGCCGCCTGGAGCGTTTCCTCACCCAGCCCTTCACGGTCACGGAGCGGTTCACCAGCCTCACCGGCCGGCAGGTGGCGTTGGAGGACACCATCGAAGGCTGCGAGAGGATCCTCGCCGACGAGTTCCTCGACTACAGCGAGAGCGACCTGTTCATGATCGGCACGATCGCGGAGGCCGACGAGAAGCGGGCCCGGCGGGAACGGGCGGGAGGGTGAGAGGTGCAGCTCACCATCGCGATCCCCAACCGCATCACGGTCGATCGACCCGTCACGAAGGTCTCGGCCGAGGGCACGCACGGCTCGTTCACGCTCCTGCCCCGGCACCTCGACTATGTGGTGGTGCTCGAGCCGGGCATCCTCACGTACACCGACGAGGAGGGCGTCGACCACTATGTCGCGGTCAACGGTGGGGTCCTCACCAAGGCCGGCCCGCAGGTCCGGATCTCGACCCTCGCCGCCGTGCCGGGCGAGCGGCTCGAGGATCTCGAGCGGATGGTCGAGGAGGCCTTCCGGCGGCTGGACGAGACGGAACAGGCCGCGCGGTCCGCCCAGGTCCGGATCGAGAACGAGATCCTGCACGAGATGTTCGAGTTCGAGGAGCCCCGATGACCGACCGGGAGCACTTCGAGGCGGAGGTCCGGACGCAGGCGGCCCGCCGCCTTCGGGCCGGTCGACGCTCCCGGAGCGTGTGGTCGTGGTTGGGCATGCTCGGTCTCATCGGTTGGTCGGTGGCCCTTCCCACCGTCCTCGGTGTGGCCCTGGGTCGATGGCTCGACCGCGTCGCGCCGGCGACCTTCTCGTGGGTCGTCAGCCTGCTCGTCGTCGGTCTGACGATCGGGGTCCTCAACGCGTGGTTCTGGGTGGTCCGCGAGTCCGGTGACCCGCAGGACGTCGAGTCCCTCGACCCGCTGGACGAGCCGGGGGCACCTGCCTCACCTGAGGAGGACAGCCGTGATCGGTGACGTGACCCTCGGCGTGGCCGTCGGGGCACTGGCGGGCCTCATCTTCTTCGGCGGACTGCGGTGGAGCGTTCAGCGCCTCGTCGACAGTGAGCGCCCCGCACTGTGGGCGGCCGGCAGCCTCATCATCCGCACGGCCATCGTCGCCGCTCTCTTCCTCCTCATGATGGATGGGCGTCCGGTGCGCGGGGTCGCCGGCCTCGTCGGGCTCTTCCTGGCCCGGACCGTGGTCGTGTCGATCGTCCGCCGCCGCGGCCGGCGGAGTGAGGAGTCGGCATGGACATGACCCAGCTCAGCCCCGACGAGGTGATCCTGTGGCAGCGCGGCTTCGTCACCATCAACGCCACCATCGCCTTCACCTGGGTGCTGATGGCGGTGCTCATAGTGGCCTCCTGGCTGGTGACCCGCCGCCTGACCTCGTCGACCGACATCCCGAAGGGGCAGAACGCTCTCGAGGCCGTCGTGGAGTTCCTGCGGGACGAGATCTCGGAGGTCACCGGCGGCGACCGGCCGACTGCCTACCTGCCCTTCGTCGGCACCCTCTTCCTCTTCATCGCCGTCGCCAACCTGCTCGCCATCATCCCGGGATACCTGCCGCCGACCGCGTCGCTGTCCACCACCGCCGCCCTGGCCCTCGCCGTCTTCCTCGCGGTCCCGGGGTATGCCGTCGCCCGCCAGGGCCCGCGGGCGTTCCTGCGCCGCTACGTAGAGCCGTCACCGATCATGCTCCCTTTCACGGTCCTCGGGGACATCACCCGGTCCTTGGCCCTGGCGGTGCGTCTCTTCGGGAACATGATGAGCAGCGCCAAGATCGTCGCCATCCTCCTGGTCGTCGTGCCGTTCATCTTCCCGGTCCTCTTCCAGGCGCTCGGGCTGGTGTTCGGCATGATCCAGGCCTACATCTTCGCGGTCCTCGCCATCGTCTACATCGCCTCGGGCATGACAGTCACGCAGAAGTCCGCGTCGGGAGCCGAGGGGCGCACGCCCGAGGCAGCGACAGACACAACCGAGTCTTCGGGAAAGGAGCAGTAACCGATGGACCCACTTGCCATCGTGGCCCTCGGATCGGTGATCACCGCCGGCCTGACGGTCGCCATAGGTGCCTCCGCCGCCGCGATCGGGGAGGCCCGGGCGCTGGACCGGGGCCTCGCCTCACTCGCCCAGCAGCCCGACGAGTCCGCCGGGATCACCCGCACCCTGTTCGTCGGCCTGGCGTTCATCGAGTCCTCGGGCATCTACTGCTTCGTGGTCTCGCTGATCCTCATCTTCGCCAACCCCTTCCTCGATCTGTTCAGGTGACCCCCCGCATGACTCGGCGGCCCTGCATGACCCATCCCCGCATGATCGGCCTCTGCATCGTCGACCTCTGCGCCACCGATGCCTGCACCAGCGATCGATGCACCATCGATCTCTGCACCATCGGTCTCTGCACCACGGGTGCCTGGACGCGCTGGCCTCCCCAGGAGGACCCGCCGTGCTGATCGACTGGTTCACGGTCTTCGCCCAGCTGCTCAACTTCGCCATCCTCGTCGTGGCGCTGAAGTTCCTGCTCTACGACCGGATCGTGAAGGCGATGGACCAGCGTCGTCGGACCATCGCTGAGCAGGAGTCGAGTGCAGCCGCCCTGGCCCGGGAGGCTGAGGAGGAGCTCGCCCGGCTGCGGGCGGAGCGGCGGGAGCTCGACCGGACTCGTGAGGAGATCCTCGACGAGGCCAGAGCGCAGGCGGCCGCCCAGCAGCGTAAGCTCCTGCAGCAGGCCCGCGAGGACGTGGATCGACAGGCACAGGAGTGGCGCGAGTCGTTGCGCAACCACCAGCACGCCCTGCTGAGCCACCTGCAGCGGACGACGGGGGAGAAGGCCGTCGAGGTCAGTCGCCGGCTGCTGGCCGACCTGGCCGACCGCACGCTCGAGGATGCCATCCTCTCGGGGCTGCGTCAGCGCATGGCGGAGCTGTCCACGGAGGATCGTGCCGCCATCGCGGCGTCGGTGGCGTCCGACCACGCTCCCGTGGTGGTGTGCACCGCGTTCGAGCCATCCCTGACCGGCAGGCACGAGATCGAGCAGGTCCTGAGCGAGCTCACCGGAGACGCAGACCGTGCCGTCCGCTGGGAGCAGGACAGCACCATCATCTCGGGCATCGTTGTCCGGCTCGGAGCGCACTCCGTGGGCTGGTCGGTCGCCGACTATCTGGACGGTGTGGAGCGCGAGTTCGCTCAAGTGCTGCGCACCGAGGTCACCCCCACCGAGGCCGACGGGGAGAGCGAATGACCGGAGTGCGCGACTCGGCCGCGTTCGGGGAGTGGTACGCCACCCTGCGCGACCGTCTCGACACCCTGGACTCGGTCATCGACGGCCATCGGGCCCGGCCCTCCGTCGCCGAGATCGGCAGGGTGCTCCGCGTCGATGGGGCGATCGCCGAGGTGACCGGGCTGCCGGGGGTGACCTCCGAGGAGCTCGTGCGCTTCCCGGGTGGGAAGCTGGGGATGGCATACGACCTGACTCCTGAGCGGGTCGGCGTGATCCTCGTCGACGAGATGGGCGACCTCGCCGCCGGTGATCTGGTGGAGCGCACCGGTGAGGCGATGAGCACCCCCGTGGGCGAGCACATCCTCGGCCGGGTCATCGACCCGACCGGGCGCCCGCTGGACGGTGGGGGCCAGGTCCCATCCCGTGAGCGGTGGCCGATCGAGCGTCCGGCCGCACCGATTCTCGACCGCGCACCGGTGGAGTCGCCACTTCAGACAGGGATCAAGGCGATCGACGCGCTCGTGCCGGTCGGGAGGGGCCAGCGCCAGCTCATCCTGGGCGACCGGCAGACCGGCAAGACCGCGATCGCCGTCGACACGATCATCAACCAGCGGGGGAACGGCGTCGTCTGTGTCTACTGCGCTGTGGGGATCCGCAGCTCGGCGGTGACCAAGGTCATCGCCGACCTCCGACAGCACGGAGCGCTCGACTACACGGCGGTCGTCGTCGCGACAGGGGATGACCCGCCGGGCCGTCAGTACATCGCCCCGTACGCCGCGACGAGCATGGCGGAGTACTTCATGGAGCAGGGTGCCGATGTGCTCATCGTCTACGACGACCTCACCCGCCACGCCCGCGCATACCGCGAGCTCTCCCTCCTCCTGCGCCGGCCCCCGGGGCGGGAGGCCTACCCGGGTGACATCTTCTACGTGCACTCCCGGCTCCTCGAGCGGCCTACGCGACTGCGCAAGGGCGGGTCGCTGACCGCCCTGCCCATCATCGAGACGCAGGCGCAGGACATGTCCGGCTACATCCCGACCAACCTCATCTCCATCACCGACGGGCAGGTCTACCTCTCGCCCAAGCTGTTCCAGCAGGGTGTCCTGCCCGCAATCGACATCGGCCGGTCGGTCTCGCGGGTGGGTGGTAGCGCCCAGCTCCCCGCGTACAAGGCCGTCGCCGGAGACCTGCGCCTCGCCTATGCGCAGTTCGAGGAGCTGGAACGGTTCAGTCGCTACGGCGCCCGCCTGGACGCACAGCGTGAGGCACAGCTCGAGCGGGGACGCCGGGTCCGCGAGGTGCTCAAGCAGAGCCAGTACGACACACTCCCCGTGGACCGTCAGATCGCGACGCTCGCGGCCGCGGTGGCAGGAGCCTTCGACGCAGTGCCCGCAGCCGAGGTGGCGTCCGTCGCCGACCGGCTCGCCCGTGGGGTCGTCGCGCGCCGGTCAGAGCTCTTCGCGCGGCTCGCGAAGGGCGGCCGGCTCAGACCCGAGGAGCTCGAGGACATCCAGCGTGTCGCTCTGGACCTGGCCGGCGGAGAGGGCTGAGCATGACGACCGCGGCGACCCTCCAGCGTCGACTCGTGCTCGGCGGCGAGCTGCTCTCGGTCGTGGCCACGATGAAGGGCCTGGCGGCCGTCTCCATCCACGAGTTCGAGGAGGCCGTCGAGGCCCTGCGGCACTATCGGGAGACGGTCGAGCTCGGCTTCCAGGCGCTCTTCTCGATCCACCCGCACCTCATCCCCGCCAACTCCTTCCCCTTCAACTCCTTCCCCGCCAACACCGTCCCCACCAACACCGTCCCCAGCAAGGGCGGCCCCTCGAAGCCCGAGCCTGCGACCGTCGTCGTGGTCATCGGCACGGACCAGGGGATGTGCGGGCCGATCAACCATGTCATCGCCCAGGAGGTCGCGGACTGGCTGCGCGAGCACTCCGTGGAGGCAGCAGAGCGGCGGGTCGTGGGGTTGGGCGCCCGCGTCGTGCGGGAGCTCGCCGCCGCGGGGGTGGACGTCGACGAGGAGCTGCAGCTCGTCAGCACGGTGGGGGCCGTGGGTCAGCTCGTCGAGGAGCTCATCCTCCACATCGACCGGTGGCGCCGTGACAATGGGCTGGGTCGGGTCATGGTGTTCCACCAGCGTCCCCTCCAGCGCACGCGCCGGATCCCGCGCAGCCACCAGGTGACACCGCCCGACGTCCGTCGACTCCAGAGCATCGCAGCCAGACCCTGGCCCACGAGGGCTCGTCCGGCCACGCCGCACGACGGGAACGACCTCCTGGCCGAGCTCCTGCGCCAGGACCTTCTCATCGGCCTCTTCCAGGCGGTCGTCGAGGCGAAGGCGGCCGAGCACGGCGCGCGGCTCGCTGCCATGCAGGCGGCCGAGCAGAACATCGAGGAGCAGCTCGAGCGGCTGCGCAACCAGTACCACCGACTCCGCCAGGCCAGGATCACCAGCGAGCTGTTGGACGTGCTCTCCGGCTTCGAGGCGCTGCGCGACCCCTGAGGAGGAGCTGCCGCACGGCGTCAGCGTGGGGACGCGAGGGCCTCGCGGCGCCGGGTGAGGAAGGCGCGCTCGGCCGGATTCCCGGTGAGACCGATCGCGAGATCGTATGCGGCACGCGCCTCTGCGGTCCGCCCCAGCCTGGCGAGCAGGTCGGCTCGAGCGGCGTGGAAGGCGTGGTAGCTGTCCAAGTCCTCTGTGAGCCCGTCGATCTCTGCGAGCGCCGGCTGTGGCCCGTCGAGCTCGGCCACCGCCACAGCCCGGTTGAGCCGCACGATGGGGGAGGGATCGAGCCGCACGAGGCGGTCGTACAGGGTGACGATCTGGGACCAGTCCGTCTCCTGCGCCGACCCGGCGTACGTATGGACCGCGTTGATCGCGGCCAGGATCTGGTACCGCCCAGGTGGTGGAGCGCCCGCTGCGACCGCTGCGAGCCTCTCCCGCACGAGGGCGTGACCCTCGGCGATCCTGTCGCGGTCCCACCGGCGACGGTCCTGCTCCTCGAGGGTCACGAGCTCACCCGTCGCGGACACCCGGGCATCGCGGCGTGCATCGGTGAGCAGCATGAGGGCCAGCAGCCCGGCCACCTCGCCGTCCTCGGGCAGCAGGGTGTGGAGGAGCCGGCCGAGTCGGATCGCCTCGTCGGAGAGATCGGTCCGCAGCGGCTCGTCCCCCGTGCCCGCGAGGTACCCCTCGTTGAAGATGAGGTAGACGACGGTGAGTACTCCGGCCAGCCGGACCCCGATATCCGACCTGGACGGCACCCGGTAGGGGATCCGGGTCGCTTTGATCTTGGCCTTTGCGCGGGTGATCCGCTGCGCCATCGTCGTCTCCTGCACGAGGAAGGCGCGGGCGATCTCGGCGACCGTGAGGCCACCGAGGAGCCTCAGGGTGAGGGCCACCCGGGCCTCCATCGCCAGGGCGGGGTGGCAGCAGGTGAAGACGAGCCGCAGCCGGTCGTCCTCGATCGGGCCGACGGACTCGGGGTCTGTGTTCTCGGGCATGAGCTGGCTCGCAAACGCGTGCGCCGCCTCGTGCTTGCCCCGCCGCTGGGACTCGCGCCGGACCCGGTCGATCGCCTTGCGGGTCGCGGTCGTGGTGAGCCAGCCGCCGGGGTTCGGTGGCACGCCGACGCGGGGCCACACCTCCACCGCGGCGACGAACGCCTCGGCTGCGGCATCTTCCGCGAGGTCGAGGTCACCGAACCGCCGCGCCAGGCCGGCCACCACCCGCGCCCACTCCTCACGGTGGGCGCGAGCGATCTCCTCCATCGCGGCGGGGCCGGTCACGAGTCGAGCAGCGCCTCGAAGGACTCGCTCGTCTGGAAGGGCCGCACCTCGACCGTGCCTCGGCACGCCTTCGACCCCTCGGCCGCGAGGCGCAGGGCCACGTCGAGGTCCGGCGCCTCGATGATCCAGAACCCGCCGAGGTGCTCCTTGGTCTCGAGGTAGGGACCGTCGGTGATGACCGGCGTCTCGCCCTGCCCGTCGACCGTCGTCGCCGTCACAGCGGGCTGCAGCCCGTCCGCATAGACGAAGTAGCCCTCCCGCTCGAGCATCTCGTTGAAGGCTCCGGTGTCGGCGAACGCCTCGAGCATGGCCTCCTTGGACGGGTAGGGGCCGTAGGGTCCCGGGTCGGTGGCACCGAAGACGGACAGCATGTACTTGGGCATCCCGATCACCTCGCCGACGCAGCGGAGACTGCGATGACAGCCGCGCTCTTGTCGTGCAGCTGCTGTGGTGTGTGCTGAGGCACCCACTCATCGTTGAACGCGATCAGATACTCGGTCACTGCCCTCTCCTCTCAGGTCTGCGGACGCCGCCACCGTCGATGGCGAGCCGCCGCGCCGACCCGGTGCCGACGCATACCCTCTCCACGAACGGGCATCCTCCGATACGACACCATCTCGAGAGTTCTTTCAACACTTCCCACTTCTCGGCGCTGCGCGCCGTTCGGCCCACGTTCCACCACACGAAGCGGTGAGTACCGATTGCCGGGCCGGCACCGCATCCCGACTCATCCGTTCAGCCGTATGCTTCGCGAGCCTCCCTCGCTACTCTCGATGGCAGGAGCGACCAATGGCGGGCGCTCCAGCGGTAGGGAGGCTCCATGAGCGGTCTGCTCGGCAGGGCGGCAACCAGTTCCATCCCCCTGGAGGAAATCCGCTTCGGCGTGATCCTCAACGGCGGGGTGTCGCTGGCGGTCTGGATGGGTGGGGCGGTGATGGAGCTCGACCGGCTCACGAAGGCCGGGAAGCAGCCGGCGGCAACGGCGTCCCAACCTGGACCGCCGAATGTCTACGCGGCGCTGCTCGCCCTCGCCGGGAGCACGGCGCGGGCGGACGTCATCGCCGGGACGTCGGCTGGTGGGATCAACGGAGCCGCGCTGGCCCTCAGCCAGGTCAACCCTGACGCGCCGCTCGGGCTGCTCCGGGACATCTGGGTCGACCAGGGACGCATCGAGGCGCTCATGCGCCAGCCCTTCCGCGGCTCGCCGACGTCGCTGCTGCAGGGGGACGAGTTCTTCCTGCCCCAGCTCAACACGGCCCTGGGTCTGCTCGCCGCCCCAGGAGCAGGTTGGCGCCCCCCTGCTCAGGCGCCGATCGACCTGTCCATCACCACCACGGTGCTTCGGGGGAACCAGCGGGTCTCGATCGACTCGATGGGTCAACCCCTCCTGCAGAGCATCCACGGCGCACGGTTCCACTGGCAGCGCCTGCCGACGACTCCGCCCGCCCAGGATCCGTTCAGCGTCGAGGCCGTCGAGCGCACGGCCCACCGCCTGGCGCTCGCGTCGCGGAGCACCGCGAGCTTCCCGATCGCCTTCGAGCCGTCGTTCGTCCCTGTGAACTCCCCGATGCATCCGGAGCCGGGCCGCGACATGCTGCTCACCGATGCCCAGCGGCTGCGACCCGACATGGGGGCTGTGGTCCGCGAGTGGGGTGATGACCAGTCCACCCGCAACCGCTCGAGGTTCGCGGTCGATGGTGGGCTGCTCGCCAACACCCCGACCCGACCCGCCCTCAGTGCGGTGGAGGCCATGCCCGCCAGCGGGCCGGTGCGCCGCATCATGCTCCTCGTCTTCCCGCACGCCGGCACGCCCGGCCCCGACCCTGCGGACGACCCGGCCAGCCCGCCGACCGTCCTCGAGACCGTGAGCGGACTCCTCGGAGCGCTCACGGCGCAGGGCAGCCGCACCTTCGTCGAGGAGCTCGAGGAGCACAACAAGCGGGCTGCGGGCCGCCGCGGCACGCGCGGCGACATCCTGCGGTCGGTGGGGGAGTCCGAGCGGGACCCCTCCGCAGAGATCGAGTCCCTGGCAGCCGCGCTGTACCCGCACTACCGCAGGCTGCGCCGCTGGCGGGCTGCCCGCGACCTGGCCCGACGCGCGGTCGAGCGGCCGGTGGGCCCGAACGGCGTCGCGGCCACGCTTCCGGCCGGATGGGGATATGAGCGGGTCCGGCGGGCGGCGGAGAACGCCCAGGACCGGTGGCAGAGTCGCTGGAGGCGGCCCATCCCGTACGTCCCGCCGCGGGAGCCACGACTGGGTGAGCCCGAGCCCACCCGCGGGTGGCAGTGGGGTGTCACCGCGGCCCTCGGGGTGGCCGAGACCGGTGCGGACGTCGTGCGCCGCCTCGCGTGGGTCACCACGGGTGACGACTACCGGACCGTCGTGGACGCGCGGTCCCGGATCTCTGAGCTCATGGGGCTGCTGCGGGACTCCCGGGCGCTCACCGACGACGTGTGGGCCACGGACCTGATGACGGCGCTCCAACCCAACGAGTCCTACTGGGCGATGCGGCTTGCAGCCTACGAGCGGCTCATGAGCGGGCCGGTCGGCGACGAGCGGTTGCAGGCGACGATCGCCGAGGTTGCTCGTTCAGAGGCTGCAGCGCGCGGCATCCCCGACGAGGAGCTGAGGGAGCAGCTGACGAAGGCACTCATCACCGAGGACGCGGAGCCCGCATCCGCCGGTGACATCGTGCGCGGCTATGTCGTCGAGATCGTCCGGGCTCTCGATCCGGTGCTCGAGGTGCTGGACCGGCTCTGCGGCGGGTCGGGGGCCGCGGAGGCGGGCGAGGTCCAGGACCTGCACCGGTGGCGGGATGCGCTCGTCCCGGGGGGCACGCCACTCAGCCCGGACGACCTGCTCACCCGGCTGCTCCAGCTCGAGATCGCCGCGACGACCCTCGGCGACGAGGTGACGAGTGGGGCGACCCTGCCCGTGGAGATCGCCCAGCTGAGCGCGCAGACCGGCAACGCCTTCGCGCAGTACACCCGCACCGGGGACGACAAGCTCGGCGGGATGTCGGTCAACCGCTTCGGGGGCTTCCTCAAGCGGTCCTGGCGCGTGAACGACTGGACCTGGGGCCGCGTCGACGCCGCGAGCCACCTGTGCCGGGTCGTCCTCCATCCCGCCCGGATCCGGCGCACGGCCCAGCTCGTCGGCTTCCTTCCAGCGGCCGGGGAAGGGGTGTCCGCTGAGCCGGCGGCCAGGGGTGCGGCGGAAGCGACCGTGACCGAGATCGTCGAGCGTCTCTTCCCGGCGGAGCTGCAGGATGATCCGCGCATCGTCGCACTGCGGGACCGGGCGATCCGCGAGCTCACGCCGGTCCTGAACCCGACGAAGCCGGCCGAGGATCTCGACGCCGCCCTCCCGGCCCTCGCGGACCTCTTCGCCTGGGCACTGCACCTCGAGATCGTCCCCTCCGAGCTGCCGGCCCTTGCCGGAGCCGTTCGTGCCGACGGGGTGGACGGTGCGAATGCGCGCTCCTACGGCGAGGTGTTCGTGGAGGAGCACGAGCCGCTCCTGACCAGGCTGGACCGCCACCGTCGAGGAGAGGGTGAGCTGACACCGCAGGACCGGATCGCTGCCCTGGAGGCCTTCGACCGGGCCGGGATCGGGCGGGAGCCGCTGCAGCAGGAGGGCACGAGCGACCAGATGATCCGGACGGCAACCACGGCGGCCGCCGTCGCGGCCAGCGTCATCGACTCCGAACGGTCCGGGTTCAGCCTCGTCAAGCCCGTGACGCGAGTGGTGCGCGGCGTCATGCTGCTGCCGTTCTGGGTGGTGACCGGGCTGACCGGCAAGGGTGTGCTGGGCCGCAGCTTCTCCCTGCTGGCCCTGGCGGTCGGTGCGGTGCTGCTCGCGCTGTCCCTGTTCGGTGCGCTCCCACCCGGGTTGTCGGGTCCGGCGGCTGCGGTCGGGGCAGGCGCCGTGCTGGCGGCCTTCGCCATCGGTGCTCTCCGCAGCGGGACGATGCTCCATGGCCTGGTCCTGCTCACCCCGGTCGTGCCGCTCATCGTCTTCGCGGTGAACCGTGCGCTGGGGGACGACCCGGAGGTCGATGCGGGCACCGCGACCGCGGCGGGCTGGGGCCTGTCCACGCTCCTCGTCGTGGTCGCGCTCGCCGCCGCCCTCATGGTGCTGGGCAGCCTGCCCGCCACGACGGGGAGCGTGTGGGCAGCGCTGGACCGGCTGGCCGACAGGCAGAATCTCCGCCCGGTGACTCGTCCCCCCGGGTTTGCCCGCGGCCTCGCGCAGGCCCGGCGCCGGTTCCAGGGTCTGGCCGCCTCCCTGTTCCAGGTGGCGGCCTGGGTCGCCCTGGCGATGGGAGTGGTCTACCTGGCGACCTGGCTGGCCGGCGACGGTTGGGACGTGCTCGCCGAGTGGGCCGCGGACGCCGGTGGCTGGCTCATCGTCGCAGCGGTCGCTGCCGCGACGCTCGGGATGGTCGTGTCCTTCGCCCTCGGTCGCCAGCTCCAGGTGCTGGCGAGGCAGCGGACGAGCGAGGGAGACGTGTGGGACTTCCAGGCACTCACCCACCCGGCCGGGGCGTCGGCGGGGTGGGCAGTGCTCTACGGCGCCGGCTACCTTGCTCTCGCCGGCCTCCTCAGCGTCCGCGGCGAGCAGCTCGGGACTCCGTGGATGCGGGCGCTCATCGCGACCTCGGTGGTGCTGGGCGTGCTCCTGGTCCTCGTCGTCCCTGTCTGGGTGCCCGTCCAGGCCCTGCGCCGGATCAGGGACCGCGAGGTGCAGCGGGCGGTCACCGCCGGCATCCCGCCTGCTCCAGCAGGCGCCACACCGGCCGACTCCCCGACGGCTGCGTCCCAGGCGACCGCCTGGGACCTCGTCGCCCGCGGGGTCGGGTACCGGGCGCTGGTGCGGGTCCCCGACGCGCATGCGCCCTGCCCCGAGCTGCGGCGGCCGGTGGGCACCGGCATGTGGAAGCGGATCGAGAGGGAGCGGACCCGCAGGGCCCCCGTACGTGAGGGGCAGCCGGAGCGAGGGTGAGCCCACTGACCGACCCCGGGAGGAACGACTCGACCGAGGAGCTGCTGGCGCGCTCACCGGTCTTCGGGAGGCTCGAGCCGTCGGCGCGGGTCGCCCTGGCGGGGGCGATGAGGAGGCGGGACGTCACTGCCGATGAGGTCCTTGTCCACGAGGGTGGGGTCAGTGACGGTCTCTTCGTCGTGGAGACCGGGAGTCTTCGGGTGTGCCTCCGGCCCACGGGCGAACCCGAGATCGTGATCGACACCATCGGGCCTGGGGACACGGCCGGCGAGATGCAGCTCATCGTCGGCGGCGTTGCCTCGGCAACGGTGGTTGCCGACAGCGGCACCAGCGTCAGGCACCTCTCGGGCCAGGACTTCCGCGAGCTGAGCCGGGAGTGGCCGATGCTGTACGAGACTGTCGCTCGGGTGGCCCGACGACGGGTGCAGCGCCAGCAGATGCTCGCTGCCCTGCCGGCTCTGCTCGGGCCACTGGACGACGACCTGCTCGATGCCATCGAGCAGCAGGCCACCTGGCTCACGCTGCGAAGCGGCGAGGTGCTCTTCCGGGAGGGCGACCCGGGAGACGCGTGGTACGTCGTGACCAGCGGACGGCTCGCCGTCGTCCGGTCCGCTGACGACGGGCAGGCCGAGCACCTGCTGGCCGAAGTGGGGAGAGGGGAGCCGCTCGGGGAGCTGGCCCTGCTCACCGGCGAGGCGCGTTCGGCGACCGTGCGCGCCCTACGGGACTCCGAGCTGGTCCGCTTCCCCATGGCCGAGTTCAGCGCACTTCTCGCCTCCGTCCCGCAGGTCCTCGAGGCGGTGCTCCGCACCCTCGCCCAGCGCGTCCTGCGACGCGACCGGCCCCAGCGGCAGGAGGTCAGCGCACTCACCGTGACGCTGGTGCCGGCCACACCGGGGGTCGCGGTCGAGGCGCTCGCGCACGACCTCACCACGGCACTCTCCCACTACGGCCCGAGCCTCCAGGTGGGCAGCGAGTGCCTGGAACAGATCGGGATCGAGCCGGAGGCGGCTGAGGCACCTCACTCGCACCCCGCATGGTCCCGGCTCAACGCCTGGCTGGAGACGCAAGGGGCGGCCCACCGGTTCCTCGTCCTCGTCGCCGATGACGTGCCGAACGGGTGGAGCGCCCGGACGGTCGGCCATGCGGACCACGTCATCCTCGTCGCCCACGCCGACGGGGAGGTGCGGCCCGGGCCGCTCGAGCGAGCCCTGCTGCCGAGCAGCCCGGCACGGCAAGGACCCCGGCGGCTGCTCGTCCTCCTCCACGCAGAGTCGTCGCGCCTGCCGGAGGGGACCGGCCAGTGGCTCGACGCGCGTGCCGTGGACGCGCACCTCCACCTCCGTCCCGATCGACCGGGCGACGTGAGCAGGCTGGCGAGGTTCGTTGCCGGCCGGTCGATCTCGCTGGCCCTGTCCGGTGGAGGTGCGCGTGGCTTCGCCCAGCTCGGCGTCGTGCAGGCGATGCGCGAGCTCGGCATCCCGATCGACGGGGTCGCGGGGACGAGCAGCGGTTCGCTCTCCGCATTCCTCGTGGGCGCGGAGCGCAGCGATGCCGCCATGCGCCGGGCGGCCCGCCAGTTCCACCAGGCCGGCCCCTTCAAGGGTGTCACCGTGCCCCTGTTCTCGCTCAAGCGTGGAGAGAAGCTGAAGACGACCCTCATCGAGCAAGGCGGACGGGCCCACCTCGAGGACCTGTGGCTCCCGGTGACCGTCGTCTCGAGCAACCTCACCCGCAGGGCCGTGGCACTGCATACGAGGGGACCGGCCTGGGAGGCGCTGCGAGCCAGTAGTGCTGTCCCCGGCGTGGTCGAGCCCCACGTCAACGACGGCGAGCTGTTCGTCGACGGTGGCCTCGTCGACAACCTCCCGGTGCAGGTCGCGCGCGACCGGCTCCCGGGACGGGTCGTCGCCGTCGACGCGAGCGGCACCATGCCGCTCGCGAGGGTGGGTGAGTACCCCACGCCCTGGCGGGCACTCCTGGACCGAGTCCTGCGGCGGCGTGAGTTCGCCGACCTTCCCAGCGTCATCGAGGTCGTGACCCAGAGCATGCTGCTGGCCAGCCTGGCCGCCTCGGAGCGGATGCGCGAGGAGGCCGACCTGTACCTGCGGCCCGAGCTCTCGCAGTTCCCCATGTATGCGACGGGCGCCTCGGACGAGATCATCGACGCCGGCTACCGGCACGCCATGGAGCAGCTCACCGCGCTCGAGCCACTGGATGGCGCTGGCTGGTGAGCTCTGATCGCGCTGGGCGGACGGCACAATGACGTATGCGGTGGGCGCTCACGGTCTTCGGCCTGATGGTGGTGGTGGCAGCGATGGTGTTGTTCGGCCAGCGGAGCATGATCTACTTCCCCGACCGCGCGGACCCCGGCCCTGCGGCGCGGATGGTCCGGGGCGGCTCGGATGTCACCCTGCGCACGCATGATGGCCTGACCCTGCGGGCGTGGCGCATCGACCCGTCGAGCACCGCCGCCCACTCAGGTGCACCTCGGGACCAGGCAGTGGTCTACCTCCCCGGGAACGGCGGCAACCGGGCCGGTCGAGCCACCGTCGGACAGGCCCTCGCCGACCAGGGGTTCACCGTCCTCCTCGTCGACTACCGCGGCTACGGCGGCAACCCGGGCTCCCCGAGCGAGAGCGGCCTGCTGAAGGACGCCGAGGTGGCCGTCGCATACCTGCGCGACGCGGGGTTCGGGCCGGAGCGGACGATCTATGTGGGGGAGTCCATCGGGACGGGAGTCGCGGTCCAGCTGGCGGTCACCCATCCACCCGCTGCGGTGCTCCTGCGCTCGCCGTACACGAGCCTGGCGGACGTCGCGCGGGCGGCGTACGGCATCCCTGTCGGCTGGCTGCTCCTCGACCGCTTCGAGAGCCTCTCCCGGATGCCGCAGATCAGGTGTCCGGTGACCGTCCTCTCCGGCGCGGGTGACACCATCATCCCGCCCGTGCAGAGCCGGGCCATCGCCGACGCGGCTCCACACCTGCACGAGCACCTCGAGCTGCCCGGCGTCGGGCACAACGACGAGATCTGGTTCGGCCCGTTCCTCGCCGATCGGGTGGCGGCCCTCGCCGACTCCCTGCCCTAGCCGGCGGACCCGGCCCACGCACGGCCGCGAGGACCCGTGAACCGGCCCCGATCACCGCGGCACCGGCCCGTCCCGCACGTCGACCTCGCTCGTGCCGTGGGGGACTGCTGCGGTACCCTGAGCCCATGGCACGCTCGCTGCCGCTGGCTGCACTGCTTCTTATGGCGCCGCGCTGACCACACCCCTGGTCGACGCGGCAACCCCTCATGGTCGAGGGGTTTTTTGTTGGCCGCCCGCCGAAACGCAGGGACGCAGGACACGACCCACGAGGACGAGGACATGACCGAGACTCCGCACCGCTACACCGCCGAGCTGGCCGGGCAGATCGAGATCGCCTGGCAGGACCGGTGGGAGGAGGAGCATCTCTTCCGCGCGCCGAACCCGGCCGGCCCCTGGGCCGACCCGGAGGCGGTGGCCAAGCACACCGGGCCGATGTTCGTCCTCGACATGTTCCCCTACCCGAGCGGCAAGGGCCTGCACATCGGCCACCCGCTGGGGTACATCGCGACCGATGTCACCGCCCGCTTCAACCGGATGCTCGGCAAGAACGTCCTGTACACGTTGGGTTACGACGCCTTCGGCCTCCCGGCCGAGCAGTATGCGGTGCAGACCGGCCAGCACCCCCGCAAGACGACGCTGGACAACATCGAGGTGATGTCGCAGCAGCTGCGCCGGCTGGGGATGTCCTACGACGACCGGCGGGCGATCCGCACGATCGACCCGGACTACTACCGCTGGACGCAGTGGATCTTCCTGCAGATCTGGGGCGCCTGGTACGACCCCGACGCGGTGCGCCGCGACGGCGGTCGGGGCGCTGCCCGGCCGATCAGCGAGCTGGTCGAGCAGTTCGCCTCCGGTGCGCGGCCGACCCCGGACGGCCGGCCCTGGGCCGAGCTGACCGAGGCCGAGCAGTCCGCGGTCCTGGACGAGTACCGACTGGCCTACACGACCGAGGCGCCCGTCAACTGGGCACCCGGGCTGGGCACGGTGCTGTCCAACGAGGAGGTCACGAACGAGGGACGCTCCGAGCGCGGCAACTTCCCGGTCTTCAAGAAGAACCTGCGCCAGTGGATGATGCGGATCACCGCATACGCCGACCGGCTGGCCGACGACCTGGACCGGGTCGACTGGCCCGAGAAGGTCAAGATCATGCAGCGCAACTGGATCGGGCGCAGCCACGGTGCGCGGGTGGCATTCCCGGTCGAGGGGCATGAGAGCGAGCGGATCGAGGTCTTCACGACCCGGCCCGACACCCTCTTCGGTGCGACCTTCATGGTCGTCTCCCCGGAGCACCCGCTCGTCGACACCCTGACCGCGAGTGAGTGGCCCGAGGGCACGAAGGACGTGTGGACCGCAGGTGCGGCTTCTCCGCGGGAGGCGGTCGACGCATACCGGCTGGCCGCCTCGCGCAAGACCGACCTCGAGCGGCAGGCCGAGACCAAGGACAAGACCGGTGTCTTCACCGGTGGGTGGGCGATCAACCCGGTCAACGGCGCCCGGATCCCGGTGTTCATCGCTGACTACGTCCTGATGGGCTACGGCACCGGCGCGATCATGGCTGTCCCGGGCGGCGACCAGCGTGACTACGACTTCGCCGTCGCCTTCGACCTGCCGATCATCTTCACCGTCGAGCCGGGGGAGGAGCACGACGGCGCCTCGGCCTGGACCGGACCCGGCAAGGTCATCAACAGCACGAGTGACGCCGTGAGCCTGGACGGGCTCGAGGTGGAGGAGGCGAAGGAGCGGATCACCGCATACCTCGTCGAGACCGGTGCGGGCGAGGCCACGGTGAGCTACAAGCTGCGCGACTGGCTGTTCAGCCGGCAGCGCTACTGGGGCGAGCCGTTCCCCATCGTGTTCGACGAGGACGGGGTCGCGCACGCGCTGCCCGACTCGATGCTGCCGCTGGAGCTGCCGGAGGTGCCGGACTACTCGCCGAAGACCTTCGACCCGGAGGACAACAGCAGCGAGCCCGAGGCACCGCTGGCGAGGGCGACCGACTGGGTCGAGGTCGAGCTGGATCTCGGCGACGGACGGGGTATGCGCAAGTTCCGTCGCGAGACGAACACCATGCCGAACTGGGCCGGGTCGTGCTGGTACTACCTGCGCTACCTGGACCCGGAGAACTCCGACGCCATCGTCGACCCGGAGAACGAGCGCTACTGGATCGGTCCCCGCGAGACGACCGTCCCCGGCGCGCCCGAGGGTGCCCTGGACCCGGGTGGTGTCGACCTGTACATCGGTGGTGTCGAGCACGCGGTGCTGCACCTGCTGTACGCCCGGTTCTGGCACAAGGTGCTGCACGACCTGGGGCACCTGAGCAGCGAGGAGCCGTTCCGGAAGTACTTCTCCCAGGGCTACATCCAGGCCCCTGCCTACACCGACGCCCGGGGTCAGTACGTCGAGGCCAGCGAGGTCGAGGAGCGTGTGGGTGCGGACGGGCAGCCGGAGTTCATCTACCGCGGCGAGCGGGTCAACCGCGAGTTCGGCAAGGTCGGCAAGTCGCTGAAGAACATGATCAGCCCGGACGACATGTATGCCGCCTACGGCGCCGACACGCTGCGGCTGTACGAGATGGGCATGGGCCCGCTGGAGGCCTCCAAGCCGTGGGAGACCAGGGCGGTCGTCGGCTCGCAGCGGTTCCTGCAGCGGCTGTGGCGCAACGTCGTCGACGAGGAGACCGGCG
>ENA-UOUL01000619-UOUL01000619.1-bioreactor-metagenome-genome-assembly--contig:-NODE-619-length-59209-cov-5.862528_pt1 | contig 59209 bp, 54 predicted proteins | sample MGYA00249838_ERZ747220 | MGnify/ENA primary metagenome ERZ747220 (study PRJEB28778, sample SAMN05720191) | bioreactor metagenome | isolation source: Anaerobic biogas reactor | place: USA:Washington... | reverse complement strand
GGATCGCCACCCTGCTGCGCGAAAGCGTGCGCGACACCGACCTGCCCGCGCGCTGGGGCGGCGACGAATTCGCGCTGCTGCTGGTGGACACCACCCTGTCGCGGGCGGCCGAGGTTGCCGAGCGCATCCGCCGCGATGCGGCGGCGCTCCGCTTCGAAGCCGAGCCCGGACTCTCCTGCGCCCTCAGCATCGGCGTGGCTGCGGCCTCGTCCGAAGTCGCGACGCTCGATGCCTGGGTCCGCGCCGCCGACGCCGCCCTCTACCGCGCCAAGGCCGCCGGCCGCGACCGGGTGGTGCAGGCGCCGCAGGCGTAGGAGTCCCCGGCCCTATCGCCCCCAATCGAACTCCACCAGCACCGGGAAGTGATCCGTCGGCAGCACGCCGTCCAGGACGACCACCACGACGACCACCACGACGACCACCACGACGACCACCACGACGACCAGGATCCCCACCACGACCGTGACGGGGTCGAGGACCACCACCACCTCGACCACCGGGACCGGCGGGTGCACCGCCACCTACCGGGTCGCCAACTCCTGGCCGGGCGGCTTCCAGGGCGAGGTCGTGGTGACCAACACCGGCACGTCACCGATCGCCGGGTGGACGGTCGGCTGGACGTTCCCCGGCGGGCAGTCGGTCGCCCAGGCATGGAACGCCTCCGTCTCCCAGAGCGGGGCCGCGGTGTCACTGTCGAACGCGAGCTGGAACGGCGGTCTCGGCGGCGGTGCCTCCACGACCGCGGGGTTCATCGGCTCCGGTACCGCGGCCACCCCGACCGGTCTCACCTGCAGCGTGCGCTGAGCTCCCGGCGACGCGTCGGGACGGGGGAGACGGACCCGGGACGGGCCGGTCGGGTCGCCGGGCACTGCTCCGTCCGCCGGGGCAGTGCCCGGCGCGTGGGGCGTCCGCCGATGCCGACGACGGTCGCTGATGTGGTGAGGCTCACTTCTGGTACCAGCGGATGATCCTTCTGACGGTCCAGGTGACGGGGAGGAACCACACCTTGGTGATGACCTTCACCAGGCGCACCATGGACTCCCGCGACGACGGGAGAACGATCATCAGCAGGACCGGCGCGATCACCAGGGCGAGCCACCAGGTGAGGTACTGGCGGGTGAACTCGGTGACCTCGTCCATCGCCGCCCTCCTCGCCGGGGCGGGATGCCCCTGTGAACCCTGCCGTCCTCGAACCCTGCCGTCCCCGAACCCTGCCGTCCCCGCGAACCCGTCGTCCCCGTGGACCCCGCCGCCCCTGACCGTGCGGGCTGCCGGCACCCGTCCATTATGTCCGGCCGGTTGACCCCGGTGTCCCCGGCCGCCGCGTCCGGCGTCCGACCCACTACTCTGCCGCCGGACCTCGGACCTCGGGGGTACGACGTCCGCCGCAGGGGATCTACCGGTCACCGGGCGAGCCCTCCGCGGCGGCCGATCAACGATGGCGGACGAGGGAGACTGCAGGCGGACGGCCGGGCACGGCCAGGCTCCGGGGAGACCCGGCAGGCGTCGAGGAGGAGGGGCCGGTGTTCGCGATCCGGGTGGAGCAGGTGGGCGGACCCGAGGTCATCGAGGGCGTCGAGGTCCCCGACCCGGAGCCGTCGGCGGGGGAGCTGCTGGTCCGCGTCGGCGCAGCCGGGGTGAACTTCATCGACACCTACCAGCGGAGCGGCCTGTACCCCGTCCCGCTGCCCCACCACCTCGGCCTCGAGGGCGCCGGGACCGTCGTCGAGGTCGGCGAGGGCGTCACCGGGTTCGCCCCTGGTGACCGGGTCGCCTGGGCCGACGCGCCGGGTTCCTACGCCGAGCTGGCGGTGGTTCCGGCCGAGCGGGCGGTGCCCGTCCCGGACGGCGTCGGCGTCGACGAGGCGGCCGCCGTCATGCTCCAGGGGATGACCGCGCACTACCTCACCCACGACACCTTCCCGCTCGCCCCCGGGCACCGCTGCCTGGTCCACGCGGGTGCTGGGGGCGTCGGCCTACTGCTCGTCCAGCTGGCCAGGATGCGCGGGGCGGAGGTTTTCGCGACGGCGGGCACCGAGGAGAAGCGCGAGCTCGCCCGGTCGACGGGAGCCCACCACGTCGTGCCGTACCTGGACTCCTCCGGCAGCGACTTCGGTGACGCCGTCGAGGCGATCGCCGGTCCGCACGCCCTCGACGTGGTGTACGACGGCGTCGGGCAGCAGACCTTCACCAGGGGGCTGTCCCTGCTCCGCCCCCGGGGCACCATGGTGACCTTCGGCAACGCGTCGGGTCCCGTCGAGGCGGTGTCCCCGCTCGCGCTCTCGCAGGGCGGCTCGCTGTACCTCACCCGACCGACCCTGTGGCACTACGTCACCGATCGGCCCGACCTGCTCCGCCGAGCGGGCGACGTCCTCGGCTGGGTCAGGGACGGCAGGCTCGACGTGCGGATCGGCGGCCGCCTCCCCCTGGCGGAGGCGGCCTCGGCGCACCGTCTCCTGGAGGGACGGCGGACGACGGGCAAGGTGCTCCTGGCGCCGTGACCGCCGCCGGCCCGGGGCGACGTCGTTCGCCCGGACCGGCGACGTCAAGGTGGTGGCCCGGCACGCCGACACATCGACAGTGGCCGACCAACCGACGGGGACCAGCGACGGGGCATCGGGGGACGAGTCCCCGAGCCTGACCCACGACCAGGTCGCCGCCGCGCTGCTCACCTGGATCGGGGGCACCGCGATCGTCGTGCTCGTGACGCTCGGCGCCCTCGCGGCGAGCGCAGTGACCGGCGTCGCCAGGGTGCTCCTCGCCGTGGTCGCCACGGTCTCGGCCGTCGCCTGCGGGCTGCTCGTGCTCGGCGGCCGGTCCGGGTGGATCTCGAGATACCGGGGTCAGGCCGTGGTCACCGCGATCTCCGCGCTGCTCTCGGTGGGCGGGGGAGCGCTGGTCGCCGGGACCGGGAGCGCGCTGCAGGTGGTCGCCCTGGTGCTCGCGGTCACCGTCGCCGGAGCCGGGCTGCCCGAGATGCGCTGGTTCGCCTCCGCCGTGGGGGTGGCCTGGGCAGCCGGGGTCACGGGCTCGGTCGGAGCGCTGGTCGCGGGCACCGCGTCCGGGGTCGCCTGGCAGGACCCGGTCGTCGGCGCGGTGGCGCTGGCGGCCGCGACCCTGGTGGCGCTGGCCGCCAGGACCGACAGGGAGCGGGCGCTGGCCAGCCTGGTGGCCGTCCACCGCCAGGTCGACGACGAGTCGGTCCGGGACCAGCTCACCGGGGCGGCGAACCGGCGGGGCCTGGAGATGGTGGCCGTTCCCATGATCGAGAACGCCCGGCGGCAGGGCGAGGCGGTGCACTGCCTGTTCATCGATCTCGACGGGTTCCGGGTCGTGAACGAGGAGCTGGGGACGGCCCAGGGGGACCAGGTGCTGTCCTGCGTCGCCGAGGCGCTCCGGGCCTCCATCAGGACCACCGACGTGCTGGCCCGGTGGGCCGGCGACGAGTTCGTCGTCATCGGCCCCGGCACCGGGACCTCGCCGCTGGAGATGGAGCGGCGGGTGCGGTCCCGGCTGGCCTCCGACCCGCCGGTGCCGCTGGAGGTGTGGAAGGGGCGGATCAGCGTCGGCTCGGCCACGTTGGTGCCATGGGACGACGGCGACCTGCACTCCCTGCTCCGCCGCGCCGACCAGGACATGGCCCTGCGCCGATCGCTGCGGCGGCACTCCACCCTGCCCCGTCGCAGCGATCCGTCCCCCGGCCTCCCACCGCCCAGCGGGAACCCGGTCCAGGGCAAGCGGGACAAGAGCGACTGAGCCTCGGTCGGGCCGGCGTCGGCCCGGCGGGAGACGGACGAGGGACGGGCCCGGTGCCTGTTCCGGCACCGGGCCCGTCCCGGGTGGTGTCAGATCACCGCGAGGGTGACCTCAGGGTTCAGCTCACAGAGCCGGGTAGGCGTTGGCCATCAGCTCGCGGAACTGGGCGGAGAACCACGCACCGGAGATCGGCGCACCGTCGAGAGCACCGGTCGAGCTGTTGCCGTTGCGGGCGTTGCCACCGTAGGACGGGTCGCACATCTGGTCGAAGCCCTTGCCCTCGTCGTTCGGGATGAGGGAGCTGGAGCCGTCGGACTCACCCGGAGGCTTGACCCAGACGTAGGCGTCGATCCCGGAGGCCGGAGCCGCCTTGGGCCGCTCGCCCATGCCGGCGCCGCTCTGGTTGCACCAGTTGCCGGCGTGGATCCGGCGGTCGATGCGCGACTCGTTGACGAAGGTGTCCATGACGGTCGAGGTGCTCGGGCCGGTGGGCCTGGCCGAGCCGCCCCAACCGTTACGGCTGGTGTCGATGAGCATGCCGATGTTGCTGGCGAAGCCGTCGGAGACGAGGCGCTGGCGGAAGGCCTGGGCGAAGGACAGCTCGTCGACGTAGAAGTTCCAGTCGACCCACTTGGACTGCCGGACCGACTGCCCGCCCACCGTGGTGTTGATGGTGAAGTAGGGCTCCTGCAGCGCCGAGTAGTTGGCGGTGTTGACGATGAAGCCGTCACCCTGCCCGCAGCCGCGCTCGACGGCATCTCCCGCAACCCCAACGTGGTGTCCGTCGAACCTGATGCGCCGCGCTACCCGATGGCCCAGGAAATCCCGTGGGGCATCACGGACGTTCAGGCGCCGCAGGTGCAGACTGCAGGCGTCACCGGCGCCGGCACGAAGGTGTGCATTATCGACTCAGGCCTCTACACTGCGCACGAGGATCTGCTCGGCGTGCCGGCGACCGGCTATGGCACCGACTGGAACAGGGACTTCTGTGGGCACGGCACCCATGTGGCCGGCACGAGCGCGGCCGCGAACAACGGTGTCGGCGTCGTGGGCGTCGCGCCCGCCGTCTCGCTCTTTTCGGTCAAAGTCTTCGGCGATGACTGCTCCTGGACCTACACCTCCACCCTGGCCGACGCCACCAACCGCTGCGTGGCCGGGGGCGCCAAGATCATCAGCATGAGCCTGGGCGGCGCCAAGTCGTCGCGCACGGAGCGGACTCAGTTCGCCAACCTGTACAGCGCGGGCATCCTGTCGATCGCGGCCGCCGGCAACGAAGGCACCACCGCCTACAGCTACCCCGCCTCGTATGATACGGTGGTCTCGGTGGCGGCCATCGACAGCAGCAAAACTGTGGCCGACTTTTCCCAGCAGAATGACCAGGTGGAGTTGGCCGCCCCCGGCGTGAGCGTCCTGAGCACCGTGCCCTGGCTGGCGACGGTGAACCTGACGGTTGGCGGCGCAACCTACCCGGGCCAACACATCGAGAACGCCGCCTATGGCACGGCCACGGGCGCTCTGGCGAACGGCGGCCTGTGCGACAGCACGGGTAGCTGGAGCGGCAAGGTCGTGCTGTGCGAACGCGGCGTCATCAGCTTCTACGACAAGGTCATGAACGTTCAGAACAGCGGTGGGGCCGCGGCCGTGATCTACAACAACGAGCCGGGCAACTTCCTCGGGACGCTGGGCGACGGGTACTCGTCGACCATTCTTGCCATCAGCCTGAGCCAGGAAGATGGGCAGTACCTGGTGGCCAACAAGCTCGACCAGAGCGGCACGGTCGCCAGCTCGGTCGTCAAGCCATACAGCGGCTACGAGGCCTGGGACGGCACCTCGATGGCCACGCCCCACGTCTCGGGCGTGGCGGCGCTGCTGTGGAGCTCGAACCCCGCGCTCACCAACGTCCAGATTCGTAACGCCATGGCTGCGACGGCGATGGATCTGGGCGCGGATGGCCGCGATAACGCCTACGGCTACGGCCTGGTGCAGGCGAAGGCTGCGTTGGATTCCCTCGGAGGCGCGCCCGTTAACCAGCCGCCTGCCGCCAACTTCACCTTCACCACGTCGGACCTCACGGCGACCTTCACCGATGCGAGCAGCGACTCCGACGGCACGATCGAGTCCTGGAGCTGGAGCTTCGGTGATGGGAGCACTTCGACGGCCCAGAATCCGTCGCACACTTATGCGGCCGCCGGCACCTACTCGGTCACCCTGACCGTGACCGACGATGACGGCGCGACGGGAACTACCAGCAAGAATGTGACCGTGAGCACCACACCCGGTGGCATCACTCTGAGTGTCAAGATCACCAAGGTGAAGAACGTCAAGTATGCGGACCTGACCTGGAGTGGCGCAGGCGGCACCGATGTGAAAATCATCAAGAATGGCGGCGCGCTCACTACTACGGCCAACGACGGCACGTACCGCGATGGCCCGCTGCCCAAAACCGGTTCGGCATCCTACCAGGTATGCGAAGAGGGGTCAACCACCTGCTCCGAGATCGTCACCGTGAGCTGGTGACGGGCGGCTCGATCCTACCCATCAAGCTGTAGTCCGCTAGCCCGTTAACTGGGACACCTCCCGAAGTTGTGCTCGGGAGGTGTCCTCGTTTTCTCCTCAATGCTGCGCCGGCGCCGCCCACGGATACGCCGTCACCCCCGCGCCTACTCCACGCTTTTGTCCAGCAAGTAGCGGAAGAACTCGCTGTCGGAGGGGATAACGAGCCGGTCGCCCGCTTTCAGGATGGTGCCGTATGCCTCGAGACGCCGGGAAAACGCGTAGAACTCCGGATCCTGCGCCAACGCTTCCGCATAGATGCGAATTGCCTCGGCTTCGCCTTCGCCCCGTAGCTGCTGCGCCTGCTGCTCGCCTTCAGCCACAGTCACTGTACTGCTGCGGTCGGCCTGGGCCCGGATGATGTTGCCCTGCTCTTCGCCCTCAGCGCGGACCAGCGCCGACTCGCGCTGCCGTTCTGCACGCATCCGGTCGAACACGCTCTGCTCCACCTCTTTCGGGAGATCGGCTCGCTTGGTGCGCACGTCGAGGACTGATATGCCGAACTCGACGGCCTTATCACTTGTCGATTTCGCAACCCGTTCCTCGATTGCTTCCCGCTGGTTGGCAATGACGTCCACAAACTGCACAGAAGCAAGCTCGCGACGCAGCTCGGAGAAGACGATGTCATCGAGCCTGGCCCGGGCGCCGGCCTCTGAGCGCACCGCCTGGAAGAAGATCAACGGATCGCTGATGCGCCAGCGCGTTACGTGGTCAACCACCAACCGCTTCTTATCGGCGGTCAGGTACTCCTGAGGGGGCGCATCACTGGATAGCACTCGTTCTTCAAACCGGATCACATTTTGGACAAAGGGCCGCTTAAAATGCAGCCCCGGCTGCTGGACGATCGCCACGGGTTCCCCAAACTGCAGGACGATCGCCTGCTGTGTCTCGTCGACGATGTAAACGCTGGACGTCAACAGGATCCCACCCACAACCAAGAGCGCAATGAGGAGCGTAGGAAGTCTGCGGCGCATCTCAATCACCCCCTTCTGGAGTCGCAACGGGCGTTGGCGCCACTGTCGGCTCGCCAACCGGCGCACTGGCCGGAGAACTTGTGGTCAGCTCGGTCAGCGGCAGGAACGGGATCACCTGGCTCCCCACAGCTTCCTTGTCTAACAACGTCAACTGCACCTTGCTCAGCACGCTTTCCAGCGCCTCGATCTGCATCCGCTCGCGGCTCACCTCCGGCGCCAACTTGTAGGCTTGCAGGACGGAAAGGAACCGCTGGGCATCACCGGTCGCACGCAGCACTGCACGATCCTTGAACCCCGTAGCCTCTTCTATCAAGCGCTGCTTCTCGCCGCGCGCGCGCGGCACGACGTCATTTTGGTAAGCCTGGGCTTCGTTGATGCGTCGCTCCTTGTCCGCCTTGGCGCGCACCACCTCCTGAAAGGCATCGCGCACCTCTGTAGGCGGATCTGCTACCTGCAAGCGCACATCGGTCACCAGTATGCCGGTGCCATAGTTTTCCAGCAAGCGGGACAGGAAAACGCGCGTATCATCCTGCACCTTGGCCCGCTCCTCGGTAATCACTGAATCGATCGACATCTGTCCGACTGCGCTGCGCAGGGCTACCTCTGCGCTAGTTATCAGGATATCCTCGGGGTACTGGGTATTGAAGACGAACTCACGGGAGTTGCCAACACGATACTGGATCAATAGCTCCACCTGGACGATGTTTTCGTCCTTGGTCAGCATCAGCGCCTCATCGAGCCGTTCTTCTTTGCCGCCTCGCTGATCGGTGCGAAACCCGATCTCCGCGCGGCGGATGCTCTGCACATCCACGATAGTGAGGCTTTGTAATGGCGACGGAGCATGATAGTTGAGGCCAGGCCCCGTGACATTGGAGAACCGGCCAAACGTACGTACGACCCCTTCCTCCCCTGGCTGTATAACGTACACGCCAGAGAGCAGCCACGCAAGGAGGAGCGCGACCGGGATGATGAGGTAGATGGAACGCCGGAACCGGGGAAGTCTTCGGAGCAAGCTCTCGAGAGGATCATCGAAATCGAAGGACGCATTAGGCCTATAAGCCACTATGGTTACCCTTTCTGTTCTGCACCGTGCGAGACATGAGCAATATCACGTCACAGTAAGCTTACCATAAGAAAGCGATTGAAGGAAACGGGACATCTGCCCCGCCCGGCTGGGCCTGCAGAATAGCGCTTGCAGTTTTCGTGGCATCCTTGCACCGATTTGCACCGGGATTCGGTGCTTGTCGCCCGGCTCAGAGAGTGCTGCAATTCTACCAACCGGAATGAATCGTGTGTGATGGGAGATGGAATATGACTTTGGTGTCTGTGCCCGCTGTCTATGATGGAGACCGCGTTGCGTTGCTGGAGACGCCGCCGAGCCGCAAACCTCACCGGGTCCTGGTGACCTTTGTTGAACCGGTGGATGCTGCAACAGAACCGCCTGCGCTATGATGTACTTGCTCGAGGCTACCGATCTCTGAGGGGGTTGTTTTCTGTGTTCTACGGCGGCCACAATTGTAAGCTTCAGCGCCCATTCCGGCGCGCGCAAAGGTCCGGTTGTGTAGTATACTTCCCGTAATCAGACTTACTCTCCGGTGGACGGGGAGGACCGATGGCCGGAGTCTACGCCTACACCCCTGACATCTGGCTGCCGCTGGCCGCAACCGTCTGCCTCGCGGCAATTGCCGCGTACTCCTGGTGGCGCCGGGACGTGCCCGCGGCGCTGCCGCTGGCCGCCTGCGCGCTTTTCGCCGCCCTATGGGGGCTGGGAAGAACCCTCGTCGCAGCAGCCGCGGCCCCGGCTGCGATCCTCGCCTGGCACAAGTTTCAAGTCATCTGGCTGTTGCCCGCGGTCACCGCGGGCACCTGCTTCGCCCTGGAGTACGCTCGTCCCGGCCGCTGGCTGACGCGCCGCCGAGCTTGGCTCGTGGCGCTGTTCGCCCTCCCGCCTCTCCTCATCTTATTACTCGTCATCCTGAACGATGGGCAACTCCTCTGGCGCCGGCTGGAGATCGCGGCGGACGGCTTGGTTCAGCCCACCTTCACGCGTGCCGGACTCATCCTGCTTGCCTACGGCATGGGCCTGGTGCTGGTCAATGCTGCCGCCCTGGTCTGGCTGTTCGCGCGCTCGCCACAGCATCGTTGGCCCGTGGTGTTGATCCTGTTCGGGCAGAGTGCCAACCGCCTATTGTACCTCTTCGGCACCCTGGCGCCGCTGCGACCGCCGCTGTTCGAACTCGACGCCACGGCCGGCATCGTGCCCTGGATCGCGATGGCGGCCGTCGCGTTGTTCGGCTTCCGCATTCTTGACCCCCGGCCGGCCGCGCGCGCGGCGGCCCTGGAGCAGATGCGCGACGGGATGATCGTGCTCGATGCCGAAGGAGGCGTCGCGAGCCTCAACCGCGCCGCGGCTGCCTTGCTCAGCACTGATACTGACCGCGCTCTGCAGGACTTGCTGAGCGCCAAGCCTGACCTCCGCGATCGGATCGCGGATGCCCGGTGTTTCTCGGATGCGGTGGAAATCGCGCTGGAGACCGGCCGCGGCGTGCGGTACTGTGCGCTCGACGTGTCGCCGCTGCGCGATTTCCGCGACCTGCCCCTCGGCCACCTGCTCATGCTGCACGACCTGACGGAGCAGCGCCGGGCCGAGGCGCAGCTCCGCGAGCAGCAGCGGACGCTCGGCGTGCTGCAGGAGCGCGAGCGCCTGGCGCACGAGCTGCACGACGGCCTGGGACAGGCGCTCGCAGCGGCCCACTTACAGGCGAGCTCAGCCCGGCTGCTGCTGGCCCGCGGCGAGGTGGACCAGGTCGACGAATGCCTGGCGGTCCTGGCGGACGCGACGCTGCAGGCCGAGGCCGACGTGCGCGAGTACCTGCTTGCGGCCAAGACCCCGATCTCGGCGGAGCGCCCGTTCTTCCCAACGCTGCGGGAGTACTTGCGCCGCTTCACCTGGCAGTACGGCCTGCCCGTCGAGCTGGAGGTTCCTGCGCAGACCGAAGCCCAAGGGCTGCCCCCGGCGGTCGAGCTGCAGCTCCTGCGCATCATCCAGGAAGCGCTGTCGAACGTGCGCAAGCACGCCCGCGCGCACTGTGCGCAGGTCATGTTCACACCCGCCGGAGGACAGGCGCGGGTCGCCATCGTGGACGACGGCTGTGGGTTCGACCCGGCCGCCGCGGCCGCGCGGGGCGAAAGGTACGGCCTGCAGTCGATGCGCGAGCGCGCGGAGGCGGCCGGCGGGAGCCTGCGGGTGATCTCGAGCCCGGGCCAGGGGACGCGTGTCGAGGTAGAGGTGCCGATGCGGGGAGACCACGAGGGGGAGATAGGAAGATAGGGAGAGGGGGAGATGGGGAGAATAACGCATTTTGGAGAACTGGATGTGTATCGCTTGGCGATGGAGGCCGCGGTGCGCATCTTTGAGTTGTCGAAGGGCTTTCCGGCGGAGGAAGGGTATTCTTTGACCGACCCGCTGAGCGACCATAATCTCCCACCCCAAAAGGTGGGCGATCCCCGCGGTACACGAAGAGGAGACGACGTATGACGCCTGATCCATTCTCTCCCCCTCTCCCACTCCCCCCCTCTCCCACTCCCCGTGTCATGCTCGTTGACGATCACGCGCTTTTTCTCCAATCGCTGCGCGTCCTCCTCTCTGCCAGCGGCTACCAGGTGGTGGGGACGGCCGGCGACGGCCTGGAAGCGCTGCGGCAAGCGCGCAGCTTGCGCCCGGACCTCATCCTGATGGACATCGACATGCCGGTCTGCAACGGGCTGTCAGCCACGCGTCTGATCAAGGCCGAGCTGCCCGAGGTGAAGATCGTCATGCTGACCGTCTCGTCGAGCGACGAGCACCTCTTTGAGGCGATCAAGAGCGGCGCGTGCGGCTATCTGCTGAAGAGCGCGAGCGCCGACCAGTTCCTGCAGATGATCGGGCAGGCGATGCAAGGCGGCGCGGCGCTGCCTCCCCAGCTAGCTGCCCGGGTGCTCGAAGAGTTCGCGCGGCAGGCGCGGCACGCGGAGGCCCTGACCGAGGTCGCGGCGGAAGCCCCGGCGCAAGGCCTGACGCCGCACCAGATCGAGATCCTCACGCTGCTTGCCGGCGGATCCACCTATGCGCAGATCGGCGACGCGCTCTGCCTCAGCGAGGCGACGGTGCGCTACCATATGGGCCAGATCATGGACCGGCTGCACCTGCAGAACCGCGCCCAGGTGATCGCATACGCCGCGCGCCACGGGCTGGGGGGGACGGAGACGGGGAGAGGGGGGGATTAGGAGAGGGGGAGATTAGGAGATGGGGAGAATAACGCATTTTAGAGAACTGGATGTGTATCGCTTGGCAATGGAGGCCGCGGTGCGCATCTTTGAGTTGTCGAAAGGGTTCCCGGCGGAGGAAAGGTATTCATTGACCGACCAGGTGCGGCGCAGTTCGAGGTCGGTTTGCGCAAACATCGCCGAGGCATGGCGGAAGCGACGGTACCCGAACGCATTTGTCAGCAAGCTGAGCGACGCTGAAGGCGAAGCGGCAGAGACCGAGGTCTGGCTGGAACTGGCCGTACGCTGTGGCTATCTCGACCGGGCAGGGGCCGCTGCCCTCGAACAACAATACGAACACATCCTGGGCAAGTTGGTCAACATGATCTCCCACCCCGAACAATGGGCGATCCCCGCGGTACACGAAGAAGAGACGACCTATGACGCCTGATCCCCGTCCCCCCGTCTCCCCCTCTCCCCGTCCCCCCGTCCTATCACATCCGCTAGTCCTCCATCCCCACGACTGACGCTTTCGCGCTCCCCTGACTAACGCCTTCGCGAGTGACACTCGCCCCTGCGCCTGCTATGGTGTAGCCACATGCGGGGCGGGACAGGCCTCCGCACACCAGGCGAAGCGAGGCCACCATGGCGACATCCCAATGCGTGATTCTGTACGGCGACTCGGTCTTTCTGGCCGGCATCCGCGCTGACCTGGCCGCGCGTTCCCGGCTCGAGGTGCTGACGCTGGCGCCGGGTTGCCCCGATGCCGCCGCCTTCATCCGGGCGCGGCAGCCGGCCGCGCTTCTCTTCGACCTATCCGCGGCGCAGCCGGATTTCGCCGTCTCGCTGCTGCGCGACCGGCCGGACCTCATCCTGATCGGCGTCGACCCGTCCAGCGACAAGCTGCTCGTGCTTTCCGGCCGCCAGGAGCAGCCCGAGTCCGCGGCCGGCCTGGTACAGGCGATCACCGCGAGCAGAGAGCCTTGGAGTGCTCAGCCGGTAGGCCCGCCATGATCTGCGGCACAGAGGGCAACCGGATTATGCTGCTGTAGGCGCGGCCGGCGGCTGAGTCCCGGCCGATCCGGGCAATCAAGGGAAGGAGGGGGGGTTCAATCGGGAAGGCCCAATGGTCTGAAGCCGACGATCGGTGACGTGAGGGTGCTGTCCGGCTTCCACGCCGCCTTGTCGGCCTCGTGACGTCGTCACCGGCTAGATAGTTTCCGCAATCCGCCAAGGATACTCACGCCTCATGTCCCGGCACGGGCGGACAGTGTGGGGACGAGGAAAGAAAGACAAGGGAGAGTCATGAAACGTCAATGGTTCGTTGTGGCTGTGCTCGTCGTAGTCGTTGCGCTGGCGCTGGCAGTGCCGTCATTCGCCGCCCCAAAGCCGCCGTCTGCGCCGAAAGGGCAGGACTACTACGCCGGGTTGGTGACCTTACGTTCGGACGTGCTTAGCCAGAACGGCTTCACCGGTTATACGGTGAGCCATGGCGTGGGCGTTGCAGGTCTATACGAGGTGGTGTTTCCCGCAGACACCTTCACGTATGGCACGGAGAGCGTCGTTCTGCTGGCGCAACCATTGGAACCGTACGTCGATGGGCAACAGGTTTTTCCAATTTGCCCACCGGGTGTCGTCGATATCGACGGGTCGGCAAGCTTTTCGGTGCATTGGGTCAGCTGGGATGGCGCGGCGCTTGTGCCCGCTGAACCCTGGACTTGGTATTTCCACGTGATAGCGTCTCCCTGGGCTCCATAACGGCCCTGGATGACGCTCTAATCTACGAGGGCAAGCATCTGCAGCCAGGGCTGCTGCTCATCGGCATCGACCCGGAAACCCACCAGGTACTGGTGTGGTCGGGGAGGCAAGCGACGGCAACCGCGGCTGCCGACCTGTTGCAGATGATCGCCGGAGGCCGGGCGGGGGTTGAGGCCCCCGCCTACTGCTGAGTTCCAGGGCCATCCAAGGGAGGACACGATGAGAACCGTCACAGTTCGTTTGGGGAGCATGTCCTTGATTTTTTTGATCGCCTGCCTGCTGGCGCTGCTCGCGCCCGCGGCCACCTTTGCGCAAGACCCCGTGTACACTTTGACCATCAGCGGGGGCGATAACCAGAGCGCCCCGATCGCCAGCGCCTTTACCGACCCCCTCCAGGTGACCGTGACCGACGAGTCTGGCGTGGGCGTCGCAGGGGTCGTCGTCACCTTCAACCTGCCCGCCACCGGCCCGGGCCTCTACCGGGTCCCCTACGCGACCAGCTTTACGCTCACCACGGACGCCAACGGGGCGGCCAGCGTGAGCGTGACCGCCAACTCGTGGGCGGGCGGACCGTACGAGGTGACGGCCGGCATCGAGGGCCAGAGCGTGACCTTCCACCTGACCAACGCGCCGGCAGCCGACCCGAACGCGCTGGCCCCCCACTGGATGGCCGACCCGCTCGACCCGGGCCAGCCCGCGCCCGCGGCGGACACCCCGCCCGAGACGGCCGTGCCCGGCTGGTGGTGGCGCGACACGACCCACCAGAACGCCCTGTCGCAGCACACCGCCGACCAGTTCACCGGCCAGGTCATCCAAGTCTACGCCGACCCGGCCCGCTCGCTCAGCGTCTGGGTGTACTCGTCACGGGTCGGGTCGAACGTCACCGTCATCAGGACGGCACACAACCGCATCGTCGTCGGCTGCGGGGGTGGCGCAGCCGAGGCGACGCAGGCCAGAACCGCATTCCAGGTTGGGGTTCCGGGGTTTGTCACGAAGGCGGATCAGGGTGTGATCCTGACCGACTCCCGCCCCGACTCGTACTGGGGCTGCAAGAAGTGGAATCCGGTCAGGATCTACGCGAATAGCAGCTTCGAGCGTGAGGTCGCTGACAGCCAGGCCGCCGGCGTCGAGAAGGCGAGGCGCACGGCCTATGCGGATGGGCGCAGCCTGGAGTGGGGGCCGCAGGGAAACGTCGGCTTAGGGTGGGCCCGGAGCTACAATCCGACGGATCCCGCGCTCCGCCCACCCACCCACTCCGTCCCCGACCATTGGAGTCTGTTGGGACTGGGCGACGACGTCTATGTCGCACTCCGTCCTCTAAGCGGTGACGACCTGGCGGTCTACCTGCCTCCCGCGATCGGCGATTACTCCGATCCATACAGAACGTACGGCTCCTATAGCAACTTTCCCGCCGACCCGGAGAGTTGGGGTCCGCATTCAGGCGGGGCGGTGCTGATCGCCGGAGACCAGGCGGGAAGGTACTTGCCGGACGCGGGCTCAATCGCAGCCAACCACGCCGGCGCCACGGAGTTGTGGAAATGGGACCTGGGTTATATCGGCCAGTTTGACGCCCAGAGGCTCGTCATGGAGCATGGGCTGCCGATCATGGGCCCGGAGGCCGTCTACGCTGCCCTGACGGCTCAGCGGGACGCGCTCCAGTACGTGCACGACCAAACCCTCGCCGGCATGAATGCGGGCCTGACCGAGAGCGAGATTGCGGCGACCGTCCAACTGCCGCCGGAACTGGCCGCCAATCCCTACAACCAGGAGCTCGTCTCGACCATCCCCGGCGTGGTGCACGACGTCTACCACTCCCACATCGGCTGGTTCGGCGGCGAGACGCCTGAGCTGGCCGGCACGCTGACCACCGGGGTCAGGGCGCAGGTCCTCGCGGACCTCGCCGGCGGGACCGCCAACCTGATCGCGGCCGCGCGCACGGCCGAGTTGAACGCGCGGGACCTGGCCGGCGCCGAGAAGGCGCTCTACCTGGCCTACGCCGCCTACAAGGCCGCGCCCGATGACTTCGGCGCCAAGCAGGTCTATGCCCAGGCGCTGCGCAAGAACGCCTACCTGCAGAAGAGCGCGCAGATTCGCAATTACTACCTGAGCGAGGCCCTGCACCTCGGCGCCGAGACGATCGTGACCGGCTTCGCCAAGTGGGGCGACGAGAACGCGGTCCTCGCGTTCAGTGCCGCCGAGTTCAGCCAGCACTTCTTCGGCATCTCAGGCGCGGCGCTCGAGACGGTGAAGATCGTCACCTTGCCCCCCGCCGAGCACGGGGTGCTGGCCCTGTCCGGCGTCCCCGCGGCCGCCGGGCAGGAGATCCCCCTCGCCGGGCTAGATGGGCTGACCTTCACCCCGGCCGGCGACTGGAACGGCGAGACCGGCTTCGCCTGGAACGGCGGCGCGGCCGGCGCCTATGCGGCCGAGGACGCCGCCGTGACGATCACCATCGCCCCGCTGAACGATGCGCCGCTGCTCAGCAGCCCGCTACCTGACGTGACGGTCGACGAGGACGCGGCCAGCCTCACCATCGATCTGGCGCCGGTCTTCACCGATGTCGACGGCGACGCGCTGAGCTACAGCGTCGAGAGCAGCAACCCGGCCCTGGTCAGCGCGACCCTCGACGCCGCGACCCTGACCCTGGACTTCCAGGCCGAGCAGAACGGCGCGGCGACCATCACGGTCTCCGCGGCCGACGAAACCGGGCAGCAGGCCGCGGCCTGGGCCACGGATGACTTCCTCCTGACGGTCAACCCGGTCAACGACGCGCCCTGGGCCAACGGCCAGGCGGAGCTGGTCACGACCGGCCTGGCCCGCACCTTCACACTGGACTACGGCGACGTCGAGGCGGCCCGGGCGGACCTGGCGGTCAGCTTCAGCGGTCCGTCGGTGGGCACGCTGGACACCAGCGCCCTGCCGAGCGTCACCTATACCGCGCCGGCCGGCTACATCGGCCCGGCCAGCTTCACCTACACCGTCACCGACCGCGGCGATCCGGACGGCTGCACGGCGGCCCCGTGCTCCGGCGCGCTGCAGGCGCAGGCCACCGTGACCCTCGACGTGGCCGAGAATGCCATCCGCGGCCGGGCCTACAACGACGCCAACGCCAACGGCAGCCCCGATGAGGGCGAGACCGGCGTGGCGGGCGTCACGGTCCGGCTGACCCCGCTGAGCGGCAGCCCGGCGGTCGAGCTGGTCACCGGTGCGGACGGCGCGTATGCCTTCGGCAGCCTGGCGCCCGGCGCCTACCGCGTGCGCCAGGTGCTGCTCCCCGGCTACGTGCAGACGACGCCCGAACCGGCGGACATCAACCTGGCGATGGGGCAGGCGGTCGGCGGCATCGACTTCGGCGTGGTCTACTCCGCGGACCTGAGCGTGGCCATGACCGCGGACGTCAACGACAGGACCGTCATCTACACCTTCGTGGTGACGAACAACGGGCCGGCCGAGGCGCTGGAGGCGGAGCTGATCAACGTGCGGCCGCACGGCGTGTCATACACCACGATCGTCACGACGCGGGGCGTGTGCCAGGGCGGCAACACGGTCACGTGCGAGCTCGGCACGCTCATTGCCGGCGAGAGCGTGACGGTGACGATCCAGGCCAACCGGACCGACAGGAACAATCCGATCGAGAACACGGTCACGGTGACCGCGAGCACGTTCGACATCGCCCTGAGCAACAACTCGGCGACGGTGACCGTGCAGTAACCCGGACACGGAGACGCGGGGAGGTGGTGAACCGCTTCTCCGTGTCTCCCCCTCTCCCCCTCGCCACTTTTGCTCTTCATTCGGATCCAGGCGCGCGCCGGCCTGCGAGGCATCTACGCCCGCTTCACCGGTGGGTTTGCCTACCCTGACCTGCAGGACGCCGCCGAGCTCATCGGCGATGTAGAACCAACCTCGCCGGCGCAGAATCTCCAGGAATTCTTCCAGGCGAACCCGATGGATGCGAGCCGCCCACTCCACCGTCAGCGCCTGTGCGGCCAGAGCCCGCACAGAGTAGCGCCCCAACGCGCTTAGCCCCGAAGATCTCCACGATCTCCGCGATGTCCCCATACTCTCTCAGGATGTCAGCCACGCGCGTGTCTTTGTTTATGTCCATTCTCGTTGATCCTCCATCCCGAGTATTCAGGGCGTAGATCCTTCATTCCGCCGTGGCAGGCTTCGAGCCGCCTTCGCCGGTATCGCCAGTAGCACCCGCCCTTCGTCTACGCCACGGATCATGGCCAATGGCAGGTGGTAGTACCCCAGGGTCATCTGCGGGCGGGAAATGACCAGCCCGGTGGACGTGCCCGCGGCATCTACCACGACCGCGGCGACCCGGCCGACCTCCTCGCCGTCGGCGCTGACCGCCGGCATCCCGCGCCTGACGGGGCACTCGCCACAGGCGCCACCTTTGGGCTGGATGCTGCCGCTCTCCATGAGTTTGTGCTGGCCGTCTCCACCGGCGGTAGGCTCGCCCGACGTGGTCCCCGCCGCGAAATCTTCAAGCATCGCGTCGCTCCTGTTCTGCCTGGCTGCGGTGTTTGCGGCCTTGTCCGTCGCATTGGCCGATGGGGGCGACCGGCGGCGAATTTCCACGATCGACCAGGACTGTGCACGCAGGATACACCCCGGGCGGTTCGCTTTCCTGGACTTTTGTCGGAAATTGTCAGATGAGGCAGTCCGAAAGGCCGGAGGGGGTTTCCCAGGGGTGTTCTGAGTGGCTTGCCCGGCAGGTTACGCTAGCCGTCGAGACTCGCCCTGGCCTTCAGGCCGGGGCGATCGCAAATCCGGATCTTCTGGCGATCGACTTCGATCAAGCCCTCGGCGGCCAGGCTGCGCAGGGCACGGTTCAGCACATCGGGGACCGTGCCCATGCGGCTGGCCATCTCCGCCTGCGTCGCCCAGCGCCGCCTCAGGATAACATCATCGCTCGCGTTTTCGATGAGCAGCCGCGCCAGGCGGGCCGTGACGGTGCGAAGCGAGAGGTCTTCCACCAGCGACAGAAGCTGGAGTGCTCTGCCGGCCAGGTAGTGAAGATTCCGAAATCAGGGAGATGCGAAAGATGAAGACAATCTACGCCAAAGTCGCGGCCATCCTGGCCGTCGTGATCGGGGTGATGGGGGTCAGTGCGGGCGCTCCTGTACTGCTGGGCCGGACCCCGAGTTGGCCGGTCATCGCGTGGCTGCCGGTCTACAACGTCGCAGCCGGGGCGATCACCGTGTTGCTGCTGAGCATACTGCTGTGGAAGAACCACCGCCATGCCGTGCTGGCCGCCCTCACAATCTTGGGCGTGCATACGCTGGTGATGATCGTGCTGCAGACCGTCTACCGCGATGTCGTTGCAGCGCAGAGCCTGCAGGCCATGACGATACGCATTGGCACGTGGCTGCTGATTGTGGGGCTGCTGTTCTTGCAGCGCAGGAAAGACTCCCGCCGCGTCGAGCTGCGCACCGGCGCCGCGACCCCGGCCGGGCATTGAACACCCGGCCACGGCGAACGCACAGCACACACCTGATGCCGCATGCCAAGGCGGCATCAGGTGAATACCATCGTAATGTATTTCTGACTTGACGGGCACGGAGACAGGGGGACGCGCAGCGGCTCTCCCTGTCTCCGCGACTTGCCCCCCCTATCTCCGCGTCCCTCTGTCCCGGCTCTGTCTAATCAAACTTGAAGTGCGCGTGGTGCTCCGTGCCGTCGACGAGCCGGATCGTCAGCGCCCGGCAGGTGCCGGCCCAGGCCTTTTCCGTCTTCCAGACGAAGGTGTATTGGTCGCTTGCGGCGTCGTAGCTCAACCCGCTGCCACCCGCCGCCTGCGCCGGTTCCAGTTCACCGTTCGGGTCGAAGCTCGTGCAGTCGAGCGGCTGCGAGGCCGGGCTGCCCAGCTCGATCACATTCAGCCCCTGGTCGCCGGCCAGGCTGAACTTGAGCGGCACTGCGCGGCCGGCCTGGGCCGGGTTGAGGGCGGGCGCCGGCTCGACGGGCGGGTAGTAGCCGCCGAAGTCGAAGATGACGTGGTAGGAGCACTCCTGCGTGGCCTGATTGCCGGCCAGGTCGGTGGCGCTGAAGGTCAGGGTCTTGGGGCCGGTGCTGTCGGTGGGAACCATGCCGCTGAGCGTGCTGGCGGCCTCGTCCAGCCCCGACACGCTCGCATCCACGCTGGCCGGTCCGGCGGCCTGGTCGCCGCTGTGGAGCAGGAAGGGTCCGGCCGCGGGGCAGGTGAGGGTGGGTGGGGTGGCGTCGATCTGGAAGCCAGTCGAGACCACGTCGCTCCGGTTGCCCCAGGTATCCATGGCCGCGGCGTACACCGTATGCGGGCCGTCCGCCGAGACCGGAGCGCCATCGAGGAAGGGGCAGACTGCTTCAGGCAGATCGTCGTAGGTCGCCGGTGCGGTCGCGGGATCGAGGGCACAGCGCAGTTGGGCGACCTGCGATGTGGCGTCGCGCGCTTGCGGCGCGACGATCACCGGGCCCCGGTACCAGCCGTTGGCGCCGTCGGGACTGCCGGGAGCAAGGACGATGCGGACTTGCGGCGGGTCGAGATCGTCTCCGGGCAGACCAGGCGGCAGCGGTGGGAGCGTCACCTGGCCGTAATCGTTATATCCCCAGCAGGCGATGCTGCCGTTGCTTCCGATTCCACACGAGTGGTACCCGTTCGCAGCCAACTGCGCGAAGGCGCCGGGTGGCGGGGTGGCTTGCCCGAAGTTGTTCCACCCCCAGCAGGCGAGGGTGAGGTCGGTCCTGAGCGCACAGGTGTGTGTCCAACCTGCGCCAACCTGGGTGAAGATGCCGGCCGGCGGAATCGCTCGCCCGTAAAGGTCCTGGCCCCAGCAGGCGAGGGTGCCGTCGGTCTTGAGCGCACAACTGTGCCCGTGGCTTGCGGCCACCTGCCTAAAGGTGCCGGCCGGCGGGGTCGTTCGTCCGTCGGCGTCATGCCCCCAGCACGCTAGGGTGCCGTCGCTCTTGATCCCGCAACTGTGCAACGCGCCGGCAGCGACTTGAGTGAAGGCGCCAAGGGGCGGCGTGGCTTGCCCGAAGTTGTTCCCTCCCCAGCAGACGAGGGTGCCGTCGCTCTTGATCGCGCAGGTGTGGTCCCAGACTGCGCTGACCTGGGTGAAGGTGCCTGCCGGCGCTTGCGTTTGCCCGACGTCGTTCTTTCCCCAGCAGACGAGGGTGCCGTTGCTCTTCAACCCGCAGGTGTGATACTGCCCCGCGCTCACCTGGATGAAGGTGCCGGCCGGCGGCATTGCCTGGCCAAAGTTAGGTGTGCCCGTGTTCGTGGTGCCCGCGCCCCAGCAGGCGAGCGTGCCATCACTCTTGAGGAAGCAGGTGTGGTAGCCACCTGCGCTCACCTGCCTGGGGATCCCGCGCGTGAGGTCAGGTGGCGGCGTCGCTTGTCCTGCCCAGTCCTCCTCATCCCAGTCCTCGTTCGATCCCCAGCAAACGGTGGTGCCGTCGCTTTTGACCCCGCAGGTGTGGTAATTACCCGCGCTGATCTGGGCGAAGACGCCGGAAGGCGGCGTCGCCTGCCCGTAGTTGTTCGTCCCCCAGCAGGCGACGGTGCCGTCGCTCTTGAGTCCGCAGCTGTGATGCCAGCCCGTGCTGACCTGCCTGAAGGTGCCGGCCGGCGGCGTTGCCTGGCCGTCCCAGTTGCCTCCCCAGCAGGCGACGGTGCCGTCGGTCTTGAGTCCGCACGTGTGTGACCAGCCCGCGGCGACCTGCGTGAAGGTGCCGGCCGGTGGCGTTGTTTTGCCCATTTCGGCCTCCCCCCAGCAAGCGACGGTGCCGTCATTCCGGATCGCACAGGTGTGCCACGCGCCCGCGTTGACCGCGGTGAAGACGCCGGCCGGAACGCCGTTCAACTGTCCGTAGTAGTTGTCCCCCCAACAGGCCAGTGTGCCGTCGCTCCTGATTGCGCAGTTGTGCTCCTCGCCCGCTTCGACCTGGTAGAAGGCGCCGGCCGGTGGCGACGTTTTTCCGTAGCTGGTGTCCCCCCAACAGCCGAGGGTGCCGTCGCTCTTGATCCCGCAACCGGTCCACCCACCCGCACTGATCGCGACGAAGACGCCGGAAGGTGCGTACACCGCGAGGACTTGGGGGTCTCCCCAGCAGCGGATCGTGCCGTCGCTCTGCAGAAAGCAGGTATAAAGCCCGCCCGCGCTGATCCGCGGCGGAGGGTCAGACGCCGCCGCCAGAGGGCCTGGCGCCGCCGCCAGAAGGCCTGGCGCCGCCTGCGCTGCTGGGGCACACACGAGCAGCCCCAGCAACACCACCAGCGCGGCAAGCCCCAGCACCGCCACTACTCTTTGCAGCCCGCCCGGCTGCCTGCTGTCCAACATGTGAACGCTCATGCTTTCCTCCCATTGCAAGGTGACTGAGTGACAGGGGGACACGAGACTGTCCGCATCTCCGCGTCCCTCTGTCCCGGCTCGGCCTAATCAAACTTGAAGTACGCGTGGTGCTCCGTGCCGTCGACGAGCCGGATCGTCAGCGCCCGGCAGGTGCCGGCCCAGGTCTTCTCCGTCTTCCAGACGTAGGTGTATTGGTCGCTTGCGGCGTCGTAGCTCAGCTCACTGCCACCCGCTGCCTGCGCCGGTTCCAGTTCGCCGTTCGGGTCGAAGCTCGTGCAGTCGAGCGGCTGCGCGGCCGGGCTGCCCAGCTCGAAGACATTCAGCCCCTGGTCGCCGGCCAGGCTGAACTTGAGCGGCATCGCGCGGCCGGCCTGGGCCGGGTTGAGGGCGGGCGCCGGCTCGACGGGCGGGTAGTAGCCGTCGAAGTCGAAGATGACGTGGTAGGAGCACTCCTGCGGGGCCTGATTGCCGGCCAGGTCGGTCGCGCTGAAGGTCAGGGTCTTGGGGCCGGTGCTGTCGGTGGGAATCATGCCGCTGAGCGTGCTGGCGGCTTCGTCCAGCCCCGACACGCTCGCATCCACGCCGGCCGGTCCGGCGGCCTGCTCGCTGCTGTGGAGCAGGAAGGGTCCGGCTGCGGGGCAGGTGAGGGTGGGTGGGGTGGCGTCGATCTGGAAGCCAGTGGAGACCACGTCGCTCCGGTTGCCCCGGATGTCCATGGCGGCCGCGTAGAGGGTGTGAACACCGTCCGCCGGCACCTCAGCGCCGCCCAGAAACGGGCAGAGTGCCTCAGGCAGATCACCGTACGCCGCGGGGGTCGCGGCCGGATCGAGGGCGCAGCGCACTTCGATCACCGCCGAGGCGTCGCGCGCTTGCGGCGCGACGGTCACCGCGCTGCGGTACCAGCCGTTGGCGCCGTCTGGACTGCCGGGAGCAAGAATGATGCGGACTTGCGGCGGATCGCTGTCGGGCAGCGGTGTGGTCGGCGGCAGCGGGCTGGAGCCGTACTCATGGGCCCCGATGTCGCACTGCGCCACCGTATCGACATCCGGCCCATCCACAAAGCGGTTATAGAGGCGCTGGTCACGGCCATTGACCGGGCTTCCCTGGCAAGCAGTCGCATTGCCTTTATCGATGGCCGAACTGGCGCTGCCCAGCGCCATGGTCTGCGTCGCCCCGCCATTGTTGCCCAGCGCGCCCAGGGCGATGGCAGCGGCCGCGGCGACCGTCGCACTGGCGCCGCAGGAGCTGTCGTCGGCCAGGTTGGCGAGGCTGTTTGAGGCCAGCGTGCCGGCGCAGTTGGCGCCGCTCGCCCCCTTAACCAGGAGCGTATTCTTGAGTATGGGCGAGCCGCTCGTGGCCAGGTTGGCGCCGGTGGGGGCGCTGTTGCCGGCCAGGGTGCTGCCCAGGATCGTCAGCGCGCCGCTATCCTGGATCGCGCCGCCGCTCGTCGTGGCGCTGTTGTTGGCCACGGTGCTGCCGTCCATGCTAAGGGTGTCCTGGTTGGCCAGCGCGCCGCCCTGGGCCGCGCTGCCGCCGCTGAGCGTGCTGCGGCTGATCGTCGTTGTCCCCAGGTTGAGCACGGCCCCGCCGCTGCCCCCGCTCGCCTTCCCGTTGCGCAGCGTGGCCTGGTTGACCGTCAGCATGCCGCCGCTGGCCACCTGGAAGAGGCGGAAGTCGGGGGTGCCGGCCGCGCTGCTGCGCTCGATGACTGCCCCCTGCGCATTGATCGTGACCGGGCTCGCGATCACCGGCAGGCCGTTGGCGCCGTAGGTGGCGTCGGTGTTGTCGACCGCGTCCAGGGTGTAGGTCGCCGCGGCCGCCAGTTCGAGGGAGGTGGCGACGCCATCCGCGCCGGCCCGGCCCAGCGCCTCGCGCAGCGTGCAGTGGCCCACCCCGCACACGCCGTCATTCGTGCTGGCGGTGCTGTTGACGATCAACGTCGGGCCGGTCTGCGGCAGTTGGGCGATCGCGGCTCGCAGGTTGGGCCGCGGGCCGATTGGCTCGCCCGTGTTGCCCTGCTGCGGGCTGCCCGTCTGCACCAGCAGGTTGCGCACCTGCCCAGGCGAGAGCGGGGTGCCGTTGGTGGCCAGCGCGACGCCCTGGATGACGGCGGCAGCAGCAGCCACGATGGGCGAGGCGCTCGAGGTGCCATTGAAGGCGTCGGTGTAGAAGTACTCCTCGTCGTACCATTCGTTGAAGCCGTAGAACCCACCGTCGCCGCCGGCGGTCATCACACCCGAGCCCCAGCCCTGCAAGTCGACGCGGCTGCCGTAGCTGGAGAAGCTCTCGCGCTGGCGGTCGTAGCCGCTGGCGGGCGGGCGCCCCGCGCCGACGATGATGGCGCCCGAGTCACGGCTGCTACGGTTGAAGGCCGTGCCGCAGGCGCTCTGGTCCAGGTTGACCGCGCCGTTGCCGGCCGCTTCCACCACCACCAGGCCGTTGGCGGTGGCCGTCTGGATAGCCTGGAAGACCGCGCTCTCCCATTCCGAGGGACCGTAGCTCGCCAGGCCGCAGACGCTGGTCTGCTGCTCGATGAGGATCACATCACCCGGCGTGGCCGCGGCGGCCGCCAGGAGGATGGCGTTTGCCGGGTTGTAGCCCAGGTTGGCGGTATTGGCCGGGGCCAGCCCGACCTGCGCCCCCCAGGCGATGCCTGTCACACCTTTGCTATCATGGTCGCCGATCATCTCGCCCAGCACCGCCGTGCCGTGGCCCTGGTAGGCCGTGAGCGGGGCGTCGCCTGCGTTCAGCAGCAGGCTGAGGCCATGGGCCTGGCTCAAGTCCTCGTGGTTCTGCCACCAGCCGTACTCGATGTCGTAGATCGTGATGCCGGCGCCGCGGCCGCAGAGCAGCGTCCAGGCATACTCGGCGTCCACCCCGCCCGGCGCGGCACCCAGGTAGCCCTGCCCGCTCGTGAAATTGGGGGTCGGGGTCGAGGGGATGTCCGGGGGTTCGAGGGGCAGCGGGGCCGGGGCGACGATTTCCACGAAGGGCTGCGCCTGGAACAGCTCCAGGGCGGCGTCGGGGTCGGCATCCGCCCGCAGCTTGACCTCATACCAGAGGCGGAGATCCGGCAGCAGGGGGGCGCCATCCCCCTTTTCCTTTTTGAGTTTCTCGTCGCCCTTGTCCTTCAACTCCTTGAGCTTGTTTTTGGGCAGGGTGAAGAGGGGATCGACCTTCTGCACCAGCGCCGCCAGCTCGGCCGGCAGCAGGGTCTGCAGGTCGGCGGTGGTGCCGTCGACAAGTTTGATGCGCAAAATGCGGTCCGAATGGCCAGGGGGAGGGACGGCGCTGGCGGTGGGGGCGGACGGCAGCAGCATGGCTAGCAGCGCCAGCAGCAGGACCCAGGCTAGCCTACGCTTGATCGAGAGAAATCCACCTTTGACGCTCATGATCGGACTCCTCCATGATAGTCATTGGAGCGGCGCTGCTGGCCGTTTCCGATTTGCCGGTTGGGCCAGGCCGTGCGATGCTTAGGCCGCAAGGCTGGCCGAATAGAGTGCGTTGACTCCGTGCGTCGTTAGATCGCTCTTCAAAGACAGCACACTGCTTGCCTCCACTCATCGACCGGCTTCTTCGCTGATAGTTTTAGCACGCAGGCGTCAAGGATTCGTCACAGTTGCGACACCAGCGATAGCTGATAATTCAAATTTGTTGTTACTACGGACGTGGAATGTGCCATAATTTTGACGTTGCGGGTGCCCTCCAAGGAGTGTTCCCATGACGCGGCTCGTCGTGCGACTGTTGGGTGGCTTCCAGGTCGAACTGGGCACGCGTGGGCCGAGGCGCTGATCAGCCGGCCATTTCGGAAGCGATCAACACACTGATGGGGCGAGCCTGACTGAAAAGAGGATCTCCATGCACAAACGACTCCTTCGAACGATCCTGGTTGCTGTGGTGTTCTCGTATTGCAGTTCCCTCGTGGCTGCGGGCAGCGCACCTTCCGCCAATCCGGTCGACCTGGCGCAACACCACCTTGTCGAAGTCATGGATCGCTACCATCAGGACTACTTCGAAGTCTACGAAGATGTCGGATCGGCGGGCAACCACTTCGTGCGCCGCGCAATGACAGGCTCCGACGTAACCATCGATGATGCCCATACCGGCGCCGTACATTCGGGTGCGACCGCGATCCGCAATACATTCACTGCCATGGGAGACAACTGGGGTGGGTGGGTCTTCCAGAACGGCGTTCTGCTAGAGGACGATGTCGCGCCGAGGGATAACTGGGGCGACTACCCGAACGCCGGCTATAACCTGTCAGGCGCCACGCAACTCACCTTCTGGGCGCGCGGTGCGGCCGGCGGAGAGCGGGTCGAGTTCTTTGCCTTCGGGGTCGGTCGCAGCGGAGAAGCCGCGGTGGCCGCCTACCCGGATTCGTCGCCTAAGGTTACCACCTGCGGCCGGCTGGTCTCGCCCTGCTATGTCACCCTCTCGAGTGATTGGCAGCAATACACGATCAGCGTCAGCGGGGTAGATCTGCACTACGTCATCGGCGGCTTCGGCTGGGTGACCAATGCCCCGCAAAACGGCAATCGCAGCATCACCTTCTTTCTGGACGACATCAGATATGACAAACCGCGGCCGGATGAACTGCGGCTGCTGGTCAGTTACCGGACCATTCCATCGACCGCGCAATTCGACCGGCAGCAGCGCAATGTCGCGTACGTTTATGACAACGCCCTGGCTTTGAATGCGTTCGTTGCTGCCGGCGACCAGAGGCGGGCTGCGCTTCTGGCCGATGCACTCGTTTATGCGCAGGATCACGATCGCTGGTATGCGGACGGCCGGCTGCGCGATGGTTACCAGGGGGGTGACCTGGTATCGCCCCCTGGCTGGCAGCCGCATGGCCGTGCCGGCTCGGCGCGTATGAGCGGTTGGTGGAACGATCTGCAAAGCTGGGAAGAGAACGCTGAATGCGTAGGGTCGCACACGGGCAACCTGGCCTGGGCGATGATCGCGCTGCTGAACACCTATGACGAGTTTGGCGGCGACAAGTACCTGGGCGCCGCCATCCGGCTCGGGGATTGGATCGAGGCCAACACCTACGACACGCGCGGCGCGGGAGGCTACACGGGCGGATACGCGGGCTGGGAGCCGAGCCCCCAGAAGGAAATGTGGAAGTCCACGGAGCACAACCTGGATCTCTACGCGGCCTTCTCTCGGCTTCACGCGCTCACCGGCGAGGCCGCATGGCAGCTACGCGCGCAGCATGCGCGTGACTTCGTCGAGGCGATGTGGGAATCCGGCGCGCCCGGGCATTACTGGACCGGCACTCTTGACGATGGTGTGACGATCAACAAGCAGACCGTTCCACTCGATTCACAGGCCTGGGCACTGCTCGCCTTCGGATCCAATGACCGCACGCGCGAGGCCATAGCGTACGTCGAATCCCACCACCGGACGTCCTGGAACGGCTATGACGGCTTCGACTTCAATGATGATCGGGATATGCCGTGGTCCGAAGGCACGGCGCAGATGGTCGTAGGTTACAGCGTGCTTGCGGATGATACGAATGCCCAGTATTTCCTGGCCCAATTGCGCGCGATCCAGGCCACGGCAGCGAACGGAAACGGCAAAGGCATCGTAGCCGCGCCGGCCAGCGGGCTGACCACGGGTTTTGAGTGGGAATACTTCGATCGTCTGCACGTGGGCGCAACGGGATGGTTCATCGCAGGGGAGCGGGGTTGCAACGTCTACTGGTCGTCCTGCCGCCCCGAGTACTCCCAGCGCATCTACCTGCCCCTGGTGCGGAGGTAGGCAGCTCCTGGGCGTGGCCCGGGCTGCCTAAATCCACTCCAGCGCCTCCACCGTCCGCTCGCTCAACACCTCACCCGTGTTGCGCGTCGACTGTGGCTCCAGCAACAGCACCAGCGCCTCCTCCGTGGCCACGGGACGGTGCTCCACGCCTGCCGGCACGACGATCAGCTCGCCGGGCTCCAGCACCACCGAACGGTCGCGGAACTCGATGGTCAACTGCCCCTGCACCACGAGGAACAACTCGTCCTCGGCCTTGTGGTGATGCCAGATGAACTCGCCCTTCAGCCGCGCCAGCTTGACGTACTGCCCGTTCAGTGCGGCGACGATCTTCGGCTGCCACGGCTCGCCAAACAGGGCGAACTTCTCCAGCAGGTTGATCTTGTCCATGCGAAAGCCATCCTCTCCGTCGCGGCGGGCTCCTCAACCCGCCTTCAGTGCTTGCGCCAGGTCCGCGATGAGATCGTCGGGGTCCTCGATGCCCACGGAGTAGCGGATCAGGCCCTCGGGGATGCCCATCGCCTCGCGTTCACCGGCCGTGCACTCTACGTGGCTCGTCGTGGCGGGCGGCCCGGCCACGGTCTCGACCGAGCCCAGGTTCGCAGCGCGGTGCGCCCAGCGAAGCCGCGGCAGCACTCGCTTGACTGCCGGGAAACCGCCCGCGAGCATGAAGCTGAGCACGCCGCCGTAGCCGCGCATCTGCCGCCGCGCCACATCGTGGTGGGTATGCCCCTCCAGGCCCGGATAGTAGACCGCGGTGACCTCCCCTTGCGCGCTGAGCCAGGTCGCGATCCGGAGCGCACTCTCGTTCTGCTGCCGGACGCGCAGGTGCAGGGTTTTCATGCCGCGGAGGAGCAGGTACGCTGCCATCGGTTCCAGCGTCGCGCCGTTGATCTCGCGGTAATGGTAGATGCGGCCCACCAGGTCCGGGTCGCCGCAGACGACGCCACCCAGCGCATCCGCGTGCCCGCCGAGAAATTTCGTGGCGCTGTGGAGCACCAGGTCGCAGCCGAGTTCGAGGGGGTTCTGGTTGATCGGGGTCGCAAAGGTGTTGTCGGCCACGACCACCGCACCGGCTCGGTGGCCGGCCGCGGCGAGGCGGGCGAGGTCGAGCACCTTCAGCGTGGGGTTGGTGGGCGATTCCAGGTACAAGACCCGGCAGCCGCCAGAGGGGCTGGCTCCTTGCCCGATCGCCGCTTCGATCTGCTCGTGGTCGGAGGTATCGCACAGCGTCACCTCTACGCCCCAGTGGGGCAGAAACTCGGTGAAGATCTTGTTCGTGCCGCCGTAGGTGTCCTTGACCGAAACGACGCGGTCCCCGGGCGCCAGGAGCGTGAAGAGCGTGTTGCTGATGGCCGCCATGCCGGTCGCGAAGCTGGTCGCCGCGGCCGCGCGCTCCAGCACGCGCACCTTCTCCTCGAAGGCCTGAACCGTCGGATTGGTGTTGCGGCTGTAGATGTGGCCCGGGGCACGGCCCTGGGCCACGTCGAGCCAGGATTCCACGTCCGGATAGCCGTACGCCGCGCTGAGAACGACCGGCACCTGGGTTGCGGAGCCAGGCCCTCTGGCGTCGGCGCCAGGCCATTCGCCGCGGCTCTCTGGGCTACGGCCCTCCGGGCCTCCTTCGCCACCCCACACGGAAAGCGTCGCCTGCGAGACATCGTCGCCCATGCTGCCCCTCCTGCTGTTTTTCGGGCAAGTATAACATCAGGAGCCGAATCTTCTGAGCCACCGGCTGCAGGCATGTGTCGCCGGTGGCAACGGTTTTTGGCGACCTAAGCAGAGCGGGTTCCTATTGACAGCAACCCATCCAACTTCTCCTCGACCACCGCAAGCCGTCGCGTGATCGCCGCCAACTCATCCCGAATCTTCCCATACCCATTCACCAGCCCGGGCAGCAGGAACGCGGCCCCGGCCTGCCCCGGATACTCCAGCGCCACCTGCTGCACCGCCACCCGGTGCGCCACCGCCACGCTGCCCCCGCTCGCATACGCCCGCACAAACTCCACGTCATACACCACCGCCGCGCGATCCTCCACCTCCACCCACATCCCCACGCACGTCACCGACGATTGCGACAGCGTCTCCGCGATGCTGTGCAGCGCTTCATCCCGCGCGCCGGAGAAACATGCGCTCAACACCACCACCCCGGGCGGCTGCTGCCGCATCATGCAGGCCAGCCAGTCCGCGCCCACCGGTCCATCCGCCAGGAGCAGCCGGCCGGGTGCGCCGTGGCCGGACCAGATGATCACGTCCCACTCGCAGCGCAGCCGGGCCGCCACCCCCGCCCGCGTCGCCGTCAGCCCACCGCACACCGCCAGCTCCACGCCCTCCACGCCCGCGATCGCGGTCAGCTCGTCCACCCAGCCCAACCGCGGCACCCCAAGCGCCTCCGGAGCCACCAGCAACACGCGCAACGTCATTCGCCTACCCCCGCAACACCGAAAAACACAGGATCCGCGCGACACAACCCCACGTAACGCCACATAGCGCGACATCCTGCAACCCGCCTACGCAACACCCGTGATCTGCCCGTTCACAACCGTCACCGTCTGCGCGCCCACCGCGAACGATCCGGACCAGCCGGCACTCTTCGCCAGGTAGCGCCCATCCCCGAACGATCGACTTACCGCGTCCCCGTCCGCCATCGCGTCGGCCACGTTTCCGACCCGGTTGTACAGGACGTCCACCACCCCGCTATCAGAATCCAGGATCAGAAACCCCTCCGAGTAAACCATGAGCCCGCTGTCCGCGTGATGGCACTCGATCATCAGCGCGGAGATGTCACCCAGGTCCACCTGCGCGCCGACTGTCAGCACCGGGTTGCCGTCTGCATCCTCCCAGACCACTCCGCCGCCGTCGAACTTCCCCAGCAGGGCCTGCAGCGCCAGGTCACCACGCACGGAAACCCGCTCCCCCGTCCACTTGAGAAACTGGTGCGCGTCGCCGATGTTCAGCTTCGCTTTCCCATCCGAGTCCACGCCCAGCCACCAGCCCGCGCGCGTGTCGTCCGTGTACGCTCGCTTGACCGCGCGCAGAACCCCGCCAGCCACAACCTCGACAATCGCATGGATCACTTGCCGGATGCCGCTCAGATCCTCCAGCGCATCATCCTTGTGCGATCCCCAGCCCTTCGGCCGCAACTTACCCCAAGTCATACGCCGCCGCCCTTCGGGCGGAAGGAAAATACCGAAAGGAAGAAGGAAGATGTCGTTCCCAAAATGGAAACGTCCCTTCTTCCTTTTTCCTTTTTCCTTCTTCCATCACAGCCCAATGTCCCCCCACACGATCGCACCCTGGCCCGTTACCGGACCAACCGACAACCATAGCAGCCGATCCATCACCTCTTTGTAACGCAGCCACGCGCGCCGCGCTTCCTGCCCCAGCTACGCCTTGGCCTCTACGATCCCCAAGTCCACTTCGTAGCCGACGGCCGGATCATCGCGCGGGGTGTGCTCGCAGTCCTAACGTGGGAGCGGCCCGTGCGGCTGGTGATTGCGCCTTCCGCTTCAAACGGAGAACTGGTCCTGGACTTCGTCGACGGCCAGATTGGCAGAGTCCGCATGCCTGAGTTCATCTTCGACCTGATCGGCAAAGGGCTTGCCGAGGTACTGCTCGCCGGGCAAGCCTACGCCGAGATCACCCAGATCCAGGTCGGATCCGGCACCTTGACCATCAGCGGGCGCTACAATAGGTAGCGCCCGCCACCCAGTGCAGCCGGTGCTAGCGCTGGACGGAGAGTGAGACCACGCCCAGCCCGGGCCAGGTGTCGAGATCTGGCACAGGATCGTCGAACCACAGGCTGTAGAGCTCTTGGTAGATTCCGCGCTCCTCCAACGCCATCAGTGTCAAGTTCACCAGGTCGCGAAAGTCCGAGTCGCCCTCGGCAACGGCAAAGGCGATGGGCCGGTAGGTGTAGCGCCGGTCTGTGAAGACATAGCCCGACTGGCGGAAGTGGGCTTCGAGTGCGGGACGCCGTTCCGAGAGCACAGCGGCCACCTCGCCAGCCTGGAGTCCCTGCAACGCAGCCTCAAATGTCGAGTACCCGACCGCGGAGAGTACCGCTCCCTGCGACAGCTGCGGCACAGCCGCTTCCGCAGCGCTACCCACGACGACGCCCGCCGACTGCCCGTTCAGTGCCGGAAGATCATCAATGGGGTTCGTAGCCAGAGATAGGATACCCACACCATCGTCAAGGATGGTAATCGAGAAATCGGCGCCCAACTCCCCCTCGCGCGTGTGCTCCCAGGCGCCCAGCAGGATATCAACCTCCCCGCGCTCCAGCCGCTGGAGTGCCTCGGCCCGGTCGGTCACCGGCACGAAGGTAACCGCGGTGCTGCTCCCCAACCAGAGCTCCGCCATGCGCTCCAGCACTCTGACCTCGAAACCGGTCGGCACGCCGTCGTCACGGTCGCCACTGTAGGGCCAAAGCGTCGGGAAGTAGCCCGCGTTCAGGGTTCCCCGGTCGCGTATCCTGGAAACAACGTCAAGGCGGCTGATCTGCTGGGGACTAGCAGCCAGCGACGGCGCAGGTGCGCTCCCCGGCAGGAGATCCAACGACGGCGGCGAAGTGCCAGGCAACCACCGGTCATAGAGCGCATCGCGTGTGCCATCTGCGGCCATGTCAAGGAAGGTCAACTGCACAAGGTTGGCGAAGAAGGGATCGTCCTGACGGAAAGCTAAGGCCATCGGCTCCCACGCCCACTGACCGACGATCACCGACCCCGTCACCATCCGGCGGACACGCTCCAACCGGTGGCGCCGATCCACGTAAGCGTCGACCTCACGTCTGCGCAGGACCTCGACAAGATCAAGGAAGTTGTTGTGCGTGGTGAACGTGGGAGTGACGGTGGCGGCAGCTGTGACCTCTCCCTGGCTACCCGTCCAACTCACCGTGCCCACACGTCTCCCGCTAAGGTCGACCAGGCCCTGGATACCTGTATCGGGATAGGTCAGGATCGCCATGCCATTGGCGAAGTAGGGTGGGCTGAAGTCTGCCCACACCTCGGCATCCTGTGTATGGATGAGGCCCGCCAGCACCACATCCACCGAACCCTCCGCGATATACTCGAGAGCGGTGTCGGACCGCACCTGCCGGAAACGGACGGCGTCCGAAGAGCCGAGCCAGCGGCGGGCGAGCTCGCGCGCCAGATCGATCTCAAGGCCGACCAGCTGGCTGTCGGCCGTGATGTACGAAAAAGGCTCCAAGTCGTAACGGACCCCCACCACAAGCTCACCGCGTGTTAGGATCCGTGCAGCGGTAGACATTTCCGTGGGGTAAGCCGCCTCCGGCGTCGGAGCGACAAAGACCGCTACCGGTGCCTCCTCGGGGCCGCTGATCAGTAACTGAGCGAGGTCCGCGCACCCAGCGAGAAGCGACACTAGAACGATCAGAGTGAACGCCCACACAAGGACACTCGCCCGTCTTCGTGCGCTCGCCCGTCCTCGTGCGCTCGCCCCATAGCGGGCGCTCGCCTTCCTGAAGGCGCCGTATCGAAGCATCAACCTCAATCCTCCAAAGACATCGCCCCGGCAGAGCCCAAGCGCCAAACCTTGTGCGATCTGCGTCGGATTCCGGGGGTGGCCTGTCTAGATATACAAGGGCGCGGCCTCAGAACGCCGCGCCCCTGACTATACCATAAAGACCGAAAGTTGGGACTACGTCAGGATCTGCCCTTCAGACCGCGTAGCACGTGCTCGGCATTGAACGGGAAGCGATTGTACCAGACGCCGGTGGCCTCGCGCAGGGCGTGATGGAGGGCCGAGGCGACGGCAATGAAAGGCATCTCAGCCATACCGCGCGCGCCCCACGGGCCATGTGCCTCTGCGTTCTCGATCAAAATCGACTGCACCCGTTCGGGAATGTCCTCGATCGTCGGCATCAGATAGGTGCTGAAGGACTTCGATAGCGGGTATCCGTCGCGCTCGATGAAGTGCTCTGTTGTCGCCCAACCTAACGCCTGAACGACCCCACCTTCAACCTGTCCCTCAACCAGCCGTGGGTTGATCGCCTGGCCCACGTCGGTGGCACAAACGATCCGCGGATATGTACACCAGCCCGTCTGTACGTCGACCGCCACCTCGGCCCCGATGGCCGTGTATCCATACGCAAAGTTGGGGTGGCCATATCCGGTCTCCGGATCGACATGGGTTGTCTTGGGAGCGAGATAGGTGAATTCACCTTTGGCGGGGCGCTCCTCATCGCGCCACTTCTGTAGCGTGATCTCCGCAGCGCCGCGCACAGCGTTGCCAATCATATAGGTCATCCGGGATGCCGAGGACGAACCGGCGCTTTGGCTGTTAGCCGTATCTACCGGCTGCAGGTTAACGCGTTCGAGCGGGATGTCGAGAGCTTCGGCTGCCATCTGCCGGATTACGGTTCGAGCGCCCTGTCCTACGTCAGCGCTCGCCGCATAGACGATCGCCTCCTCGACCTCCGCGGCACCCCGCAACTCCACGCCGGCCCACGCGTTCTCCTGGTATCCGAAGGAGAAACCCACGTTCTTGAACGCCAGGGCGATCCCCACGCCCCGGCGTACATAGGGTGGGTCGCCAGGATGCGGCGGATCGGGGGCAGGTTCGGCGGCAGGCGGCGCACCGGCGCGGTCGGGTCGACCAGGATCACCTGGTCCGGCAGGACGATCAGGTAGGTTATGGCCGTGATGTGCCCGTAAGGCAAGGCGATGATCTCAAGCATACCTCACCTCGCGGGGGACTCGAGCAGCAGCGTGACCGGCCCGTCGTTGGTCATCGCGACCTGCATATCGGCGGCAAAGCGGCCGGTAGCGACCGCAAGGCCCGTCTCGCGCAGCAGGGCGACGAACGATTCGTACAGCGGTTCGGCCATTTCCGGACGGGCCGCCTGGTCGAAACCGGGCCGGTTGCCCCGGCGCGTGTCGCCGTAGAGGGTAAACTGGGATACCACCAGCACGGAACCTTTTATTTCCTGAACCGAACGGTTCATCTTCCCTTGATCATCTTCGAAGACGCGCAGTCTGGCCACCTTGGCCGCCAGCCAGGCTGCGTCCTGTTGGCTGTCCGCGTGGGTCACACCCAGAAAAACCAGAAGACCCGGTCCGATTTCGGACAGGATCTCCTGGCTGCCTGTAAGCGTAACGGCGGCCTGGCGGACGCGTTGCACCAGCGCTCTCATCTCAGTAGGCGATGCCCTGCTGGTACATCGCGGTCGCGACTTTCTCGAAGCCGGCGATGTTGGCGCCGAGCATGAGGTTGTCGGGGTCGCCGTAGGCGGCGGCCGCCTGGCTGGCCGCCTTGTAGATGCTGACCATGATCGTTTTGAGCTTGCTGTCGACTTCATCGAACGACCAGCCGAAACGCTGGCTGTTCTGGCTCATTTCAAGGGCTGAGGTGGCAACGCCGCCGGCGTTGGCGGCCTTGGCCGGTCCGTAGATCAGCTTGGCGGCCAAAAAGACGTTGATCGCGTCGGGTGTCGACGGCATGTTGGCCCCTTCTCCGACCGCCTTGCAGCCGTTGGCGACCAGGGTTTTGGCGCTCGCCTCGTCGATTTCGTTCTGGGTGGCGCAGGGCAGCGCGATGTCGCAGGGCACCTGCCAGATCGCGAAGCAGTTGTCGCTGTAGGTGGCCTTGGGGTGCTTGTCCAGGTATTCGCGGATGCGGCCGCGGCGGACCAGCTTGATCTCCTTGACCAGGTTGATGTCGATGCCGTCCGGATCGTGGATATAGCCGTCCGAGTCGCTCATCGTGACCACCTTGGCGCCCAGCTCGGTCGCCTTGTCATAGGCGAAGATGGCGACGTTGCCAGACCCGGAGATCGAGACGACGGAGCCCTTGAAGGACAGCCCTTTGGCCTTGAGCGCCTCTTCCATGAAATAGCAAAGGCCATAGCCGGTCGCTTCGGTACGCACCAGAGAGCCGCCCCAGGTGAGGCCCTTGCCGGTCAGAACACCGGTGTGCGTGTTGGAAAGCCGCTTGTACTGGCCGTACATGTAGCCGATCTCGCGCGCTCCCGTGCCGATGTCACCGGCCGGGACGTCCGTGTCCGGACCGATGTGGCGCCACATTTCGGTCATGAAGCTCTGGCAGAAACGCATGATCTCGCCGTCGCTCTTGCCGCGCGGGTTGAAATCCGAGCCGCCCTTGCCGCCGCCGATCGGCAGTCCGGTGAGCGAGTTCTTGAAGATCTGCTCGAAACCTAAGAACTTGATCACGCTCAGGTTGACCGACGGGTGCAAACGCAAACCGCCCTTGTAGGGGCCGATCGCGCTGTTGAACTGGACGCGGAAGCCGCGGTTAACCTGGACCTGGCCCTTGTCGTCGACCCAGGTGACGCGGAAGACAACCTGGCGCTCGGGTTCGACGATCCGGCTGAAAATGCCGGCCTGAACCCATTCCGGATGGCGGGCGGCGACCGGTTCCAGGCATTCTAAAACTTCCTGGACGGCTTGGTGGAACTCCGGTTCATTGGGGTTTCTGGCGATGACGGCGTCATAGACGGGTTTCAAAATTTGCATAAGGCTGCCTCCTGACAGGATCTGAATTTTTAAGGCCTGTTGCGGAATACGGCTGGATAAGTCCTGCGATCCCGTCGAGCCAACACGATGATTGTACGCAATGTCTGTTTCGAAGTCAAGAAAAAATGCAAGATCTGAAACCAAATCTTGCATTTACCAGGAAAAGGGAAGCTTATTTCAGCGGACCAGTTCGCGCCAGTCCAGGTCACCGCGGTCCAGGGCCAGCACGAGCAGCTCGGCCGTGGCCAGGTTGGTCGCCAGGGGGATCGAGTTGGTGTCGCACGCCTTGAGCAGCGCGTTGGGCGCGTCGTAGTTCTCGGTCAGCGGGTCGCGCAGGTAGATGACGGCATCGATTTCGTTGTAGGAGGCCCGTGAAGCCAGCTGATCGAGGCTGCCTGAAATTTCGGTCGAAAGGCCGGTGACATTGAGCCGGGTCGCGTCACGGATCAGGCGGGCGGTGTTGAACAGGGCGTACATCGAATGGCGGGACAGGATCTGGCTGTAGGCGATACAAAAATTAACCAGGAGTTCATGCTTGCGATGGTCGGCCAGCAAAACAATATTCACGGATTGATCCTCCTCGAGTTGAACAAGCTGAATATGCTGATGTCAGCACATATCTAGGAATATTGTACTTGTCTTTAACCGGGGATACAAGAGGAAATCCGGCGATTTGTCCGGCTTCAATTTGTTCAAGCTGCACAGTCGGCACCAAGCCGTCACGGTGTTGGCAGGGCATCTGTCAGACCGGGTCGGAGCGGGTTCTCCGGCACCGCCTGGGCTTCGTCAAGGCCGAAATAGGTCGTCAGCAGGTCGCGGGCGATCCCGATCGTGTTGGAGCCCCAGGCTCCTTTCTCAACGATCTGGGCGATCGCCACCTGCGGGTCATCGGCGGGGGCGTAGCAGATAAACAGCCCGTTGGAGGACGAACGGTCCTCGAATCCGGTTTCGGCTGTACCGGTCTTGGCGGCAACCGGGATCGGGAAATCGCGGAAGGCGCGGTAGGCGGTGCCTTCATCCGAAGCGACGACGGCGATCATGCCGGCGCGGACCGCCGCCAGGGTCGATTCCTTGAGCCCGATCGGCACCGCTTCGGGGTGGCTGTCGCGGATCACGACGCCGTCGCCTCGTGTGACGGTGTCGATCACGTAGGGGGTAACCCGGTTGCCGGTCGCCAGGGCGGCCGTGTAGACGGCCAGCTGCAGGATCGTGAAGCTGTTGTCGAACTGGCCGATCGCCGACTGGCAGGTGTCGGCCGGAAACCAGATCTGGTCGGACGGATCGGAACGCAGCAGTTTCTTGGTTTCGCGGCTGGCGCGATAGCCCTTCGACTCGCCCGGCAGGTCGATGCCGGTGTACTCGCCCAGTCCTAGCCGGCTGCCCCAGGCGTCGATCTCGTTGATCCCGGTCCGTACGCCGAGGTTGAAAAAATAGAGGTTGCAGGAAGTAGCCAGCGCTTCGGTCAGCGTCAGGTTGCCGTGCCCGCCGTAGGGCTTTTCGAGGCAGTACCAGAGCCAGTCGCCGATCACCTCGTGCCCTTTGCAGCGGATGATGTTGCTGGAGGGCGTGACTGCGCCGCTCTCCAGGGCCGCGACCGACGTCGCCGGCTTGAAGGTCGAGCCGGGCGCGTAGATTTCCATCATGGCGCGGTTCCACATCGGCTTGTTGACCTCGTCGGTCAGGTACTGCTCCACGCGTTCGGCTGCTTGCTCGTCGTACCGGCGCAAAATGAAGTCGTTGGGATCGTAGGACGGGTAGCTGACCATCGCCAGCACGGCGCCGGTCCTGACATCCAGCATGACGACCGCGCCGGCGTCGGCGTCGCCCTTGTTCTTGTTGTCCGGGCTGTTGCGGATTTGCTCGATCACGCGCGCCAGCGACGTCTCAGCGACGCTCTGGAGCTCCAGGTCGACCGTCAGGCGGACGTCATAGCCGGGAAGTGCCGCGCGGCCGATCGTTTCCGGGTAAAAGGCGCCCGCTTCGCCGGCGACGCTCCAGATGTTGTAGGGCCTGATGCCGTCCTGCCCGGCCAGGAAGCGCTCGGCGCTCAGCTCGACGCCGGCGTAGCCGACGATGTCGTCCGGGCCGTAGCCCAGGCTGCGCCAAGTGTCGTACTGGCGGGCGCTGATCGGGCCGACATAGCCCAGAACGTGGCTGAGCGCCGATGCGGCGTCGGTATAGGCGCGCTCATAGTCGGTGGTCGCGATGACCCCCATGTAGCGGTAGTTCTGCTCGTTGATGATCTGGACCAGATCGAAAGCGACGTGCCGTGCCAGCTCAAGCGGCGTGCCGTTGATAAACGCCCAGTTGTTCTCATAAAGCAAGTAGCGCAGCCCCATGATGCGCCAGGCGTCTGCCTGGCTGTAGCGCTGGCCGTCCGCCTTGGGATCCTCGATCTTGAATCGCTTGTAGAGCAAGTAGTCGTAGAACACGGCCGGATCGGTCTTGACCCAATCGTCGTCCCAGGTCGCATCGCCGGGCTTGTCCTGCAGGCTGAAAACCCCCTTGCTTTGCCAGTAGACAATCTCGTCCTCAGGCAGGACAAAGGCCGGTTGGCCGCAGTCGCCCGCCTCATCGCCCTCAGGGCAATCGGTGTGGCGCAGCTCAAGGTAGTCAGCCAGCGGGTCGTTCCAGGCGACGCCGTGTTCTTCCAGCAAGCGGGCCAAGTCGAGCAGCATCGCGTTGAGGGCGGTGTCCTCGAGGCCGGCGTAGGCGATCTGGAGCACGTGGACCGGCCGGGAGACGGCCAGCGGGATACCGGCCGCGTCGAGGATGTCACCGCGGGGGGCCGTCACGGTCAGCTGGCGCGGCACGCCGGATGTCTCGGCGACGCCTGCGGCCGCTTCCGGGTTGAACTGGAGGGCGGCTGTGCTGGTGAAGATCAGGGAACCGGCCAGCAGGATGACGATCGCCAGGATGGCGTATCGGCTGGAGAGGAAGCTTTTCAGGCGCAGCAGCAGGCTGGGCTTCTCCTCGCGGACGACGGCCTGCTCTTCTTCCTGGCGGTCGAAGACGAAATACGGTTCCTGGCTGTTCAGGCGACGCGCCATAGGCTGTCCCCCATGATTGTGCCGTCCGGTTCGTCGCCGCGGCCCGAGCGACGGTAAGGCCCGAGCAGCGCCAGCAAGAAAATAAGCGGCAGCGCGGCGGCCAGGTTGGCCAGGACCTGGCCGGGCAGCGCCTGGCGTGCGCGCTCGAGCAGTTCGCCGATCGGGTAGACGACATCGGGCAGCGGCGGGACCAGGTAGGTCAGCAAGACGAGCACAGCGGCGTAAGCGGCGGTGAAAAAGGCGACCAGCACCAGGCCGAACAAGATGTTGCGCCGGAAAAAGCGGTGCAGCAGCACTGAGGACGCGATCCCGGCGTACATCAAGAGCAGCATGCCCAGGCCGAGGGTGCGGCCAGCCAGCAGGTCGCGCATGAAGCCGGCAGCCAGGCCGATGACCAGGCCGTCGCCCGTGCCGAACATATAGCCGCACAGGACGGCCAGGACCAAGGTCAGGTCAGGGGACGCGCCCAGCAGCGCGGCCGAATCCGGCAGCGTCACCTGGAGCAGGCTGCAGACGGCGATGTAGAGCGCGTAGACCAGGATGCGGCGCCAGAAGGCCGCGCGCGCCGTCATGGGGTCTCCCCTTTCATCACAAAGACGGTGGTCAGCTGGTCAAACCCGGCAAAGGGCTCGATCACGGCCTGGCGCTCGCTGCCGGTGTCGGCCGTGCGGACCGAAATGACTGTCCCGATCGGGATGCCGGCCGGAAACAGGCCGCCGACTCCGCTGGTCACCAGGATGTCGCCCGGTTTCAGCGACGCGCCCGACGGGATCTGGTCGGCCAGGCACAGGCCCTGGTCCTTGAGGTCCAGCGTGCCGCGCACCCGCATCAGGGCGCCGTCGGGGGTGTTGACCTTGGCCGAAACGCTGAAGCCCTCATGGATCAGGGGCAGAACCTTGCCGGAGACCAGGTCGGTCGACAGGACGCGTCCGATCAGGCGCGACTGGGCGTCGACCACGGCATAGGATCGCGTCTCGGTGACGCTGAAGCCGTCGGCTGTGCCGATGTCGATGCGGAACACGTCGAACCACTGCCCGATTTCCCGTGTCAGGACACGCGCGCCGACGATCGTGTAGCCGGCATACTGCTCCTTGAGGGCGAAAGCCTCCTTGAGCGCCTCATACTGGCGCCCGGCCTCGGCCAGCTGGTCGATCTGGCTGCGCAGCTCGGCGTTCTCCTCACGCAAGGTCCGGTTCTCTTCACGCAGGCGCATGCCTTCGCGCAGCGATTCGAAAAAGCCGGTCACCTTGTCGGTCGCGCCCAGCAGCGTCTTTTGCACCGGCTCGAGCACCGCCGAGATGGGCGACGTCAGAAAATGCAAAGGGCTGCCCGGCAGCGAGGACAGCAAAATGACGGTCACCAGCAGCAAAGTGGTGAACACCAGAAGGAAGATGCGGTTGCGGGCGATTCCGCGCAAATCAGATACGCTCCTTGTCTTGTTATGGTGCCATCATACCGCAAAAGATGCCAGCCGTGAACCGTCAGGGCATCTGGCCCAGCTGGCGCAAGCTGACCGACCCGCTCCGCCCGATGATCAGGTGATCGAGGATCCGGATGCCCATCAGGGTGCCGACCTGGCAAAGCTGCGCTGTGGTCGTCAGGTCGTCCTGGCTTGGCTCGGGATCGCCGCTGGGATGGTTGTGCACCAGGATCACGGCGGCGGCGTTGGCCTTGACCGCGTCGCGGAACAGGTCGCGCGGCTGGATCACCGCGGCGCTGAGGCCGCCTGTGCTGAGCGTGCCGATCCGGATCAGGCGGTTGCGGCTGTCAAGCAGTACGACACGCAGCTCTTCGCGGGACAAGTCGGCCATCTCGGCCTCCAGAAAGCGCAGCACGTCCAGCGGCTGGCGGATGCGTTCGCTTTGCGCGCTGCGGCTGTTGCGGCAGACCCGACGGCCCAGTTCGACCGCTGCCTGAAGCTGGAGCGCCTTGACCCGCCCGATGCCGGGCAGTTCGGTCAGCTCCGCGACCGTGGCGTCGGCCAGGAAACCGAGCGGCGACGCCTGGCCGCATGTGTCGGCGTGAAAGCGGATCAGGCGCTGGGTCAGGCTGAGCGCGGTCTCGTGGCGCGAGCCGCTGCGGATGATCACGGCCATTAGCTCCGCGTCGCTCAAAACCGACGCCCCCAATTGCTCGAGCTTTTCGGTCGGCCGGTCGTCGACCGGCAGATCGTGCATCGTCAGGTGGTCTTTGGTGTTCATCGTTGCCTCCCTGGGGAGGGTCGCCTATTTCCAGGGCAGCAATTGAGATGACCAATCAGATGAGTTCAGGTCCGCGGCCACGCTTTCGAGCAGGGCCAGGAGCCTGTAAACGGGCAATCCCATCACGTTGTAATAGCAGCCGTCAATACGTTCGACCCATGCGGCGCCAGTGCCTTGAATGCCGTACGAGCCGGCCTTGTCGTGCGGCTCGCCTGTTCGGATGTACCAGCGGATGCATTCCTCGTCGAGCGCGGCGAAACAGACTTCGGTCGTCTCGACCGCCTGGCGCCGGATTAATTGATCCGGCGTGCGGCAAAGCAGCGACAGACCGGTCAGAACCTGGTGGGTCCGCCCGGAAAGCAAGCGCAGCTGCCGGGCCGCTTCCTCGTCGTCGCGGGGCTTGCCCAAGATGTGGTTGTCGATCACGACGACCGTATCGGCCGCCAGGGCGCAAAAGGACTCGGGCAGGCGGTTTTGTTCGGTCAAGGCCTCCAGCTTGCCGGCTGTCAGGCGCAAAACCAGGTCGGGCACGGTGCCGATCCAGCCAGCCGCTGCCGCCGTTTCGTCGAAACGGGGCACGATCACCTGCAAGTTGGCCCCGGGCCAGAAGCGGGCCATCAGCTCGCGCCGGCGCGGCGAGGCGGAGGCCAGGATCAGGGGCAGCTTAGAAGTCGGCACTGCCGGTCGTCCTGGGGAACGGGATGACGTCGCGGATGTTGGCGACGCCGGTCAGGTACATGATCAGCCGCTCGAAGCCGAGCCCGAAGCCGGCGTGGCGCACCGAGCCGTAGCGGCGCAGCTGCAGATACCAGCCGTAGTCCTCTTCCCGCATGTCGAGCTCGGCCAGGCGCCGTAAAAGCTTATCCAGGTCTTCTTCGCGCTGGCTGCCGCCGATAATCTCACCGATGCCCGGCACGAGGCAGTCCATCGCGGCGACCGTGCGGCCGTCACCGTTCTGTTTCATGTAGAAGGCCTTGATCTCCTTGGGGTAGTCGATCACGAAGACCGGTTTTTGGAAGAGCTGTTCGGTCAGGAAGCGCTCGTGCTCGGTCTGCAGGTCGCAGCCCCAGGAGACGGGGTAGCTGAAGCGGTCCTTGACCTTGACCAGCTCGGAGACGGCGTCGGTGTAGGTGATGACGCCGAAATCGCTCGAACTGACATGCTCGAGGCGGCCAAGCAGGCCCTTGTCGACAAACTGGCTGCAGAATTCGACTTCCTCGGGGCATTCGCTTAAAACATCGCGGATGATCGCCTTGATCAGGTCCTCGGCCAGGCGCATGTCGTCGCCCAGATCGGCAAAGGCGATTTCCGGCTCGATCATCCAGAACTCGGCCGCATGCTTGACGGTGTTGGAGTTCTCGGCCCGGAAGGTCGGCCCGAAGGTATAGATGTTGCGGAACGCCAGGGCGAAGGCTTCGCCGTTGAGCTGGCCGGAAACGGTCAGGTTAGTGTGCTTACCGAAAAAGTCGCGGTCGAAGTCGATCGTGCCATCGGGTTTACGCGCCGGCTTATCGAGGTCGAGCGTGGTCACGGTGAACATCTGGCCGGCGCCTTCCGCGTCGCTGCCCGTGATGATCGGGGTGTGTACGTAGACGAAATGGCGCTCGTTGAAGAAGCGGTGGATGGCGTACGCGGCGACCGAGCGGATCCGGAACACGGCAGACAGCAAGTTGGTGCGCGGGCGCAGGTGGGCGATCGAGCGCAAAAATTCAGGCGAATGGCGCTTGGGCTGGAGCGGGTAGTCCGGCGGACACGCCCCTTCGACCGCGATGCTCGTCGCCTGCAGCTCGAACGGCTGGCGCGCCCCCGGGGTGGCGACGACGCGCCCGGTGGCCACGATCGCCGCTCCGGTTCCCAGGCGGGCGATCGCGTCGTAGTTTGCCAGGCTGTCGCGCGCGAACACGATCTGCACGTTGTTGAAGAACGTGCCGTCGTTCAGGCTGATGAAGCCGAACTGCTTCTGGTCGCGCAGGGTGCGGATCCAGCCGGATACCGTGACGGTCTGGTCAAAATACGGTTCGGGCTGGCGGTAGAGTTGGCGGACGCTGGTGGTGTTTTCCATGTTTCCTCCGTGTTGTTCAATAAAGGCGCGATGCAACCGCCTGCAGGAAGGCCTCGGTGTCGACGACCTTGACCTGATCGAGCTGGGCCAGGCTCTTGAGGTCCCCGGTGACAATCCCTGCCTCGATCGTGGCCAGGGCGGCTTTTTCCAGCTTGTCCGCGAACGCGGACAGGTCGGTAAGGCCGTCCAGCTCGGCGCGCCTTTTCAGGGCGCCGGTCCAGGCGAACAAGGTGGCCATCGGGTTGGTCGAGGTCTTCTCCCCCTTGAGGTGGCGGTAATAGTGGCGGGTCACCGTGCCGTGGGCCGCTTCGTACTCCGTGGTGCCGTCCGGGGCGACCAGAACCGAGGTCATCATGGCCAGCGAACCGTTGGCGGCGGCCAGCATATCGCTCATCACGTCGCCGTCGTAGTTCTTGCAGGCCCAGATCAGGCCGCCTTCGGAGCGCATGATGCGGGCGACCGCGTCGTCGATCAGGGTATAGAAATAGGCGATGCCGGCCGCGGCGAAATCCGCGGCGAACTCCTGGGCGTAGATCTCGGCGAAGATGTCCTTGAAGCGGTGGTCATACGTCTTGGAGATGGTGTCCTTGGCTGCGAACCACAGATCCTGGTGGCTGTCCAGGGCAAAGGTCATGCAGGAGCGGGCGAACGAGGCGATCGAATCGTCCAGGTTGTGCATGCCCATCAGGACGCCGGGGCCGGCGAAGTCGTGGACCAGCTGGCGCTTTTCGCTGCCGTCGGGCGCGGTCAAAACCAGCTCGGCGCGGCAGGGCCCGTCGACCAGCAGCTCGGAGGCGCTGTAGATGTCGCCATAGGCGTGGCGGGCGATCGTGATCGGTTTTTGCCAGGCGCTGACCTGCGGCCGGATGCAGCTGACCATGATCGGCGCCCGGAACACGGTGCCGTCCAGGTAGGCCCGGATCGTCGCGTTGGGGCTCTTCCACATCTTCTTGAGCTGGTATTCCTCGACGCGCTGAGCGTTGGGCGTGATCGTGGCGCACTTGACGGCGACACCGAGCTCGCGTGAGCGCCGGGCGGCGTCCAGCGTGACCTTATCTTCTGTCTCGTCGCGGTGCTTCAGGCCAAGGTCAAAATATTCTGTCTTGAGGTCGACAAACGGCTCGAGGCAAATCGTCTTGATCTGCCGCCAGATGATGCGGGTCATCTCGTCGCCGTCCATCTCCACCAGCGGCGTTGTCATCCTGATTTTGCTCATGTGAACCTCCCTTGGTTGTGTCTGCCCCCTGGGCAGTCCGGCCTGGAACGCAATGTGCATCCATTATAGAAAAGCCATGCGGCAGCGTCAATGACCGCGGGCATCTCCGATCGCCCGGGCGCTTTCCGCCAGCAGCGTCTCCAGGCCAAGCCGGTCGCCGATCTGGCCGCTCTTGATCCGGATGTCCGTCTCGAAACAGGCAGCGTAGAGCTGCTCCAGAAGCCGCGGCGGCAAGCGGCGCGATTGCTGGCTGAGTCGGTTCGCGACGAAGGGCGGCACTTTCAGCGCGCTTTGGATGGCGTCGGGACGGCCCAGCTCCGCGGCGCAGATCAGCTGGCGCAGATGCCGGGTCAGCATGAACTGGATCAGCTGGACCGGCTGCTTCTGGCTGACCAGGACATCGAGCAATTCCAGGGCCCGCCCGGTCCGGCCGTCGGAGATGGCGTCGGTCATGTCGAAAATCGACCCGTGCAGGTCCGGAAGGGACAGGTCGTCGACCAGCTGGCGGTCGATCTGGCGCTGGCCCGTGTTGTCGCAGTACAGGAAAAATTTGGTCAGTTCCTGCCAGATCAGCTGCATGCTGCCCTCACAGCGGTCGATCAGGCTCTCGGCGGCGAGCGGTTCGACGGCAAGGCCGCGCCGCTTGCACTCGCCCTCGATCCAGCGGGCCAGCGTGCGGGGCTGCTCGCGGGTGAACTCGGCCAGCACGCCGTTTTGCTCGATCGCCTGGACCAGGGAGCGAAGACGCCGGTCGACTTTCTGCTCGACAAAGACGAGACAGGCGGAATCCGGTACTTTCGCAAACAGCGCGGCCAGGGCCGCCTGGCGGTCGCGCGGACCATTGGACGCGGCCGGTTCCGCATCGTCCGGGCTGCTGTCATCGTCGTCGGCGCTGCGGCCGCGCGCAGGTGCGGCGAACCAGCCGCTCTGGCGCACGATGACGAGCTTGCAGCGCGACAGGAACGGCGGGGTCATGACCTCCGCCTCGACCTGGGCCGGGCTCAGCCGACGGTTGTTGCCGTCAAGCAAAACGCGATCCAGCATCCGGCTGCCTTCGCTGACCAGCGACTCGGTCAGGGCTTCGAGCAGGCGTTCGATCAAAAAATTCTCCTCGCCGCTGAGCACGTAGAGACGCTGCCAGTTGCCGGCGCGCAGCTCGGCCTTCAGTTCGTTGTAACCGGGACTGGCCCGGCGGGTTTGTCTGTTGGCCATCGAGGCCCTCCCGTATGTTATGGTTGGCCGCCTGCCATGGTCCGGACGGTCAGCTGGTTTGGCCGGCAGTCGAAGCGGATGGCGCCGCAGGTTCTGGTGGAAAAGACCAGACAGCCCTGATCGGCGAGCCGCTCCAGGACACCCGGGTCAGGGTGGCCATAATTGTTGACGCCGACCGAGATGACGGCCGCAGCCGGTCTTGTCTGTTTGAGCATGGCCTGCCCCGTGGTCAGCGCCGCCCCGTGGTGGGCGACCTTGAGCACGTCGGCGCGCGGCCAGCCGGTCTCGTTAAGCCGGCGTTCCCCAGCCGGCGTGCAGTCCCCCGTGAACAGGAAGCGGCTGCCGGCCAGATCCCCTTCGAGGATCATCGACCAGGCGTTGCTGTCGCGGCGGGCCTCGTCCTGGATTTCGCGGTTATCCGGCGGCGCCAGGACGCGAAAGCGCGCGTCGCGGTCCAGGGCTATTGTATCATGCCAGGCGACGGTCTGCACCGCCCGGCGGGCGCCGTCGAGCAGTGCGGCCAGCGCGGGCGCTTCCGAAACCTGCCGGGTGCTGTCCGCGTATAGGCCCTGCCCGATCAACAGTGTCTCCAGGCAGTTGTATTCGGCCAGCTCCGCCAATCCGCCGGCGTGGTCCTGGTCGCCGTGGGTCACCGCGGCCAGGCGGACACGGGCGATGCCCAGGGCGTTGAGCGCCGGAATCAAGGTTCTGGTCCCCTGCCCGGGCTTGCCGCCGTCGATCAGCAAGGTTCCCCGGCGGGAGCGGACCAGGATGGCGTCGCCTTGTCCGACGTCGAAAAACCAGACCTGGACGGGAGGCCGGTTCAGCCAGGCGATACCCTGCCAGGCCAAGCCGGCCACCAGCAGGACAAGAAACGCTTTCAGGGCCACGCGTCGCCAGGCCGGCCACAGGCACAGGGTCAGGGCCAGCACGGCCAGCAGCAGGCAGGGATTGAACCAGCCGCTGTAAAGGCGCCCGGCCCTGAGCCGGGCGGTCCAGCCGGCCAGTTCCCGGAGCAGTGACAAGATGAGGCCAAGCGGACGCCCCGCGGCGGCCGCTGCGACCGGCGGTCCGATCAGGCCCAGCGGCAGCAGGGCCAACCCCAGGCAGAGCGCGCCCCCGGCCAGGGGGATTGCCAGGGCGTTGACCGGCAAGGACGCCAGCTGAACCGAGTGGCTTAGCGCCAGGCTCCAGGGCAGCGTGGCCAGCTGGGTGGAAAGGCCTGTCGCCAAAAGACGGGCCGGAAAACGGGGCAGAAACCGGTTCAGCCGCACCGCCAGGGGCTCGGCGAGGAAGATCAAGGCGGCGGTGGCCGCGGCCGACATCCAGAAAGCGCTGCCCAGGACGGCATAGGGCTGGCAGCAGGTCAGGACCAGGAGCGACAGGGCCAGCAGGCAGGGCGGACTGGTCGGGCGCAGCAGCAGCTTGCCGGCAAGTTGGGCGCCGGTCATCACGATCGCCCGGGTCACAGAGACCCGCCAGCCGGTCAGGCAGCCGAAAAAGAGCAGAAAGAGCAGCTGGAAAACGGCGCGCGCCCTGTAGCGAAGCGGCAACCGGCCCAAAAGCAGGTCCAGCGCCCGCAGCAGCGTAACCAGGTGCAGGCCGGACACGGCGGTCAGGTGCGCCAGGCCGGACTGGGTAAAATCGAAGCGCTGGGCCTCGCTCAGGCCGTCCGTGTCGCCCACGAGCAAGGCGGCCATCAGGGAGGATTGCTCCGGCGCCAGCAGCCTGGACAGGGCCTGGCGCACAGCCGCACGCACCCGATCGATCCAGCGGGCCAGAACCCGGACCGGGGCGGTCCGGGTCACGATCAGGGGCGGATCTGCCAGGGCGTGGGCTTCCAGGAAAATGGCTTGGGAGGCCAGGTAGGCGGCGTTGTCGAAGCCGCCCGGGTTGCGGGCGCCGTCCGGTTTGGCCAGGTATGCCCTGACACTGACATAACAGCCTGCCTCGAGCACGGGGTTGCACAGCAGACGCATCCGGACGCCGCCGGCCTGGCGCAGGACGGCACGTGTGCCGAACGAGCCAGTCTCGGCTGAGACGATCCGTCCGGTCAGGTTCGCGACGGTTCCGTCCATGCGCACAGCCTGGTTTTCGGCGGGCAGGAACGCGCACAGCGTGACGCTTGCCGTTACCACGGCGGCCAGCGGGACAAGCCAGCGTGCCCAGGCGCGGGTGACCGGGGCCAGCCGGATCCAGGCGAAGATACCGGCGAGCAGCAGCAGCAGGCCGGGCAGGCGCAGCGCGGCCCGGGCGGCCAGCAATCGGCCGGCGATCGCCGCCAGCGCCAGGTAGGGCAGCGGTTCAAAGCGCGGGTGGATCGATTCGTGATTAAAAGAGGCCGTCATCGTCATCTCCTGGGCGGTCGGGTCTTCCCGATTCTGCCAGATCGATGACGAAACGTTGCCTGTTAGCGGCCGACAAAAAATGTCAGCGGCTTACGGCGGCTTCGATCAGGGCCCGGATCGTGTCGGTGCCAACTTTGGTCTTGCTCGAGAATAAAACCAGTTCGGACATGTCGGCCAGGTCCAGGGCGGCGGCGATCGCTTTTTGCCGCGCCAGAGCGGCCGAGCGGCTCAGCTTGTCCGTCTTGGTCAGGACGATGCGCCAGGGGTGGCCGGACTGCTCGAGCCAGGCGAGCATTTGACGGTCGTTGGCGTTGGGATCGATGCGGATGTCGAGCAGCAGCAAGATCAGGGCGATTGGGCGGTCGCTGGTCAGATAGCTGTCGGCTAGCTGGGCGAGCGCTTCCCGCTTGTCATGGGAGACAGCCGCGTGGCCGTAACCGGGCAGGTCGACCAGGTAAAGGGCCTGGTCGACGCCAAAGAAGACGATCTGGCGTGTTTTGCCTGGCGTCTGGCTGATGCGGGCGATCTTGCGCTGCCCGGCCAGGGCGTTGACTAACGATGACTTCCCTACATTAGAACGTCCTGACATCACTATTTCAGGCCGACCATCCTGAGGACACTGGTCGATTTGGGCGGCGACGCCGCTGAAAACGGTGTTCTGGAACAAGATGGCCATATGGAGCCCCTTTCTTGGTGCGGTCGAACAAAGTCTGGCAGAGCCGTCCGCAGTCTTTCGTCTTTCTGTCCCCCGCCCGATCTGTTTCACATTACGGCTAAATCGTTTATAATGGGTGTGTCCCGTGATTTGGACAGACGAATGCGTACTGGGGGGGTGTTTCTGTCATGTCTGTGCCGCGCCATGATGATGACAAGAACTATTATATCTATAACCAGTACGGTGACAACATGATGGAACCGATCGGACCGATCGGCCTGATCGCGCATAACCTGGCCAGCGATTTTTCTGATTCAGTCAATTATTTTCTGCGCAACCGGCGCTCGATCTACCTCACCCGCCATCCTGAACTGGCTGAAAACACCGGCTTCATGCGCATGGACTACCGCATCGCGATCTCAACACCCCGTTTTTCGTCCGGTGAAGGCAAGGCGGTGATCGGCCAATCGGTGCGCGGCCACGATTTGTTTATCATCACGGACGTGCTCAATTTCGCCAGCACCTACACGCGTTTCGGCATGCAGGTCCCGATGGCGCCTGACGAGCACTACATGGACCTGCAGCGCGTGATCCTCGCCGTCGCCGGCAAGGCCAGACGGATCAGCGTGATCATGCCGTACCTGTACGAAGGCCGCCAGTACCGGCGCACCTCGCGCGAATCGCTTGACTGCGCCGCGATGCTGCGCCACCTGTTCGAGCTGGGCATCGACAACCTGATCACATTCGACGCCCACGACGGTCGGATCGCCAACGCGGTGCCCACGCGGGGCATGGAGAACATCTCCACGGCCTACCAGATCATTGAGGCCTTGCTCCAGAGTACGCCGGACCTGCGGCTGGACACGGACCACTTCATGGTCGTCAGCCCGGATGAGACCGCCATTTCGCGCGCGATGTACTACGCCTCGATGCTGGAAGTCCAGTTGGGCATCTTCTACCGCAAGCGCGACTACCACCAGACGGTCGACGGGCGCAACCCGGTGGTCGGGCAGGCCTTCCTGGGTGAAGACGTCACGGGGCGCGACATTCTTTTGGTCGACGACATGATTGTGACCGGCGAGTCGATGCTGCGCGTCGCCTATGACCTGAAGGCGCGCGGCGCCAGCCGCATCTTCTGCGCCGTCAGCTTCGCCCAGTTCAGCTCCGGGCTGGAGCTGGTGCACCAGGCCTACGCCGAGGGCATCCTCGACCGGGTGTTCGCCACCAACTTGATCTACCGCACGCCGGAGCTGCAGTCCGCGCCCTGGTTTGTCGAAGTCAACATGTCCCGTTTCGTCGCCCTGCTGATCGACGCCATCAACCACGATGCCTCACTGTCCAAGCTGATGACCCCGACGGAAAAGATCCAGAAGCTGATCGCGTTCCATAAATCACGCCACGCCCATTAAGGAGGATGACATGCTGCACACGCCCCAGGTAGATGACAAGAACTACAACATCTACAACCAGTACGGGAACAACCCCATGCCACCGGTCGGCCCGGTCGGGATTATTCCGCTGGTTGGCTCCGCCGCTTTCGCGACCCGTGTCAACGACAACCTGCTGCGCCGGCGTACAGAATACCAGGAGATGCGTCCCGAAGTCGGCGATGTCTACCCGGGGTTCATCCGTCACGATTACCGCATCGGGGTCGAAAACATCCGCTTCTCGTCCGGCGAAGGCAAGGCGGTGATCTCCAGTACGGTGCGCGGTCACGACGTCTTCCTCATCTCGGACATCGTCAACCATTCCTGCACCTACACGATGTACGGCTACGCCAACCACATGAGCCCGGACGACCACTACCAGGACCTCAAGCGGGTCATTTTGGCGATCAGCGGCAAGGCCCGGCGCATCAATGTGATCATGCCGTTCCTCTACGAGAGCCGCCAGCACAAGCGCAACGCGCGCGAGTCGCTCGACTGCGCCCACATGCTCGAAGAGCTCTACGACCTGGGCGTGGCCAACATCATCACCTTCGACGCCCACGACGAACGCGTGGCCAACGCGATTCCGACGAGCGGTTTCGAGAGCATCCCGGCCGCCTACCAGATCATCAAAGCCCTGATCCGGACCGCCCCCGACATCCGCATCACCGAGGGCAAGCTGATGATCGTCAGCCCGGACGAGGGCGGCATCTCGCGCGCCATGTACTATGCCTCGATGCTGGGCGTGCCCCTGGGCACCTTCTACAAGCGGCGCGACTACACCCAGGTGATCAACGGGCGAAACCCGATCATCGCGCACGAGTTCCTCGGCGAGTCGGTCGAGGACATGGATATCCTGATTGTCGACGACATGATTTCGTCGGGCGAGTCGATGCTGGATCTGGCCCGCGAGCTCAAGGAGCGCAAAGCACGGCGCATCTTCGCCGCCGTGACGTTCGGCCTGTTCACCGATGGTGTCGACAACTTCCAGAAAGCCTACGAGGAGGGCATGATCGACCGCGTGTTCGCGACCAATCTGATCTACCGCCCGCCCGAACTGCTGGCTGCGTCCTGGTTTGTCGACGTCAACATGGCCAAGTTTGTCGCCCTCCTGATCGACGCGATCAACCACGACGCCTCGCTGTCCAGCCTGATCGACCCCACCGAGAAGATCAGGAAACTGCTCGAAAACTACCGCAAGGGCATCCTGCCGCAGCCGACATTGTAACGAGGCGGCAAACCATAACACGAAATTTGGGAAAGGAACGGACATTCACCTATGCTGGAACTGTTCAAGGAAATCTTCATCGGCGTGATCTATTTCGGCTCAGCCGAAGGGCTGCGCGCCCTGGTCATGTTCGCCATCGCCGGTCTGCTCATCTACCTGGCGATCGCCAAGGACTATGAGCCGGCCCTGCTGCTGCCGATCGGCTTCGGCGCCATCCTGGCCAACCTGCCCCCGACGATCGACGGCGTGTCGGCTGTGCTGGGCCTGGAGCACGAACCGGGCTTCTTGCGCGTGCTGTTCGACGCCGGCATCGCCACAGAGCTCTTCCCGATCCTGATCTTCATCGCGGTCGGCGCGATGATCGACTTCACACCGCTGCTTAAGAACCCGTTCATGATCTTCTTCGGCGCGGCCGCCCAGTTCGGCATCTTCATCACGTTCCTGCTGACGCTGGTTCTGCTGCCCATGATGGGCATCACCGGCGACGAGGCGCTCAAGATGGCGGCTGCGGTCGGCATCATCGGCGCGGCGGACGGTCCGACGACGATCTATGTCGCCAACCATTTCAACCTCAAGGACTACATGGGCCCGATCTCGGTCGCCGCCTACTCCTACATGTCGCTGGTCCCGATCATCCAGCCGCCGGTGATCCGGGCGCTGACCACACGCAAGGAGCGCCTGATCCGCATGGACTATACCGAAGAGAAGGTTTCCCGGTCGATCCGGATCCTCTTCCCCGTCGTGATCACCGTCATCGCGGGCATCATCGTTCCGATGAGCGTTCCGCTGGTCGGCTCCCTGATGTTCGGCAACCTGATCCGCGAATGCGGCGTGCTCGAGAAGCTGTCCAAGGCCGCCCAGAACGAGCTGTCCAGCCTGGTCACGATCCTGCTCGGCCTGACGATCGGCTCGACGATGGTCGCCGACAAGTTCATCCAGTGGGAGACCGCGGCGATCATGCTGCTCGGCCTGTTCGCCTTCGTGTTCGACACGGCCGGCGGCGTGCTGTTCGCCAAGCTGCTCAACGTGTTCCTGAAAAAGAAGGTCAACCCGATGATCGGGGCGGCCGGCATATCCGCCTTCCCGATGTCGGCCCGCGTTGTCCAGCGCATGGCCAAGGCCGAGGATCCGACCAACTTCATCCTGATGCCCGCGATCAGCGCCAACGTCGCCGGACAGCTGGGCTCGATCGTCGCCGGCGGCCTCGTGATCGGCCTGATCTCGATGCTGATCCGCTAATTCCCGATCCATTCGATGAGATAAGGAGTATCGACTATGTCGTTTATTGAACAAATGCAGCAGGCAGATATCCTGGTTCAGGGCGGTTTCGTCGCCCTGACCGGCCTGGTCGTCGTCTTTTTGGTTCTCTCGCTGTTTTTAGTCACCATCAAGGTGATGCAAAAGATCGACCGCGGCCAGTAGACTTAGCTGCGCCGCAGCACCAGGCGCAGATAGAAGATTAGAGCGGTGACGACCAGCTCAATGCCGGTCAGGATAAAGAAGCGGTCGTACTGGTTGCCGCTGACCAGGATGTTGAATCCGATCACAACCGCAATGACCAGCGCGGCCAGCAGGACGCGGCCCAGCCAGGACAGCCGCAGGAGATCGAGCAGATTACGCCCCAAGGACCCGCTTCTCTTGCGTTGGCGGCCGGTTTTCCCCCCGCCTGACCCGGAGCGGGTCTTTGTTCGTGATTGTGCCTTCCGGCTATTGCTAGCGGCCATCAAGTCACACCCTTTCTCCCCCAGTATAACGGCCGAAGCGTTCTAGCTCAAGCTCGGCCGAACAGCCACAGGAGGATTTTTCATGCCTTTGGACGGCGTATCATCCCGCTGCCTTGCCGCGGAGCTCAACGAGCTCCTGGCCGGTGCCCGCGTCGATCGCATCTACCAGCCTGACCGCGCCGACATCTTGTTCGTCCTGCGCGGCGACAGCCGAAACCATCGCCTGCTCGTCTCCGCCAACCCGTCGGCGCCGCGCTTGCATGTGTCCGACGAGGACCGGGAAAACCCGGGGACGCCACCGATGTTTTGCATGTTGCTGCGCAAGCACTTGCTCGGCGCCCGCCTGACAGCCGTCGAGACGCCGGGCTATGAGCGGATCTTCGTCTTCCATTTCACAGTGGTTGACGAGCTGGGCGATACGGTCGGCAAGCGTCTGGTCGCCGAGATCATGGGCCGGCACAGCAACATCATCCTGCTCAACGAGGACGGGCGCATCCACGACGCTATCGTCCACGTCGATGAATCGGTCAGCCGTGTACGCGAGATCATGCCGGCCCGGGTCTACCAACTGCCGCCCGACCAGCAAAAGACGGCGCCGCCGGACCTGCTCGCCCTTTCCGGCCTTGAGCTGCCCTGGCGCTCCCCTGCCCTGGCCAACAAAACGGTCGACAAAGCCCTGCTGGCCTCGATCCAGGGCTTTTCGCCCCAGCTCTGCCAGGAGGTTGTGCTGCGTGCCGGCCTCGACGAACGGCTGCGCGCCGGCCAGCTGGACGAGGCCGGCCACGAGCTTCTGGCTGTCGTGTTGAGACGGCTGGTGGCGGATATCGAGGCGGGCCGTTTTGCCCCGTCGACCTTCCACACCGCGCCGGACGAGCCGATCCCGCTCGACTTTCACGCCTTGCCGCTGCAGATCTATGCGATCCGGCGCCCGGCAGCCAGTTTGTCACAGGCGATGGACCTGTTTTATCTGGAGCGGGAGCGCCAGAACCGGCTGCGCCAGAAAAAGCAGGTGCTTGAGAAACGGGTTGTGCGCCAGCTGGAACATGCGCGCCGCAAGCTGCAAATTCATGAGGAAGATATCCGGGACGGCCAATCGAGCGACGACTGGCGGATCCAGGGGGAGCTGATCCTGGCCAACATCGCCAACTGGCGCGAAGGCGATGCGACGCTCGAGGCGGTCGACTACTACGACCCCGAGCAGAAAACACGCCCGATCGCGATCGATCCGGGCCTGACAGCGGCCCAGATGGCCCAGCGGTGCTTTCGCCGCTACAACCGTACGCGGACGCGCGGCGAGACGGGCTTGCGCCTGGCGCGCGAGGACCGGCGGGAGATCGATTACCTGGAGAGTGTGCAAGTCGAACTGGCCCAGGCGTCTGATTTGTCTGACCTGGTTGAAATCCGCCGTGAACTGGCCCAGAACGGGCTAGACGGGGCCGACCCAAAAGCCAATCAATCGCCGGCGGATGCCGCTCGCGACCGCCAGTTTCCGGGCAAGGCGGGCAGCCGTGCCAAGCGTCACCAGCAGCAGTTGGCCCGCGGCCGACAAAAAAACAAGAAAAAAGGGGCGGCCCCCGCCGACGCCCCACTATCGCCGCGCCGTTACCGCTCATCGGACGGCCTGACAATCCTGGTCGGGCGCAACAATCTGCAAAACGACTATTTGACGCTCAGGCTGGCCGCCAAGGACGACCTCTGGCTGCATGTGCAAAAGCTGCCTGGTTCGCATGTCATCGTGCGCGCAGAGCGCCGGGAGATCCCGGAAAAGACCCTTCTGGAGGCGGCGGGACTGGCTGCCTGGTTTTCCCGGGCGACCTTGTCGCTGCGCGACGGGGACAGCCGCATAGCGCTGGAAAACGGCTCACAGAAGGTCGCGGTCGACTACTGTCCCGTATCCCACGTGCGAAAACCATCCGGCGCCAAGCCGGGCATGGTGATCTACGAGCATTACCAGACGGTTTACGTGTCTCCGGCGCTGCTGCCCGAGGATTGACCCGCTTTCGCCTCAAGGTTGGCCAGGTCGCGGCGGATCTTGTCGCGGTAAAAGGAGTCTTCGATCGACGGCAAACAGCCGCAGTAACGCTGCCGGTAAAGGCCGTCTTCGCGGGCCAGTCGCTGGCCTTCGCGGTAAAAGGGGCGCATATCCTGGTATAAAAAGATCACCTGGTGACGGGAAGCTGCCAGCGAACCGGCTTCGATCAGGGCCTCGTGATCCTGCCAGGGGCTGATCAGGAGCGTGGTCGTGAAGGCCGTAAGCCCCAGTTCGGCGGCTTTGCGGGCGGCCGCGTCGAGGCGCAGCCGATAGCACATCCGGCAGCGGTCGACTTTAGCGCCATGCCAGGAGGTCCATGCATCCGGTTCGGAGACCGATTCGGCCAGGGCCGGGATGCCCAACCGGGCAGCCAGGTCCAAAAACGCGATCCGGCGCCGTTCGTGCTCGACCGGCGGATGGATGTTGGGGTTATAGAACCAAGCGGTGAACGAGCGCCCTTCCAGGAGGTACTGGCGGGCTGGCCATTCCAGGCAGGGGCCGCAGCAGGCGTGGAGCAGGAACGGCTCCCGGAAATCCTGCAGGTCCATGATATTTATCTTCGCGTCAGTTTGTGGCACGGTCTCCCTCTTCTCCGGCAGCGTCCGCGCTGTCCATATCGAGCGCGATCTGGTTGGTGTAGAGCTGGCCCAGGCCCTTGAGTTTGTGCTCGTACTGCTCCGGGCAAGCCAGGCCGAGGTGTTCCCAGCCCAGCCGGGTCAGAACGCGGCCGCGGGGCGTCTTGGCCAAAAAGCCGATCTGCATCAGGAAGGGCTCGTAGACATCTTCGATCGTGACGGCGTCTTCGCCGGTGCAGGCAGCCAGTGTATCGAGGCCGACCGGTCCGCCGCCGAACATCTCGACCATGTTGCGCATCAATCGCCGGTCGGTGGCGTCCAGGCCGCGTGCGTCGATCTCGAGCGCCTGCAAGCCATAGGCGGCGATGGCACCGTCGATGACACCGCGCCCTCGGATCTGGGCGAAGTCGCGGATGCGCTTGAGCAGCCGGATGGCGATACGCGGCGTGCCGCGGCAGCGGCCCGAGATCGTCTCCAGGCCTTCCCGGTCGATTCCGATGTTGAGGATGGCGGCGTCGCGCTGCAGGATCTGGCTGATTTCGGCCGGATCGTAGAGCTCGAGGCGGTTGATCATGCCGAAGCGGTCACGCAGCGGCGCGGTCAGCAGGCCGGCCCGGGTGGTCGCCCCGATCAGGGTGAAATGGGGCAGGTCGAGCCGGATCGAACGGGCGCTGGGCCCCTTGCCGATCATGATGTCGAGCGCGTAGTCTTCCATCGCCGGGTAGAGGATCTCCTCCACGGAGCGGTTGAGGCGGTGGATCTCGTCGATAAAGAGCACGTCGCGGTCGGTCAGGTTGGTCAGGATGGCGGCCAGGTCGCCAGGCTTCTCAATCGCCGGTCCCGTGGTGATGCGCATGTTGACGCCCAGCTCGTTGGCGATGATCCCGGCCAGGGTTGTCTTGCCCAGTCCGGGCGGGCCGTAGAGCAGCACGTGGTCGAGCGACTCGGCCCGCTGGCGGGCGGCCTCGATAAAGACCTTGAGGTTCTCCTTGACGCGGGCCTGGCCGAAATACTCGTTCCAGTGCACCGGGCGCAGGCCGGCTTCGTCGCGGTCTTCCATCTTTTTCTCGCGCGCGATCAGGCGCTCTTCTTCATCGGCAAACCCTAAGGCATCGTCATAGTTGCGGTCATCGACTGCGGGCATGGTCTCCCTCCCCGTTTCTTCTTCAGCGCATCAACTGGCGCAGGGCCAGCCGGATCAGATCTTCCAGCCCGGATGCCGCGCCGCCAGCCGCCTGGACGGCCTGGGTGGCCTCGGTGGCGCTGTAGCCGAGCACGACCAGGGCGCTGATGGCTTCGGACTGGACCGTTTGGCCGCCGACGGGCACGTTGCTGACCGAACCGGCGACTTCGGGAATATCAGCACCCTTGAGCTTGTCTTTGAGTTCCAGGATCAGCCGCTCCGCCCCTTTGCGCCCGATGCCGCGCACCTGGGTTAAGGTCTTGGCATCGCCGGACAGGACGGCCATGGCGAACTGGCCGGGCGTGAAGGTGCCGACGATCGCGCTGGCGACCTTGGGGCCGACACCGCTGACCGTCAGGAGCAGTTCGAACAACTTGAGGTCCTCAAGCGAGGGAAAGCCGTACAGGGCCAGCTGGTCCTCGCGGATGTAGAGGCTGGTATGGATCAGAGCCGTCTCGCCGCGGGCCGGAAAGCGGGCCATCAGTTCGGGCGAGGCGAAGATCTTGTAGCCGATGCCCTGGTTCTCGACGACCAGGTGGTCCAACTGTCGGGAGACAATCGCGCCGCGGATGAATGCAAACATTATTGGTATCCTCCCCTGGCCAAGGCTGCGCTGCGGTTGCCGGAATGGGCGTGGCAGATGGCCACGGCGAGCGCGTCGGCGGCGTCGTCCGGCTTGGGTATGTCCTGCAAATTAAGCAGCACGCGCACCATCTGCTGAACCTGCTGCTTGTCGGCCTTGCCGTAGCCGGAGACGGCCAGCTTGACCTGCATCGGGGTGTATTCGAACACCAAAAGGCCTGCCCTGGCCCCGCTGAGCACGGCCACGCCGCGTGCCTGGGCGGTCCCGATCGCGGTGGTTGTGTTGCGGCTGAAAAAAAGTTCCTCGACCGCCACGGCGTCCGGCTTCCACTGGTCGATCAGGCGCTCGAGGCGGTTGTTGATCGAGAGCAGCCGTTCGGGGAACGGGTCGTGGGCCTGGGTGCGGAGGACCCCGTAGTCCAGGCAGTCGAAATGGTTGTTCCGGTAGGCTACCACCCCGTAGCCCGTTATGGCGTAGCCGGGATCGATGCCCAGTACGATCAGGTTCGCGTTGCGTTCAATCAAGGCTCATGCTCCTTTGGCAAACAATCGTTCTCATATCTTACCATATCGGCGAACACAGGACAATTGAGCCAGACGCGGCAAACGAACAAAAAGGATCAAGCATACCGATCAGCCCTGATCGTTGCAGCTCTTTTCATTCGCATCACCGTCATCTTTTCTGTTCGAGATCCGCTGTCCGCAGTTCTGGGCAAGGTACGTAATCATCAGTGTATTTAAACTGACCCCTTCGTCATCTGCCTGCTCAGCTAACGACTTATGCAGTGTTTTCGGCAGTCTTAACAGAACTTTTCCGCTGTACGAGCTTGTTCTTTCTTTTGGAATAGGGTATGACTGGTGTGATTCGAAATAACCATCCAGCCACAAATCGCGTGCTGTCTTCGCTTCATCTAACGCGTCGGCTTCTGTATCTCCAACAGCGGAGCAGCCTGGCAGGTCCGGGAACTCGACCACCCAGGTCACAGTGCCATCCAGGTTCTTGTATGGGAAAACAACCTTTCGATAATCAGGATACATGTCTTGCCTCCTGTTGCTTCTTGTACGCTTTTCTCTGGTGCAAGAATACACTGCATGATCTGTTATTTCTTGATGATTGGCCCGATAAAGCTGATCATCAGCCCGCCGCTATGGCCGCAAATCGGATGGACTTTTACATCGTTGCCCGTGATTCAACGCCAGGAACTTGACCGCTCGCCAGTTATAGCACATGTCGTTTAGCTATTGTTAATAGTATGACCTAGATTCTACGTCAACTCAATAAACACTCCGTCTAGACCAGCAAATATAGGGTTTGATGGAATTCATTTTGATTACCCATCGACATGCCCTATCATATAGGGTATAATCGGATTGGAAAGCGTATGATTGAGGTGAAACGAGTGTGACAACATAGGGGGAACAATGACACAAGAGTTTGTCTCGACAACAAAGTTCGACCATCAGTGGAATGAACTGGGGCTATCAGACGATGACCGAAGCGAGCTGGAAGAAATCCTGATGAAAAACCCGCAGGCCGGCGATGTCATTCCAGGCACAGGCGGACTGAGAAAACTACGAGTTGTACAAAACGGTAAAGGAAAGCGTGGCGGCGGAAGAGTCTTGTATGTTGCCTTTCAGCGGTTTGAAACAATATACCTGATGCTGATGTACGGAAAAAATGAAAAAACAGACGCGACACCTGAAGAAAAAAGGATCATGAAGCAAGCAATAATTAGATTGGAAAAAGAACTCAAACAAAAGAGTGCTAAAAAGAAATAGCTCTTAAGTAATTAAATGCTTAATATTAATGAGGTAATTAAGATGACAAAGCTATTTGACG
>ENA-UOUL01000618-UOUL01000618.1-bioreactor-metagenome-genome-assembly--contig:-NODE-618-length-59243-cov-4.386371_pt1 | contig 59243 bp, 46 predicted proteins | sample MGYA00249838_ERZ747220 | MGnify/ENA primary metagenome ERZ747220 (study PRJEB28778, sample SAMN05720191) | bioreactor metagenome | isolation source: Anaerobic biogas reactor | place: USA:Washington... | reverse complement strand
ACGGAACGCATCGAGGATGTGTCCGGTGGCGGCGGGCACGGGCGCGGGAGCGGGAAGATCGCGCTGGGCCAGGAATGACCGCAGGGCGTGGTCGTATTCGATCCAGGGGGTTTTGACCATGTCGGTTGGCCGTCGGCGCAGGATGTAGCGTGTGCCGGCGGTTTCGACCCGCACCTTGGGGCTGGCGGTGCCGCCGATGGGGCTCAGCTTCGCGCCTTTGGGCAGATCGTAATGTTTGAGAACTTTGTTCCAATCCATTGTCATGGTTGCTCGTCTTGGTTCAGGTCGGTCGTTCGTTCTGCGGCCATCGGGGAAACTGGAAGTTGCGGACGCCGAACTCCTCCTTGAGGGCTGGGTTGTAGCGGAACGGGCGGACCGGCAGTCGGCTGTTTTCCAGGAACGGCTGGCCGGGCAGGGCCTGGTAGTGGGCCACGAGGTTGTCGTAGAACTGCCGGCACAGTTCCGGGCGGCGATCGGCCTGGTCGTCGATTTCATCGCGCGAGGCGGCGATATCGAAGAGCTGCTGGCGGCCGCCGTTGACGCAGTAGATGTACTTCCAGCGGTCCTGCCGCCACATGAACTTGAGGGTCACGGTTCGCGTTGAGGCCCTCGATACGGGGCTTCGCGTGGAGGTTTGGGCGTGTTCCAGGTGGCCGAACTCGCCGACGACGGAGTCGCGGCTGGCGGCGGCGGGATCGGCGGCGGCGGGCAGAAGGTTGACGCCGTAGACGCCGTCTGGCGTTTCGACGCCGGCGGCGTGAAGGACGGTGGTGAACACGTCCTGCAGGACGGCCAGGTGTTCTCGCTGTTGGTTCCGCGGCAGGGTTTTGGGCCAGGCGACGATCAGCGGCACGCGGGCGGCGGCTTCGAAGTAGGAGCGTTTGCCGTACTGGTAGTGGTCGCCGAGGAGTTCGCCGTGATCGGAGGTGAAGACGATCAGGGTGTTGTCGCGTTGGCCGGTCTGGTCGAGGGCGTCGAGGATGTGGCCGAATTCGGCGTCGATGTGCGAGACGAGGCCGTAGTAGCGGCTGCGGATGGTTTTGGCTTTGTCGTCCGCGGTGAGTTCTCGCCACTTGCCGTGCGTCTGGGTGAGCAGAAACACGTCTTTGGGGTCGCGGTCGGCGTCGCAGCGGACGGGCGTCGGGATGTCGCGCGGGTCGTACAGGCGTTCGAATCCCCACGGCGGATCGAACGGCGGATGCGGCTTGAGGAAACCGGTCATGCAGAAGAACGGCGTGTCGGTGCCGGCGGCCTGGCGGATGTAGGCGGCGGTCCGTCGGGCGGTCCAGGCGGTGGTCGTGTGCTGGGCGGGCAGGACGGAGATCTGCGGTTCGTAGTAGGTTTCGTGGCGCTGGCCGTGCGGTTCGAGCACGTGGCCCAGGCCGTTGTCACGCAAGTAGATCAGGTAGTCGTCCTGGTCGCGGTTTTCGGGGATTTCCTCGCTGAGTTCCATGTGGGCAAAGCCGTGCGGCTGGCGCGGCGGGTGGAAGTGCATCTTGCCGATGGCGGCGGTGGCGTAGCCGGCGCGGCTGAGGAGTTCGGCGAGCATGGGGAATCGGCCGATCGGTTCGTTGGCGTTACCCAGCAGGTCAAGCTGATGGCTGTGGCGGCCGGTGAGCAGGTTCTGGCGGGCGGGCACGCAGACCGGGGTTTGGGAATAGGCGTTGGTGAAGGTCACACCGGTTTCAGCGAGGCGGTCGATGTTGGGCGTGCGGACGATCGGATGGCCGTAACAGCCGAGGACGTCGGCGCGGAGCTGGTCGCACATGACCACCAGTACGTTCGGCCGATCCCTCATCGAGTCGCATTCCTTTGCCACTTTGAGGCTGGGCTTCCCACACAGACGGGACCAATCCCTACGAATACGGGACGAGTGTAATGCGGGGCGGGACGGGCGTCAATAGCGGGTATGGCGGCCCGGGCGGAGGCGGTTGGTGGGCGGGTTGACCCTGGCGGCGGGAGTTGTTAGGATGAGTTATTGGGGTGCAGTGGTGTTGATGGACGGCGGGTATGGCTGGGCGCGCCAGGCGTCCCATGTTGGGAGACAGCCAAATGCGTGGTGGAAAATGGGCCTGGATGTGCGTCGTTGGGGCGGTTCTGGCGGGGTTGTGGGTGCAGGCGGCGGCGGTGGAGCTGAGGGTAGCCGACTCAGCCGGGCAGGCGGGTGAGCAGATCATCGTTGAGGTCGAGGCGGATGACGCTGCGGATATGCTGTCGGCGGACCTGACGATCGGGTGGGACTGGGCTGTGCTTTCACCGACATCGGTGGAGGCGGGCGGGCTGACGTCGGAGTTTCTGGTGGCTTCGGTTGCCGGGCGGTCGAGCCTGAACGTGGCCATGGCGGCTGATCAGCCGGCGAGCGGCGGCAGCGGGGCGATCCTTCGGATCGGATTTGAGATCGCGGCGGACGCCGCGGACCAGGTCTGCGAGATCAGCATTGCCAAGGCGACGGTATATGGCTCGGACGGCGCGGCCGAGACGGCCACGGTAGCAGCGGGCTTGGTGACGATCGGCGATCCCAACGAAGCTGATCCCAACGATCCGGATCCCAATGCCATCGATCCGAATGAGACGGATCCGAACGACGTGGATCCGAATGACACCGATCCCAACGACGCCGACCCGAACAACTCGGGTCCGATTACACCGGCGGGCGGCTGCATGATGATGGGCATGATCGTGGCGTTGGCGGTCTTTCCGGCGGTCTTTCTGCTGGGCGGGAAAATGCGCGGGCGGGGAACGAGGCGAAGTTTGCCGGCGTTTCTGGCCTTTGTCGCGTTCGTGGGACTAGCGGGTTTTGTCGCGGCTGAGACGGTGGGCGCGGCGCTGGGCGACGTCAACGGCGACGGCGATATCACGTCGATCGACGCGGCCATGGCGCTTCGGATCGCGGGCGGCGTCATCACACCTTCCACGGACCAGACGACTGCGGCGGATGTCGACGAGGACGGGCAGGTCACCCGCGCCGACGCCGAGATGATTCTGTACTGGGCGGCGCAGGGATTTGGGACGCAGGTGCCGGAGATGTTCACCGAGCCGATGGTGCTGCCGGAACTGGCCAGCGTTTCGGGAGCGGTCGACGCGGCGGGCGGGCAGGTCGCCCTCTCGAGCGGAACGTCGTTGATCCTCGCGGACGGGCAGTTGAGTGTGCCACGGACCTTCACGCTGAGCAAGTGCGACGTGTCGGAGCTGGACTCGGTGGGCAACCGGACGTGCTTCCAGGTGTCGCCCGATCCGTCGTACTATGCGGGAACCAAGCTGGTCGTTCTCTATTCGGACCTGACCAACCCGGTGGCCGGTCCCGAGGAGATCGCGGACGTCAAGCTGTTCTACTACGATCCGGCGACGCGGATGAACGAGGCGGTCAGCGTGGATTGTCGGGCGTTCGAGGATCGCCTGGAGATCGCCCTGGACGCCATCCGGCCCGCGGTCGGGTCGGCGACGGCCAAGACGGCGGCGGCCAAGGACTCCGATGATACCTCGATTCTGGGCATCCTCATCGCGGACATCTTCGGCGACTACATCCAGTCGCAGGAGACGGAGGTTATCCTGTCGGTGCCGTTTTACGAGCAGGGCGGGACCGGTTTCTGTTGGGCGGCTTCGACGTGCATGGTGGCGAATTACCTGGAGGGCGCCGATCCGTGGAAGCCGTGGGAACTGGTCAATTCCCTGAATATCCCCGACGCGGGTAAGTGGGCCAGCTTCTACCACTCGTCTCAGTGGTATGGCGGACTGATCTATCGGCGGACGAACTGCATACCGCGGCGGGATTGCTGGGGCAAGACGGAGAAGAACAACCTCAAGTTGTACCTCGGCAAGCGGATCATGGACGACCGGGTGCCGGTGGTCCTGTTTCTGACCTCGGAAAGCCACGTGGTGACGGTGGTCGGCTACGAGAAGGGAACGGGGATGTTGACCATCCACGACCCCGCGCGGTCGATGTACACGCGGCGCGGGTTCTCGTCGATCGAGGAGAAGTGGCAGCCCGGAGCGATCTATTACACCATGGTCCTGGACTGCACGGCGCGGTCGGCCAAGGCGGTCGCCTGCCTGCCCCTCAGCGCGATCGACAAGGGCAAGGGACTGGCGTTCGTCTCGCCCATGGAGGACGATCCGAACAGCGTCGATTCGCTTCGGCGGGTGAGTTTCAACTGGCGGGACGAGACGCTGGCGGCCAGTGCGTTTCGCAGCCACAACGGCGACGGCCAGACCGTCACGACGATTCCCAACTATTACGCGATGGATCTGCGGATGCGGCTTGGCAACGCGGCCCGTTCGACGGCCAGGGTCAAGGCGCTCTGGAGCCTGTGTCCGCAGGGGTCGAGCCAGAAACTGCTGTCCGGCGAGCGCGAGATGACGCTGCCGTTCGACGGCGGCGTTGCGGACGTGGCGTTTTTCTCGAATGAATTGAAGGGCAAGAACCTTAACGGCGACTACGTGCTGCTCGTGGAGGTCTACGACACCGAATCGTTCAAGACGTGCGATCGGTGGTCGCTGGGCCTTGGGTTCGACGAGGGGATCAAGCTTCAAGCGGCCAAGGAAACCGACACGACGGGCAAGAAGATAGTCAAATTGACGTGGAACGCGGTCCAGGGCGATTTCGACCGTTACCGGGTCTACAAGCGGACGTCAACGGCGAGAGCCTGGCAGTGGATCAACCGGACCAAAGCGCTGTCGCCGACCGATACGGAGTTTCGCGACGAGGACTACGACGATCAGAAGGACGCGTATTACGTGCTCGCCGCGTTCAAGGAGTCCCGATACCTGCTGACCAGCGACGTGGTGTCGCTGCTGAAGCCTTTGCCGGTGACGGCTCATCTTCTGTACTCGGCGTTCACCGGCCAGGCGCTTCAGGGGGAGGTGCTGGACCTGACCACGGGGCAGTGGACCGCGATTCCCGCCGATCCCAATACCGCGATCGACCCGCTGGGGCTCTCGGACAGTGGAGTGGCCCTGTTTCACGTTGCGGGCGGGACGAATGAGAAGCATCTCTTCGCGGCTGGGAGTTGGGGCGCGGCATCGGCGGTCGATTTGAGCGCGGCCACGGGTGCGGAGCTGTACCGCCTTTCCGCTTTCGCGGTCGGTATCACCGGGGCCGGACGGGTGTACTTTACGGGCAAGCGGACGACCACCGACCCGAACGGGTTCGTGGAGGTTGAATACGCGATCTTCTCGTGCGACGGCAACGGAGGGAATCCCGGCGTTCTGAAGTTCGACTGGGACGGGAACGGGGTTCTGGACGATTTTGCCCCGAACGATCTGGCGGTCTCGAAGGATGGATCGGTGCTGCTGTTCAGCCGGAACGAGAACGACAAGGAATGGCTGATGCGGACCACGCCCAGCGGCGCGACGCCGAGCTACCTGACGGACAAGTTCTGCGAGGACCTGTACGTCTGCGCCAACGGGACGGTCTGTTCGTTCCAGATGCGACCCGAAGAAGGTGATTTCCACATGGCCGTTCTGGATATTTTCAGCGGGCGGTTGATCGATCTGGACGCGGCGACGGGTCTGATGGTCATGTCGGACCACGTGGGCCTGAGCCCGGACGGTTCGATGGCGTGTTTCCCGGGGATGAACGAGACGACCCGGAGCGCCAAGCTGTACATCTATCACATCGGTACGGGAACGTTGACGCCGCTGGAGACCGGCACCGTCTTTGCCGGCTGCGCTGATTTCACTCATGATGGGCAGAGCATCGTTTTTATGGGGCTCGACGCCAGCGTGCCGCAGGCCAGCCGGCAGATGGACATCTATACCATCGCCGTGGACGGAAACGGTTTCCAGAACGTGACCAACACGTCGGACCGGCAGGAGGCGTGGGACAGCGTGCAGTTCGTGAATTGAGCGAAGGCGTCGCGAAGGCAGGCGGCTGCGCTTTCCTGTCCGCCGGAGATGCGTCGCTAGATCATGTCCCAGGTCAGGACGTCGTCGGTTTGGATGTCGCGGGCGGCTTTGCGGCCGACGATGACGTCGAGGAACTGGGGGTGGATGCCGTAGCCGGGGCGTTTGACGGCGATCGCGTCGGCTCCGATGGTCTGGCCCATCTTGACCGCCCTGGCGGCGACGAGTGACCGGCGGGCCAGGTGGTACATCTCGAGTTCGCCCTCGCTGGTGCCTTTTTTGGGGGTGCCGAGGGCGGCCTGGGTTTCGCGGATGGCTTTGACCATGGCGGCGAGTTCGTCGGGCAGCAGGGCGTAGTGGTGGTCCGGGCCGGGCAGGGACTTATCGACGGTATAGTGTTTCTCGATCGCGCAGGCGCCGAGGGCGACGGCGGCGATGTCGCAGGCGTACCCGGTGGTGTGATCGGACCAGCCGACCGGCGTGCCGAAGGCCTGGGCCATGGTCTGGATGGCCCGCAGGTGCACGTCCTGAAAGCGGGGCGGATAGGCGATCTCGCAGTGGAAGAGTAAAACCTGTCGTCCGCCGGCCGACCAGATGGCCTCAAGGGCCTGCTCGATGTCGCCGAGGCTGGCCATGCCGGTCGAGAGGAGGATCGGTTTGCCCGTCTGGGCGCAGGCCTTGAGCAGGGGGTAGTGGACGATCTCGAACGAGGCGATCTTGTAGGCTGGGCAGCCGACGGCTTCGAGTTCCTCGACGGCCTCCAGGTCGAAGGGGGTCGAGAGGAAGGTGATGTTCTTCTGGCGGCAGTAGGCGGCGAGGTCCTTTTGCCACTGGCGCGGGATCTCGATCGATTTGATCATGTCCCAGACGGTCTGGCCGGGCTTGAGGACGCCTTTCTCGTAGAGGTACTCCATGGTCTTGGTCTGCTTGGAGTACATCTGTTCGGCTGAGTAGGTCTGGAACTTGACCGAGTCGGCTTTGGCCTCGACGGCGACGTCGATGAGCCGGATGGCGAGGTCGAAGTCGCGGTTGTGGTTGGGCCCGGCTTCGGCGATGACGTAGACCGGGTGGCCGGGACCGACCTTGCGTTCGCCGAGGTCGATCTCGGCGGGAAAGTCGCGCAGCATCATTTGATGGATCCTTTCGCCGCCAGCTCCGGATTGGCCTCCAGGAGCCTGAGCACGTCGCTCATGCCGAAGATTTTGCCGGGCTTGTAGAGGCGGTTGTAGACCTCGCGGACGAAGAGCAGATCGTCGCGGGTGTCGACGGTCCAGTTCATGCCCGACAGGTCGATCGAGTTGAGGTATTCGGAGACCCGGAAATGGGTGGGGTTTTCGAGCAGGTAGGGCGTGACGTGCTCGCGCTGATGGGGGTCGGCGGCGCGGATGTCGAGTTCTTCGAGGACCAGCGGCCGGATCACCTCGACCGACTGGCCGCGCGGGAAGGTCCGGGTCATCATGTTGCTCACGTAGTCCACGCTGTCGCGATGTTCGAGGTATTGCTCGATGGCCCGGTCGATGACCACCGGGTCGATCAGGGGCGCGTCGCAGCAGACGCGGACGACCAGGTCGGCTTTGTAGTGTTTGGAGGCGGCGACGTAGCGGCTCAGGACGTCCTCTTCACTGCCGCGGAAGACCTGGGTTTCGAGGACCTTGGCCCAGTCGGCGACGATGTCGTCGACCGGGTTGTAGGACGTGGCCACCACCACCAGGTCGGCGCGTCGAACGGCCCGCAGGCGGTCGATGACGTGGGCCAGCATGGGCCGGCCGGCGATGGGGTAGAGCACCTTGCCGGGCAGCCGGCTTGATCCGAAACGCGCCTGGGCTATCAGCACCTTATACATCTGTATTTACCGCAGCAGGGCCAGCGCCTGCTCCACCGCCCGATCGACGCAGTGGCCGTCGAGCTTGAAGAATGCATCGTGTACGTAACGCTCCGCCGCCTGTTGCACCTTGGGCGGAAGGCCTTCATCGAGTACGCGGTCGATCACCAGCCAGTCGGCTGCGTTGCGGACCTCCAGGGCCACGCCCTGGCCGGCGTAGTCGAGGTTGACGTTCCTGCCGTTCCAGTTGACCTCGATCAGCGGTTTGTCGAACGCCAGGACCTCCGCCCCCGCGCTGGTGCCGGTGCAGATCGCCACGTCGCTGACCGCGATCAGCTTTCGCACGTCCTGCTCCTTGAACGACCGAAGCCGCGGGTGTTCGGTCCTGGCGGCCGCCTGTTCATCGTCCCGCTCGTGAGGGTGCCATTTGACGGCCAGGAAATAATTGTCGCGGGAATCGAGAAATTCAACCAGCGATTTGAGAATCTCCGCCGCTGGGACCCCGAAATGGAGCCGAGGGAGAACCAGCAGGAGGATTCGCTTGTTCCGCGGCAGACCGAACTCGGCTTTCAGTTCGTCGATGCGGCTCATGCCGTTGCGCTTGGCCTCATCGAGATGCATCGGCCCGGTGATCGTCAGTATGTCGGGGTCGGTGCCCTCGTTGAGCATCCATCGTCGCTGGGAGTCGCCCCACAGGCACATCTTCGAGGAGAATTGCCCAGTGAAAACGCCTTTGGACAGGTTGTTGTACGGCATTCCTTCGACAAAGCTCAGCACCGGGACGCCGCGGGCCAATGATTGGGCGCACAGCGGTCGGGTCCAGCAGTTGAACTCATGGAGCACCAGCACCAGTTCCGGCTCGACCGCGTCGAGCATCTTTTCGGCCAGGCGGTCGTAGTCCAAGCCGATCATGGTTCGCAGCCGCACCGCGGCCACCGGCAGTTCCTGCGACCACTTTGGGGCCTGGCGGACGGCGTTGGCGATCATTTTTTCGGCCCGGCGGTAGTCGCGGACCAGGTCGTTGGCCACCTCGGCTTCGAATCGCTCGGGCAGGAACATCATGTCCTTGCCCGCCCGAACCAGCGGGACTTCGAAGTCGCCCTTGAAGTCGCAGCCGAAGTTGACGTTCTGCGTGGTCGCGAAGGTCAGGTTGGCCCCGAGGGTTTCAAGCCGTTGGACCAGCGGGGCCAACTGCTGATAGTGGTGGGGCAGGCCGGTGAAGAACAGAATCCGGCACTCCTGGAGCCGCCAGGGATTGAACGTTGCGGGTTTCTCCGATGTCGATGCGTTCGCGGCTGCCATCAGACCTTTCCCTCCACCGAAGACGCGATGCGGGCAAGTTGCGAGACGATCCGGCGCGGCGAGGCCACCGGGTCGGGCCCCTCGAAGCCGAAGGCCCGCCACCAGCCTGCCAGGTCGCAGGCGATGGTCGGTTTGCCGTCTTGCCGCCAGACCCAGGTGTCGCGGCCGCCGACGAAGGTGACCACCGCGTCGGCCCCACCGGCCGCTTGGTAGTAGCGGTCGGTGTTGACCGTGACCCACCGCGGGTCCAAGTCTTCCAGCATGGTGCCCCATTTGGCCCAGAGCATCGCCGTGGTCTCTTCGCTCACCGCGGTCAGATGAAGCTCGATCCGCTCGGCCAGGCCGTTGGCGGCCAGTTCGCCCAGGATGGTCTTGAGCTGCCAGTTGTGCAGGAACGTCCAGTCCAGCAGGACGCTGGGACGGCCGCTCTCGCTGAAGCGCTGTGAGACCGGTTCGGCGATTCCGTCGAACAGATCAGGCTGCACCTGGCCGTTGACCGATTCGTTGGTTTTGCGCAGTTCGTGCAGGATTCGCTGGCCCGGCAGCAGCAGCGTGTCGCACGAGCCGCACCAGTGCGGGCTTAAGGGTCCGGTCACCGGGCCCAACGGCACGCCGATCAGAGGGATACTCGCGGCGCGGTCGGACGGGCGGGCGGTGGCCAGCACCCGCTCGGGAAGTGGATAGTTGAAGTGGCTGCCGCCGGCGATCATCACCAGGTCGTAGGGCCCGCGGAGTTTTTGCAGGCCGGACCAGTCGAGTTCGCACGAGACGCGGTAGGGATAGATCAGTCCGTCGTAGCCGGTGGCGTCGAAGAGGTCCAGCCCGCTGACCGGCATGCGGATCTGCCGCAGCAACTCGACGCCCTCGAACCGCTGAAAGGACTCGCGGAAGGCCTGCTCATCGGGCACGGGTCCGCCGTGGACGATCGGGATCAGCGTGACGCGATCGCCGTCGGTTTTCAGGTCGGATGGGTAGTTGCCGCAGACGGTGATCCGTTGGGCTGGGAGCATCTGGACCAGTCTCTCGACCATCCGGCACAGCCGCCGCCCCAGGCACAGGTGCGGATTGTCGATGGCGATAATCAGTACGTTGTCGGCCTGCAAGAGGCCCTGGTTGGAGGTCATGGTGTCTTCTCTCATCTGCCTCCTGTGAGTGTGATACTGCTCAATGCATTAGGTTTTTATCGGCACTTGCCCCATCCCGCTTGAGGTCCCACCCCACCGGCGGAGTATCCGGGCTGTCAGACTGCACACTTTAGCCGCACAGCCCGCCGTCGTCAAGCGAGGGAACCTGGAATGGGTTGGTCTGGGGGATTTGGGCGAAGAAAAAGCCCCGGCCGATGGGACCGGGGCTTTTTGATCTACTTCATAAGGGTGAAAGACGGGACTCGAACCCGCAACCCCCAGGACCACAACCTGGTGCTCTAACCACTTGAGCTACTTTCACCGTATCCGGGCCAGCGGCCCGGTGCATCAACATTGTATCCGCATCGCGTGGGAATAATCAATACTCCCAACGGCCTATCGGCGTCGTTTGCCGCCGATCTAGACGCACAGGTCCGCCTTGCCGGCGCAGCCGAGGACGTCGATCTTGTGGGCCACGACCTTCTGGACCTCCTCGCGGGCCGGTCCGAGGTACTTGCGGGGGTCGAACTCGGCGGGTTTCTCGGAGAAGACCCGGCGGATGGCTGCGGTCAGGCCCAGGCGCAGGTCGGTGTCGATGTTGACCTTGCAGACGCCCAGCTTGGCCGCCTTGCTGATCGCCGCTTCGGGCACGCCCATCGCGTTGGGCATGTTGCCGCCGTACTTGTTGACCTCGTCGACGAGGTACTTCGGCACGGTGCTGCTGCCGTGCATGACCAGCGGGAAGCCGGGCAGACGGCGGGTCAGCTCTTCGAGCAGGTCGAAGGCCAGCTTGGGCTCCTTCTTGAACTTGTAGGCCCCATGGCTGGTGCCGCAGGCGACGGCGAGGCTGTCGCAGCCGGTCTTTTCGACGAATTCCACCGCCTGATCCGGATCGGTCAGGAACTTGGCCAGATCTTCCTCGGACACGCCGACCACGTGCTCTTCGATGCCGCCGAGCCGTCCCAGTTCGGCCTCGACCGACACGTAGGGATCGTGGCGGTGGGCGTAGTCGCAGACCTTCTTGGTCAGGGCGATGTTCTCTTCGAACGAGTGGTGCGAGCCGTCGATCATCACCGAGGTGTAACCCTCGTCGATGCACTCCTTGCACAGCTCGAAGGTGTCGCCGTGGTCGAGGTGGATCACGATCGGCAGGCCGGATTCGACGACCGCCACGTCGATCAGGGCCTTGAGGTACTTCATATTGGCGTACTGCCGAGCACCCTTGGAGATCTGGAGGATCAGCGGGGCGTTCTTTTCCGCACCGGCGTTGATAATGGCTTGGAGCAGTTCCATGTTGTTGACGTTGAAGCCGCCGATGGCGAAGCCGCCGTCGTAGGCTGCCTTGAACATCTTTTTCGTGGCTACCAGGGGCATCGGTTACTCCTTTTGAGGTATTGTGCCGGGTGTTGGCTGTGTTTCCGTGTTTCCGCCGTTGTGCCGACCCGTGCTGCGCCGGTTTCCGGGAAACCAAGGTTTGCGCGGCACCAAAAGGGAGAATTATACGAACTGGCCAATGCCTGTCAAACAGTTTTGGGCCCAAGACGCGGCGGAAAGTGAACCGGTTGCCCTAGTCGAAGCCTCCCCTGAGCGGGGTTTTGCGCTTTTTCTGGGGTTTGGCCGGTTCGGCGGCGGGTTGATCCGTCAGGTCGCCGGTGTAGTCGGGCATGGAGGAGAGCTGTTTGACCGACAGGGCGATCCGCCGGGCGTCCTCATCGACGCTGAGGACCTTGGCTTTGACGGTATCGCCGGTCTTGAGCACGTCGGTGACCGAGCGGACGCGGCCTTCGGTCAGTTCGCTGATATGGATGAGGCCTTCGACGCCGTTGGTCAGTTCGACGAAGGCTCCGAAATCGGTGGTGCGGGTGACGGCGCCTTGGACGACGGTGTTGACCGGCCAGCGGGCGGAGGCTCCGGTCCACGGGTCGTCGCCGACCTGTTTGACCGAGAGGCTCATCCGCTTGTTGGGGGCGTCGAGATTGAGCACGCGGGCCTGGATGATTTCGCCTTCGTGAAGGACCTCGCTGGGATGGCGAAGCCGGCGGTCGTAGGTGATCTCGCTGATCGGCAGGAGGGCCTCGATGCCCTCCTCGACCTCGACGAAAGCGCCGAAATCGGCGAGCCGGGAGACGCGGCCGGTGACCACGGCGTTGACGGGCCACTTGGCCTCGGCCCCTTGCCACGGATCGGGCATGACCTGCTTGAGGCCCAACGAGATTCGCCGCGCCTCGCGGTCGATCTTGAGGATCATCAGCTCGAGCTGCTGGCCCTGCTTGACCACCTCGCTGGGGTCGGCGACGTGCTTGTGGGCCATGTCGCGGACGTGGAGCAGGCCGTCGACGCCGCCGATATCGACGAAGGCCCCGTAGGGCATGATATTGCGGACGGTGCCGTGGACCACGCTGCCTTCGGTGAGGGTCTGGAAGGTCTGTTCGCGTTTCTCAGCGGCCTCTTCCTCGAGGACGGCGCGTCGCGAGACGACCAGGTTCTTTTCCGAGCGTTTGACCTCGGTGATGCGGCAGCGGACCTTCTGGTTGACGTAGGACGAGAGGTCGTCCTCGACCCGCCAGAGTTCGATCTGGCTGATGGGCATGAACGCCCGGATGCCGTTGATGTTGAGTTCGAGACCGCCCTTGTTGTGGCCGGTGACTCGGCCCTCGACGACCTGATCCTTGGCCACGCTGTCCCAGTCGGCCTCTTCGGCTGCGCCCGGGCGGGCCAGGAGCATCAGGCCTTCTTCCTCGTTGTAGCTGCGGATCACTACGTCGATCCATTCGCCGACCTTGGGCAGCGGGTCGTCGGCATAGTGGCTCGCCGGCAGGAGGCCCTGGGTCTTGCCGCCGAAATCGACGAAGATATCGTCGCCGTGGATGGCGAGGACCTTGCCCTTGCGGGCGGCCTTGGACCCTCGTGAGGCGGCCTCTTCGGCGTCCATCATGTCGAAGACGGTGGCCCCTCCAAAGGCCTCTTCGAGTTCCCGCTGGAGCTCGTCGTCGGTGTTTTCACCGGCTGCGCCGGTAAGGCGGCGCTGGTCGTCGGCGCTCATCTGGGGTTGGTTTTGGGGTGCCTGGTTTTCCCGCTCGAATGCGTTCTGTTCGCTGGTCATGCTTTTCCTTCCGAACCCTGTCAATCCACCATGACGGCGACGGGGGAAGCGTTCGGAGATCCACCGGTCGCGCGTTGCTGCACGTGGCCGGGGCCGCACAAGTCAAGCCCCGACGACGGGAATTATACTCATAAGTTAACCGAAGGCAACGGTTTGTCGGGGCCGGACGATGCATAAATGGCGGGGCGTCGGTGGGGCGGTGGACGGCGGTCGGTACGGCCGCCGGTGGCCGAGCGGGGGCTTGTCGGGGTCCGTTCGGCTGGATATGCTTGTCCGCCAGTGTTTTGGGCGGTCAGATCGACTGGGACTGTAAGTGGAGCGATGGCGATGCCGGATACGACGTGGTTTGCCGAATGCGGGTGGGGAGCGTTCTGTCACTATTTGACGGGGCCGGAGACGACGGCGGCCGAGTGGAACCGCCGGGTGGAGTCGTTCGACGTGGGCCGGCTGGCTGAGCAATTGGTGGAGGCGGGGGCGAGGTTCTTTTTCATTACCTTAGGGCAGGGGTCCGGGCACTACTGTGCGCCGAACGAGACGTACGACGAAATCACCGGCATTCGGCCGAGCAAATGTTCGCAGCGGGACCTGGTGAGCGATCTGTACGAGTCGCTGAGCCGCGAGGGGATCGAACTTCTGGCCTATGTGCCGGCGGACGGGTCGTGGGCGGACCATGAGGCCCGCAAGGGGCTGAAGATGCCGGTACACTGGAGCGACGGCGTGAAGCACGAGTGGCACAATCCGGAGGACTGGAAGAAGTTTCGCCAGCCGGAGTTTCAGAGCCGCTGGGAACAGGTGTGTGCGGACTGGTCGCGGCGGTTCGGCGGCAAGGTCCGCGGCTGGTGGGTCGATGGGGCGTACGCCCAGCCGCAGCGGTACCCGGAAGACGAGCCGCCGAATTTCGCGACCTTTGCCGCCGCCCTTCGGGCGGGCAATCCGGAGGCGATCGTGGCGTTCAATCCGGGCGTCATGACGCCGGTGATTCACTACACCGAGCACGAGGATTATACCGCTGGTGAGATTTCCGATGCGCTGCCGGAGTGTCCCGGCCCGTTCGTCGAAGGGCCGACCGGCCACAAGGACCGCTACCATATCCTCTCGTACCTGGGCAAGTTCTGGGGCAGCGGCGAGCCGCGTTTCCCGGACGCCCTGGTTGGCGGCTATACGCGACACGTGGTCGAGAAGGGCGGCGTCGTGAGTTGGGACGTGCCGATTTCCGGGGACGGGGTGATTCCGGCTGCGTTTCGGAGCCAGCTCAAGGCGATCGGGCAGTACGTGGGGAAGTGAAGAATTCAGTATTCAGAACTCAGAATTTGGAGAGCCCATCGCAGAGCGGCCCCAAGCCACTCGGAGTGATAAGGATTGACAGGCGATTCAGTGAGGCGTATTCTAAAGCTTGTACGGCGGCGATTCGGCTGGGAGGTTCGATGTCAGATTTGGTAAGCCATGATCGGAACGAGGAGACGATCGAAGCCAAGGCGCGTTGGTTTCAATCGCTGCCGATGGAACAGCGTATGGAACTGCTGTGCATGTTCACCGATCTGGCGTTGTCGGTGAACCCGGACGTACAGGATCGCGACGATGCTCAACCGGCTTCAGGACGTATTCAGGTGCTTTCAGGAGCATGAGGTCAGGTACGTGGTGATCGGAGGGATCGCCGCCATTCTGCACGGGGTTCCTCGCGCGACCTTTGATCTGGACCTTCTGATTGACCCCACCTCCGATAATGCAGCCCGGCTGTTGAAAGCCCTCCTCGATGCCGGTATGGCGACGGCTTCGATGACAACGGCGGAGGAACTCCTGGCAAACGAGATTACCGTATTCAAAGATCGAATGCGGATTGATGTGCAGACTTCCACGCCGGGGGTGAATTTCGAAGATGCCTGGCGACGTCGAGAGAAACTGTCGTACCAGGGACAGGCCTTCTATGTTCTGTCGAGAAGGGACCTCATTGCTTCCAAGCGCGCGGCTGCGCGGAAAGTAGATCTGGAGGATGTCCGGCTCTTGGAGCTACGGGACCCGGATCGGAAGAAGGATGATTAGTCGCTGAAGGCCTCCGGGGCGGTCGACCGTTCGTGATTTCTGAGACAGCCAGAGGTTGTCTGGCGGGTTGTGATCGGGCAGCGTCGGCGAAGCGATAGGCGAAGGAAAACCTCGTGATGGATGTTTTTGGGGTAGCCGAGTTGCTGGTGGACCATGCGGTCCGGCAATGCGAGCAAGAGATCGATCTTGTCGGTTACTATGGATCGCATGCCCGAGGTGACGCACGGGACGATTCGGACTTGGACATCTTCTACATTCCCTCCGACGGCATGAACCCGCCGGCGGGTCGGACGTTCCTGCTCGACGGCCGGCTTTTTGATTTCTGGGCGATCACGTGGGATACGATGGAGGGCTTCGCGACCGGTCGGATTCGCGGCTGGGCGTTTGCGCCGGCTTTGGTTCATCAGGCGAAGGCGCTCTACGCCAGAACGCCGCGGTCGGTCGAGCGATTGAACGCGTTGAAGCAGATGGTTCTCGATCTGCAGAAGCCCGAAGCCCGGCTGAAGATGGTCCGGCGGGCCATGCAGGCGTTGACCAGCGTTCTTGCTCACGCGGCGGTTCTTCGGATCGCCGCGGCCAACGGAAACGCCACCGATGCGCGATGCGCCGGATGGCGGGTTGTCTGTGGCGTCGTGGAGTGTCTGGCCCTGGCCAATCAGGTGTTTTTCGAACGCGGGCTGGGAAAGGCTCTCAATGAGCTTGACAAGCTCGAACGCCGGCCGGACGGGATCGGGCAATTGATCGCGACGGTTACCACGGCGGACAATGCCGATGACGTGCTCGCGGCGGGCGAGCGGCTGGCGATGGCGACGCGCGAGGTCCTGCTGGCGATTTACCGCGAGATACCGTCGGACGCGCCGAGCCCGGATCGTTTTCGGCAGGCGTATCCAGAACTGCGGGACATGGTGAGCAAACTGCTGGCGGCGTGTCGGCGCGGCGACCGTATCGCCGCCAGCGCCGAAGCATGGCTTCTGCAGTCGGAGGTGGTGGCGATGCTGTGCCGGACGGCTGTGGGTCTGGGCGGCAGCGGCGTGGAGCTGTATTCCGAGTGTGCCTCGGCGTATCGCGAGCATGGGCTGCCGGACCTTGTGGCGCTCGTTTCAGGCGACCTGGATGAGCTGGCCCGGCAGGCCGGCATCCTCGACCAGACGCTTCGGCGATTCTTCAGGGATCAGTCCGTGGACCTGTGCGAATTCGCCTCGCTTGACGATCTTCGAGAAGCCCTGAAAGCTCATCCGTGAGGCGGTTGCGTTGAGGGGGTTGTGCGGGTACACTGCCTGTCTTGTGATCGATTACACGCACGCTGTACGGATAAGGAGGCATACTGATGGCCAAGGCTTTGTTTGTGGTGCTGGATGGGCTTGGGGATCGGGGGGCCAAGACGCCGCTGTCGGAGGCAAAGACGCCGAATTTGGATAAGCTGACGCCGAGTGCGTCGTTGGGCTTGATGTATACGCTGGGACCGGGGCAGATTCCGGGTTCGGACACCGCTCACCTGGCTTTGTTCGGCTACGACCCGCACAAGTACTATCCCGGCCGCGGACCGTTCGAGGCGCTGGGCGCGGGCATGGAACTGAGGACGGGCGACGTTTCGTTCCGGGTGAACCTGTGCACGCTCGATGAGAAGGGGACTATCGTCGATCGCCGGGCGGGTCGGGCTGCGTATGGTCTGGACAAGATCTTCCAGACGCTGGACGGGACGAAGATCGGCGACGTGACGGTGCGGATGGTGCATACGGTGGAGCATCGCGGGGCGGGCGTGCTGTCGGGACCGGGGCTTTCGGCGGCGGTGAGCAACACCGATCCGCACGAGACGGGCCAGCCGGTGGCCGAGGCCAAGCCGCTGGACAGCTCGGCGGAGGCCAGGAAGACGGCCAAGGCCCTCAACGATTTCACGGCCAAGGCCAGAGAGCTTCTGGCGGACCATCCGGTGAACCTGGAGCGGAAGGAAAAAGGCCTGAAGCCCGCGAACATGGCGGTGCTTCGCGGACCGGGGCTCTATCAGCAGGTGCCCAGCCTGGTCGATCGGTTCGGCCTCAAGGCGGTCTGCGTGGCCGGCGGCGCGCTGTACAAGGGCGTGGCGTCGTACGTGGGCATGAAGGTGCTGGACGTGGCGGGGGCGACGGGCACGACCGAGACGGACCTGAAGGCCAAGGCCCAGGCGGCGGTGAAGGCCAGGGACGAGGCCGATTTGATCTTCGTGCACATCAAGGGCACCGACGCGGGCGGCCACGACGGCAACTTCGAGGTCAAGCGGAAGATGATCGAGCGGGTGGACGCTGAGTTCCTGCCGGGCGTGCTGGGGCAGTTCGATGTGGTTGTGCTGACCGGCGATCACAGCACGCCGGTGGCGGCCAAGCGTCACACGGCGGATGCTCCGCCGGTGCTGTTCTGGAGCGAGACGTGCCGTCCGGACGGGGCCAAGCGCTTTACGGAACTGGCGGCTGGGCACGGCTGCCTTGGCCAGTTCACCGGGACGGAGCTGATGCACTTCATCCTGGACTACATCGACAAGGGGCACATGTTCGGGGAGTAGGAAGAGAGAATTCAGAACTCAGAATGCAGCGTGGATGTTGTTCGCCGCTTGGCGTACCTGCGCAAGGCGGCGGCGTCGGCTCAGAGGTCTTCCGGATCGACCGCGGTCCAGCTTGTGCGGTAATCGCCGGCTTGGTCCCTGTAGAAGCGGATGAGGATGACCTGCTCGTAGGTGGGCGAGTCCTCGGCGTCGCCGAACGCGATGACGGGCGAGTTGATGCTTCGGCCGGCATTCTGGAGGTCGGACCATTTGCCGAATGCGGCTTGGTCGGAGCCGATGGTCTTGGTTTCGGAGCAGTTGAGCGTCAGTTCGACCGTGGTGTTCGGATCGATCACGGTCGCCCCGTCGAAGTTGGCGTAAATGTTGCTGTCGACAAAGAGTTGCTCAGCGGACAGGACGTACTGGCTGACGTAGAGGTGGGGGTCGAGTTCGAGGTTTGTCTCGTTGATCAGATAGACGGTCAGGGTGGTAGGCTGTGGGTTGGCGTTGGGGTCGACCGCGTTCGGATCGTTGGCGTTCGGGTCGAGGGGGTCAATGGTGATGGTGCATCCGGCGACGGTCAGGGCGAGCAGGAGGCTGCCCAGGACGACGGAAAACCGCTTTGCGGTGGTGTTATCGAGCATATTATCGGACCTCCGTGACAAGTCGATGGCATTGAATCGCTCAGGGGCCGCTGTCGCCTATCGACGTATATTATCGGCCGCGGGGGATCGATGACAACTGCTTTTCTTGGCGGGAGTTGCCGTGTTGGGCCACGGTCGGGCGGCGGAAAGGCCGTTGGCGAGCGAAGGTCGTTGGGGGACGTAAGCTTCGGTGAAACAGCGAATTAGGGGCATTTTTCCGCTTGCGGAAGACGGCGCGGGTCGGTAGGATACGATCAGGCCAACCTAAGCACGTTCCGCAACGTCCAGGCCCATGGAGGTTACGGTAATGGGTAGCATCAATCACACAAGAGCAGCGGTGAGTCTGTGCCTGTTGGGGGTTTTGCTTACGGTTGGCTGTGCCCCGCCGATCAGTAAGCTTGAGCCGGGTGACACCGAGTTCGAGTCGGTTCAGGGCGACTGGTACGGTGGGATGGGGGCGTTGGCGCCGACGAATGACGAGCAGAGGGACCAAGGCGCGCCGGGCGAGGCTCCGACGGAGGGGGCGGATGAGGCGGTCCGCGAGATCGAAGAGGCGGACCTGGCCAAGCAAGTGGGTGACTATCTCTATATCCTCAATGAATACCGGGGTTTCCGCGTGGTGGACGTTTCGGACTGGTCGTCGCCGAAACTGTTGGGCAAAGCCGAGGTGCTGGGCACGCCGCTGGAGATGTACGTGGTGGACGGTCTGGCGGTGGTGGTCAGCAGCGACTGGCCGCGGTGCCGGCTGACCGCGACGGGCGAGGCGGAGCATGTCGGTGGCAGCCATGTTTATGCGCTGAGCCTGGCCGACCCGGACCACGTGGCGGTGCTGGACCGGTTCGACTTTGAGGGCCAGATCGCTGAGACCCGCCGGGTGGGCCAGGTGGTCTACATCGCCGGGTATCGCGACGGTTGGGCGGGATGGGGCTATGCGGAACCGGCGCCGCTTGGCGACGCGGCTGTCTCGTCGGCGCAGGTGAACGCGGACACGACGGGTGCCAACGACGGATTCGTGGCCTCGGTGAACATCGCCGACCCGAATGACGTTCAGTTGGTCGATCAGGTGGAATTCCCAGCCACGGCGAGCTACATCCACGCCACGACCGATGCGGTGTTTGTGGCTGGGTACAGTTGGCAGACCGATCGGACCAAGATCGTTTACGTCGATATCAGCGACCCGGCTGGGGCGATCGTGGTGCGAAGCTCGGGAGCGGTGCCGGGTTATATACTGAATCGTTTTTCGCTGGACGCCTACGACGGTGTGCTTCGGGTGGTGACCGAGGCGTGGCCGCAGTGGCAGCCGGGACAGAACTGGGAGGATTTCAGCGGTCCGGCGGTGCGGCTGTACACCTTCGATATCAGCAACCCGGACGAGGTGACCTCGCTGGCGGAGTTGCCGATCGTCAGCGGCGAGACGGTGCGGGCGGTGCGGTTCGCCGGTCCGACCGGTTACGTGGTGACGTTCGAGCAGATCGATCCGCTGTGGGTGATCGACCTGCGCGACGGCGCGGCGCCGGCGATCACCGGACACCTGGAGGTGCCGGGCTATTCGACGCACCTGGTGCCGGACGGCGACCGGCTGGTGGCGATGGGTGTGGACGCGGGCGAGACGTGGCGGCCGTCGGTGGCGCTGTACGACGTGGCCGATCCGGAGAATCCATCGCAGCTATCGGTGGCGACGCTGGGCGACGGCTGGAGTTCGTCGGAGGCCAACTACGACGACAAGGCGTTCAAGGTGCTGCCGGAGGCCAAACTGGTCCTGGTGCCGGTTGATACGTGGGACGACAGCGGCAGCGTCAACGAGCTGCGAATGCTGGACTACGCCGAGGATGAGCTGGAGGAATTGGCGACGATCGAGCACCGCGGCTCGGCGATCCGGTCGGGCGTGGACCTGGAGGACGCGGCGTTGTGGATCCTGAGCCGCCAGGCCCTTCAGACGCTGGACATCGCGGATCGGACCGCGCCGGAGTCGCTGGCGACGATTTCGCTGGCGGAAAACGTCCTGCGGTACAAGGTCGTGGGCGACTACGGTCTGCGGCTGGTGGGCAACGGGGATTACTGGTACGGCGCGGGCGGTCTGGAGCTTCAGGTGGTCCGGGCGGATCAGCCGGAGGCGGGCGAGGTGCTGGCGTCGGCGCCGCTGGAGGTGTTCGGCGGGTGTCTGAGCCTCCTCGATGACGAGCGTGCGGTGGTCAGCGGGTCGGACGGCGAAGGTAAGACGCGTCTGGCGGTGTTGGACCTGACGGCGCTTCCTGAATTGAAGGTTCTCGACGAACGGACGTTCGATTTCTACTCGACCGGCGGCTACTACTACGGCGGCTACGGCGGATACCCAGCGGCAGAGGATGCCGCCGCCAAGTCGTCGGTGGATATGGTCAGTCCGTGGGGCGGATATGGCGAGCCGCTGGTCCTGGAGAACGGGGCGCTGGTCTTCCAGTCCTATGACTGGTCGGAACAGGACTACGGCGGTTCGGTGTTGAAGATCGTAACGATCAGCGACGCGGGCAAGGCCGCCCTTGCCGCCACGGTGGAACTGGGCGGGAGCAGTAGTGCGACGCGGATCAATGAAGTGGTCGGCGTGATGGCGTCGGGCGATGCGGTCTACGTCAGTTCGGTGGAGGTGTCGTTCGGCTTGGTGCCCTGGCTTGCGCCTCCGCGTTTGAAGTACTACCTGCGTGAGGTGGATTGCAGCGATCCGGTTCGGCCGGCGATGGGTCGGGCGGTGAACGTTCCCGGCATTCTGGTCGGCGTGGACGGGGAGTACCTGTTCACGCTGGACATGTACCTCGGCCGCAACTACGAGACGCAGTGGCGGTTCTGTTCGCTGAAGCGCGACGGGTCCAAGGCGGTGCTGCAGGAGGCGATCGATCTGCCGGAGGCCGGATGGGTCGATGCTCGCTGCCGCAACGGCATGGCGCTGCTGAGCCTTGAGGGACGGGGCTACTACGCCTCGAACGGCGCGGAGAGCGAGGATGACCGGTGCGGATGGGACAAGGGCGTGTGGATGAGCATTGACATCCGCGACGGCCGCGACATTGAGGTGGTCAGCGAGCTGGAGCTGTCGCCCGCGCCCTCGGTGGTGGGCCTGAGCGACGCGTACGCGATCGGCCAGGTCAACTCGTGGGATGGCCAACTCGTGCTGCTGCGGATCGGCGAGGACAAGTCGCTGACGCTGGAAGGCGTGACGGACGTCAAGGGCCAGGTGCAGGACATCTGGCTGCGGGACGGCGCGATGGACGTGGCGTGCGGTTACGGCGGCGTGGTGACGGTCGAGCTGGCCGGTCAATAAAGGCCTTGGGACCGGCTGGCGAATAGAGTAAGATGGACGTGCAAGCAGCCGCGGGAGGTGAGGGCGACCTTGCCTCCCGCGGTTCTGTTCCGGTGGTGCGATCGAGACGGAGGGCGAACGTTGCGGGTAGTGGTGGTGATAGTCGATTCGTTGCGGCGGGACCATCTGGCCGCGTACGGCAATACGTGGCTGGAGTGTGCGAATGTTTCGGGTCTGGCCGAGCGGTCGGTGGTGTTCGAGAACGTGCGGACCGATCGTCCGGGCTGCGCGTCGTTCCGGTTCGAGCTGATGACGGGCCTTGCCGCGTCGCGGCTGCGGGATCTTGCGGCGGCGGGAGCATTGGCGGCTGCGGAGGCGACTCTGCCGGGCCTGCTGCGCGAGAAGGGCGTCTTTACGGGCCTGGTCAGCGATCATCGACGGGCAATGGAGGTCTACCGGCCGGCGTGCGATTTTGACTTTGTGCTGTATCAGCCCGGGCAGGGCGGCGACCCGATGCCGGATGGTCCGGAACGGCTGGCCACGCCGTTTGAGGGCGGCGCCGGACGCGAGCCGATCGCTCCGCAGTTTGCGCCGGACCGGCTTTGGCTGGAGCGGTACTTTCGCAATCGCGCAGCCCTGGCGGGCGCATTCGATCCGACGGAGAAGCTTTTCGATCTGGCCTCGGACGCGGTGGTGCGGCTGGCCGATCGCGAGGATTGGCTGATGGTGGTGGATTGCCATGGATTGAGTCAGCCGTGGGACCCGCCGGAGGATTTCGCCCGGTATCGGCCGGAGAATCAGCTTGGCAAGCTGGCGTGGCTCGGGCCGCGGGCGGTGCGATCGGACGAGTTGGATGAGGGGCAGTTGCGGTTCCTCCGCTGCGCGTACGCCGACAGTTGCCTGTTTTTCGATCACGCGCTGGGCGGTTTTCTGGAGACGGTGCGCGGACAGGATGACGTGCGGTTGTGGCTGGTCAGCGATCACGGCGTGATGATCGGCGACGACGGGTTCGTCGGCTTTGACGAATCGATGGCCAACGACGCGGTGCGGGAGTTGGTGCTGATGGCTTCGGGTTCGCAGGAGCGTGACGGCCGCGAGTCTGGTCCGGTTCGACCGGCGGACCTGCACGCGACGCTGCTGGCGTTGGCGGGCGTGGAGTCGAAGTGGGCAGTCGACGGGAAGGTTATCGATCCGCTGGTCAAATAGCGGGAGACATGCCCTACCAGCCGGTTCGCTGCGGAAGATGCTTACCGGAGCGGATCATTCTCTATCAACTCCGCTCCGCGTGGTCCGCGTGCTCTGTGCCATCCGAAAAGGAAGTCGAATAGCCGCGGCACAATCCCGCTCTCTCATGGCCGCAAGGTTCCGCCCCTATTCCGGTCCCTTGAGAAGAGCTTGGTCGAATTCGGCCAGGCCGATGCCTTCAGCGGGCGCGGGCAGCGGGTCGTTTGGATAGCGCGGTTTGCCGTCGTGGACGGTGGCGCTGGCATTGTAGAAGACCAGGACGCGGCCGTTCCAGGCCACGGGCGCCGCCCACGACATGATCATGCCGCAGTCGAAGCGGCCCTTTTGGCCCAGGGACAGGACGGGCCGCCGGTCATTTTCACGCCGCCAGGTCCAGCCGTCGAGGCTGGTCACGAGTTGGGCGTCCATGATCTGCTCGGCGGTGTGGTGCGTGTGGAGGAAACCGGCGTATCCCCGGCCGGCGCGGAAGGGGGTGAGCCAGTAGAACTGCACGTCGGGCGGGTCGAGGCGGTCGGGTTCGAGAATGGCGATCGGACCGGTCCATGAACCGTGGATGCTCGACGCCCGCCAGATCGAGATCATTCGATGCATGGCCGACAGGTTGTCGCGGTCCCGCGGCAACTGCGGGTTGTACTTCCAGGTCTGCTGATAGATCAGCATGGAGGCGTTCTCGACGGGGCTTGGCGCGTCGTCGCGGGCGTCGATCATCGAACCGGCGTCGTTGGCCCCGGTGATGACCGGCTGATCGAACAGGGGGGTCCATCGCAGGCCGTCCGGGCTGGTGGCCAGGCAGTAGCCGGGAGGGCGTTTGGTGTCGGGCCGCTCCCAGTAGAGCATCTTCCACTGGCGGTTGACGTCCGGGTCGTCACAGCCCTGGAGGATCCGAGAGGGCATGAAAATCCCCCAACCCATGGTGTTGCCGCAGCTTCGCATGACGACGTTGGTTCCATCGCCGCAGTCGGGTTTTTCCCAGGTGCGCAGATCGGCGGTGCGGGCCATGCACAGGACGTTCCGGCGCATGTCATTTTCGAAGTAGACCAGATAATACAGCCGGATCGACCGCTGGTCGTCTTCGAGAAAGGCGCCGACCGCACAGGCGGTTCCGCCGCGTTCCCAGGGTTGGTTCAGGGTCAGGATCGGTTTGTCTGAGCGTGAAATCAACATGTTGGCTCCGCGTTCAAAGGGTTCCGGTTCCTCTCGATCCGTCGTGTCCGGGTTATCGGACCCGGAGACGCCGGCCTTCACCGGGCACGGCCAAGCCATCCAAACGGCGACCAACCCTATCAGGCCCACCGGGGGGAGTCAAGCCCCGTTCATCGCCTGCGAAGGCCGATTCGACCGCTTTAAACGGCGGCGATTCCGATAAGAACGGGGCCGTTCGTGCTGGCAACTTCGTTTACTTCAGTGGTCCCCCTTTTTCCCCGATGAGTAGTTCGGGAAGGACTGCGGTTACCGGGGAAACGAAGAGAGGTCGTCGGTCATGTTGCACGAAATCGGAAACGACTGGTTCGAAGCGGAGAGCCGTGCCGAACGGGCCAATGAACTGCTCGAGGCCCACCGCTGGGAAGAAGCCCTGCGGGAGATGGAGGCGGCGGTCCGGATCAACCCGTACAACGCGAACTGGCAGATTTCGCGGGGCAAGCTGCTGGACGAGCTTCGCCGCTACGAGCAGGCCCTGGCGGCCTACCAGCAGGCGGTGGACATGGAGCCGTCGAACATCGAGGCGCTGACGAATCTGGGGATCGACCATGCCCGTCTGGGTCGGCACGCGGAGGCGCTGCGGTGTTTCGAGCAGCTTGAGCAGATCGATCCGTCGCACGAAGGGGCGTATTGCCACCGGATCTTCATCTACGCCGCCCGCGGCGAACACGAAAAAGCCGAGGAGATGTTCTACACGGCCCGGCAGATCTCAGACGAGTGCCCGATCTGTTACTACAACCTGGGCGTCTCGCACTTGGCCCGGTCCAACTACCAGAAGGCGCTGTACTGCTTCGGCCGGGCCGCGGAGCTCAACTCGCAGTATCCGCAGATCCGCCAGCGCGAAGCCGAGTGCCACTGGCGGATGGGCGACCTGGCCAAGGCCAAGGAATTGCTCCTCGAAGAGCTTCGCCAGGAACCGAAGAATACGGACGCGTTGCTGCAGCTCAGCCACCTGCAACTGGAGATGGGCGAGACGCAGGCGGCGATCGAGAAGCTGCACCGCATTCTGGAACTGGACCCGGCCAACGCCGCGGCTTTGGCCCGCGTGGGCTCGCTGGCTCTTCAACAGGGCGAGTACCAGACGGCCATCGAGCATTACCGGATGGTGGTCGAGCAGAAGCCCGAGTGCGAACAGGCCCGCCGCGAACTGGCCCGAGCCTACGCCGCGGTGGAACGCTGGGACATGGCCCGCGAGCAGCTCGAGATCCTGATCGACCTGGACGACGAGCAGCCGGACGTGCTGATGGAACTGGCTGAGGTTTGCGTCCACCTGGAAGACGCGCGGTCGGCCCAGACCTACCTCGAACGGCTGGCGGTCATGATGCCGTACCAGCCGGAGATTCTGCACAACCTGGCGGTCTGCCGGTTCATGCAGGACGACCACGCCGAGGGCATCGTTTATTGTCACAAGGCGCTGGAGGCGGATGGGACGTACCTGCCGGCCATGCACAAGCTGGCCGTCGCCGAGATGGCGGCCGGTAACTGGGACGAGGCCAAGCGCGTGGTGCGGCGAGGCCTGCAGTGCGACCCGGACAACGAGAAGTTCCTCGAACTGCGCCGGCGGATGACGGCGGGCCGGCTCTCGCAGGCGATCGCGACGGCTCTGGCCCCGGTCAAGACGGTGGGCCGCTGGCTGCGGATGCTCTAGGCGGCCGCCGGCTGTCAGATGGTCCCGGCCACGTCGCCTTTGGACTTTCGTTTGGGCTTGGCCGGTTGGGTGGCCGCCGGCGGTTCCGGGATGAACGGTTCCTTCGGCAGTATCTCCTCGATGACTTTCCGGAGTTTCCACGGACTGCTCGGGAACGGGGTCCGGCCGGTCGGATGGAGGGTGAGGACCTCCTGCCACTCGTATTCGCTACCGGGGTAGATCAGGACTTCCGGTGAGAGGGTTTCGATCTCGAAGAACGGCGTGTCGGCCCAGATCTCGATCTGCGAGTCGTTGTCGGTGAACAGCATGCCCGGCGCCGGCGGGAGGAACGTGCGGAGCAGCCAGACGTCTCTCATGGCGTGGGCGACGTAGCGGCCGGCGGGGTGGATGAAGGCCTTTCGCTCCTTGAGGTCCATGGCGTCGAAGTTCATGACGGCCAGGCCGTCGACGAAGCCGACGTACGGCCGGAACTCCTGGGCTGAGTCCTCGGTTCTGAACAGGAAGTGGAAATCGTCCCATCCGTTGGGCGCCTCCACGACGACCTTGCCCTCCGGACGCGGGGCGATCAGGTTCCACACCGACCACCGCACGGGCACCGGATTGTCGTTGAACACGCGGACGCGGTAGGTAAGCTGCGGCTTGACGGGATCGAGCGTGTAGGTCTTCTCCATCGTCAGGCCGTAGGTGCCGCTGTCGCGGCGGGCGATGGTGACGCTGTAGTGGTCGATCGCCACGACCTCGGAGTCCAGCCCGTCAAACGGCGTGGCCATGCCGACCCGGCAGCGCTGTTGGTCTTCGGTCTTGGACCAGTGAACCTGCGGGGCGAGCCAGGTGTAGAGGCCGCCGAAGTTCGTGTACTGGCTCAGTTCGTCGCGGAGCCGGCCGCCGTGCTTTTCGTAGAACAGGAAGACGTTCTCGCCCTGGTGGAACCGGAACGAGGCGGCCCGTCCGATGGCCGGCACGATGACGACCTCGGCCTGACCGTTGGTGATCGTGTAGCAGTTGTCCCAGCCGAGGTAATCGGTGCGGACGACGCCGCGGGCCCGGCCGCGATCGTAGCGGCCGACGGTTTCGAGGCTGTGGCGTTGCGGCTGGGCGCATCCGATCAGCAGGCCGGCGAACAGAACGGGCAGTGCGATGCGTTTGGCCATGAACGGCTCCTCAAACGATCAAACGGTTTACTCTCGCGCCAGTCTAGCAGGAGACGCCCGACGATGCCACCTCGATTCGGCTGGTCACGGCGCGGCGTTCGGCGGCGACGGGCAGCGGTCCAGGAGTTCTGCGACGGCGGCGGTGAATTGATCCGGATGGTCGGGACATGCGAGATCGGCGGTTGGCACGAGCGTGAACGTCTCGGTCCACGACAACGACTCGCCGGGCTCGATCTTCGACTCGGGCGAGACGATCTCGATCTCGCGGAAATCGCCGTCGACCCAGAGTTCGATCTGGGAATGGTTGTCGGTGAACAGCTCGGTTGGTTTGGGGGTGGGGAAGGTGCGGACCAGCCAGGCATCGGGCATCGCGTGGGCGCAGAACCGCCCGGCCGGAGGCACGTAGGCGTTGTTGCGGCGGCCGCGGGCGGCGAAATCGACCACGGCCAGCGGGCCGGCGAACCGCGTGTGGGCCTGGTAGTGCTCGGGCGAGCCTTCCGCGTTCATGATGTACTTGAAACTGCCGACGCCGCCGGGAGCTTCGAAGACGACCTTGCCCTCCGCCCTCGCACCGGCCAGATTCCATACCGACCAGCGAACGGGAACGGCGTTGTGGTTGGCGAGAGTCACCGTGTAGTGGAAGCACGGCTGCTTTTCGTCCAGGCGATAGGTCTTCTCGATCGTCAGATTGTACTTGCCCTCGTCGCGGCAGGCGATGGTGACGCTTCGCGGACCGGCCTGTTTGACCTGGTGCGGCAGACAATCAAGCGGCGGGAAGAAACCGTTGCCCGCTGCTTGCTGAGGCGTGGACGACCAGTGCTTCTCGGGCGCCAGCCAGGTGTAGAGGCCGCCGAAGTTGATGTAAGGATCGGTGACGGTGCGGGTCCGGCCGCCGCTCTTCTCGTCGAACCAGAAGGCATTTGGCCCGTCCTTGAGGCGAAAGACGGCGGCCCGGCCGATCTGCGGGACGACGATCAACTCCGCCCGGTCGTTGGCCAGGCGGTGGCAGTTCTTCCAGCCGAGGTAGTCGATCGTATCGGCGGCGGAGCCGGCCGTCTGGCGGCTGTGGATTGCGGGAGAGCTCAGCAGCAGGGCGATCATGAGCGTGGCGTTCATCCGATCGGCTCCTGTCAGAGGGTGTACGTGACGGGCCAATTGCAGCACGGCTGGCTGCGCACGACGTGCAGCCGCCCGCGGGTCGGTTCGGCGACCACGGCGGCGGTGGTGCAGCGGTCGGTGCGATCGCCGACCAGGTGCCGGCAGATGCCGCGCGGATAGTGGCGGTGGTCGGCCAGGGCCATCATCGCCCGCTGCGGCGTCAGCCGGCCGCGTTCCGCGTTCAGCAGTTCCCACAGGCCGTGCATCCGATAGCGGGAGTTTTTTCGTTCGACCGGGTCGGCGTAGTGTTCGTACGGAGCGGTCGGCTCGGCCTCGGGATGGTTGGCGTGGGTGGCGATGCCGTCTCTGGCTGGGACGATGCCGATCCCGCCCGCGTTGAACTCGATCGAGAGGCTCTGTCCGTCTGGATCGGCGATCAGGCAATTGCCGGCGCCGGCCAATCCGTGTTCGCGGGCCAGTTCGACCGCCTCATCGACCGAGGATCCGGCCAGCGCCAGCGGCGCCCACTGTTCGAGGGTCAGGCCGCTCGGGCTGTCCGCCTTGGAGTGCAGGCTGTTGCGAAACAGGCTCATGCCGGTCGACCAGAACCCGTAGCCGACGATTTCGCCCGGGTATGCGAGCGTCAGGATGGTCGGCCCGGACCTGATCCGCATCCGCAAGACGATGTAGTACGTGGCGCTGTCGAGCACGGTATCCTTGGTCTGACCGGAGATCGGCTGACCGTCCAGCGTACATCGGCCGGAGATGCCGAACGACGTGCAGCCGGTTTGCGGCTTGGGCTCTGTTGCGTCGGAAAGGGGCGGACCGGCGGCGTCGGTCAGGCCCAGCAGTACGTCGATCATGTACGGCGCCCGACGCTCGAAGAGCTTGCGAACCTGCGGCAGCGACCGGCGGAATTGCCAGTTGATATCGAAGTAGCGGCGGTAACCGGGGTAGTCGCGCATGACGATTTCGGCGTATTGCCGGCCACAGTCGCGGGCGTCGCCTTCAACCGCGATCAGCGGAACGGTGCCTTCGGGGACCTGGCGGGGAATGACGGCGGGTGTCGGATGGTCGGTCACGGTTGCTCCTTGGATGAATGCAGCCGTTCGGGCAGGTCGAATTCGACCGGCATGCCGGGTTCCAGGCCGTAACGCTGGGCCGACCGGGCGGCCAGTTCGAGGGTATAACGGGCCGGACCGGCCGAGTAGGCCCGCTTTTCGCTTTGCGCCTGGAGCGTCTCGACGTTCAGGATCCTGCGGTCGGCGCCGATGAAGATGATATCCAGCGGGATCAGGGTGTTCTTCATCCAGAACGCCCGAGGGGCGGCGTCGGGAAAGACAAAGAGCATGCCGTGGCGCTCCGGCAGCGAGTTGCGGAACATCAACCCGAGCTTCAGCGTCTCCGGCGCATCGGCGATTTCGGCGGTGAAGGTCCGGCCGTTGATGGCGACCCTGATGACGCCTTCGCCGGTGTATTCGCCGATCGTCAGGGCCGCCAGCACGCCGGCAACCGTCAGAACGAACAGCACCAGCACGGTCAGCGTGATTCGTCCGTTGCGGGACTTAGGGATCCGCATGGTCCTGGTCCTCGCCTTCCCGGCGTTGTTGAAAGAGCGACTTGATCCGGTCGTCAAGCTGGCTCTGGAGGATCAACCGGATCCGCCGCAGCGTGCTCAGATCGAGCAGGGCGAGGATGAACACGATCGCGAGCAGGCTCAGGATCGCCATCCAGATCGCCGCGTTGGCCCGATGGCTCAGCCGGTCGAAGAAATTCATGCCGACCAGGAACAGCAGGGCGGTGGCGGCCATGAGGGCGGCGTTGATCCGCCGTCGAAGCAGAAGCCGGCGAAACCGCCGGACCACCTCGGGCATGGACTCCAAGCCGGCTGGGATTCTGCCCGGCCAGACCAGAAACCGCAGGGCCACCAGCAGGCCGGCGACGCCCAGAACGTTGGCCAGGATGACGGTCGGGTTCATGATGCAGCCTTCCGTAGTCGGGCTCTATGCCTTATACGCCGGTCCGACGGCTTCGTTCAGTTTTCGATACCGGCTGTAGAGGCCCTGGTAGGCCTCGCGGTCGCGGCCCGGCTCGATCACCGACTTGCCGACCGCGATCGTTTCGCGGGCCTGTTCGATCGAACCGAAATGGCCGGTTCCGACGAGGGCGAACATCGCTGCGCCCAAGACGGTCGCCTCCTTGTGCTCGGTCACGACCACCGGCAGCCCGGTCACGTCGGCCCGAATCTGGTTCCACAACGCGTTCTTCGACCCGCCGCCGACCAGGGCGATTCCGCGGGCCTCGAAGCCCACCGTCTGGGCGAACAGGTCCAACGCGTGCCGAAGCTGCATGGCCAACCCTTCCAGCGCAGCCCGGTAGATGTGGCCGCGGGTGGCGGCAAGCTGCAAACCGATCAGCGAACCGGGCGTGCCGTAGTGCGACGCCGGCCCGGTCGACGGCACGAAGCTCGGCAGGAACACCAGGCCTTCGGCGCCGGCGGCGATCTTGCCGGCCTCGCCGACGATCCGATCGTAGCTGACCTTTTCTCCTTCAGCCGGCCAGAGGTGGCGGATCAACCACTCCAGCGCGCCGGAGGCCATCATCAGAAACTGCGGATTGACCAGCCCCTTGGACGCGTCCTGCTCGATGAGAATGCCCGCGTTGAACGCCTCAGCGGTCGGGCGGAACGCCTGAGTGCGGATCATCAGGATTTCCCACGTGCCCGACGAGAGCACCGCCTGGTCCAACTCGGCGCCGGAACCGTAGAGGGCGAACTGGGTGTCGTGGCCGGCTGCGGTCACCGGCAGGCCCGCGGGCAGGTTGCACTTTTGGGCCTGGTCGGGCCGAAGCTGCCCGATCACCTGGCCGGGTTCGACCATCCGCGGAAAGATCGCCTCGTCGACGCCCGCGATTTCGAGCATCTTGCGGTCCCACGCGCGGGTCTGGGCGTCGAAGGCCATCGAGGTGCCGGCCATGGTCGGATCGATGCTGAACTCGCCGGTCAATCGCTGGCTGAGGATGCCGGAAACCATCAGGAACTTGTGGCCCTTTTGCCACGCCTGCGGAGCGTTGCGGCGGATCCACATGGCCTTGAAGATCGTGTTGAACGGGATGATCTGATAGCCGGTGCGGGCGAAGATTTCGTCCGGACTGATTCTGTTGCGGATTTCCTCCGCCGGGCCGTTGGTGCGCGGGCATTGCCAACTGATCAGCGGATAGGCCAGAGTCCCGTCCTCCGCCACGACCGTGCCGTCGGCGCCCCACGTGGTGATGGTCAGGGCCTTGATGCGGCTTCGGTCGATCCTGGCGGCGACCTCGGCGGTCAGGCGGCACAGATCGCTGTGGATTCTCTCGACGTCCCATATCCGCCAGTCGGACGGGCTGTCGGGTTGAGTGACGGTGCCGTTGTCGGCCCGGGCCTCAGCGAGAATCTTGCCCGCGGCGTCGATGGCCACCGCCCGAATGTTCGTCGATCCGCAGTCCCAGACAATGACGATCGGTTCGGCCATGATGGACTCCCAAACTCAAGGTGCACCCCGGCCCGAACCGATCCGTCCGGCTGGGCCGCCGCTCCGGAAATGATGGCATTCTAACCAGTTGGAGGGCTGGACAAAAGGTCTATTCGCGGGCGATGGAGCACCAATGGAGTGGAGCCCTACTCCTCATTAAACCAGGCGAACTGGTCGCGTTTGGCCACGTAGAGCCGGCCGGTCAGCCGCATCGTTGTCATCACCAGGTGGAAGTGCACCAGCAGCAGCGGAAGCGCGTAGACCACCGACGTGACTGTCGCCCAGATCGCCAGGGCCAGCAGCACCATCGCCGCCAGCATCATCGCAGCCGTCACGGCGTATTCGCCCGGCGCCTTGGCGATGGCCGCAAAAACCCGACCCGGCTGCAGCGCCATCGGCGACTCGCGGACCACCACCGCCAGCAGGGCCATCGGCAGGTACAGGAAACCCGCTCCGGCCAAAAGGTAGATCAGCGGGTCGTCGTAGCCCTGCACGCCGGCCACGGCCAGGTAGTAGGCGGCGGCTGGGGCCAGGCAGACCGCCGTCGCCCACGCGAACCATACCAGCGAACTGAGCACCGACCCGATCTCCGTCAGGTCCGGCAGATCGACCGGGTTGTCGCGGCCGTGGGCCGAGTCGTAGAGAATGTTCAGCAGGAGCAGGCAGATATAACCGCCGAACACCACGGCGGCCAGAGCTCCGATCGCGGCGATCGACAGGTCATAGACCGATCCGGCGACGAACACGCTGACGATCAGCCAGATCAGCGGATAGCCGAATAGAAACGGCAGATTCCGAAGGCGAAGCGGGTACGCCAACGCCGCCGCCAACTCCTGGGCGAACGGTCTGGCCGGGAGGACCGCCGGTTTCCTCGCTTTGATCTTCGGCACGTCGGCCAATGATAGGCAGCGCCGACCGCACACGGGACACATCTCCAGGCTCGCGCCCGAATAGGATCGAAGCTCGACGCAGCCGTTGCAGAACATGCTCCTGCACGCGACGCAGATCCACTCGGCCGGCATTTTCGGATGGTTCCGGCACAACCGCTGAACCGCCGTCCTGTTGCCTGCCTTCCTGATCCCGGTGATTCCCATATTTCGCCCCTTGCCAGAATGGATGTGTACAAAGTCCACACCCGGATGTTGCTGCCTTTTCCGCCCGTTGCCGGCCAGAGCCTCAAGCCAGCATCAGGCTCTTCCCTGACCGTGCCTCATGTTACCACGGCTTCGGCCTGTGTCAAGGTTGTTGGCGAACTATCGGAACGACAGGAGTTTGGAGACGGCGTCATGGATGAAGAATCCGCCAAAGAACAACATGGTGCCGGCGCAGAGGATCAAAACAATCCGCTGGACTCGGCCGCTGAACAGCTTGGAGCCGCGAAAGCTCGTCCACGAAAGGACTTCCAGCCACACCAGGTCGCAGAGCCAGTGGACCAGAGCGAACAAGGCGAACGCAAGCACGCCGAACTCCGACGCCTTGGTCGCCAGGGCCAAGCCGACCGTGGCCCACCACAACAGAAAATACGGATTGCCTCCGGAAAGGAGGATTCCCGTCCAGACCGCTCCGCGGGCCGCCGGCTGATACGACGCGTCGCCGATCTTCCGGAGGTCTCGGATCATCTGGATGCCCAGGTGGATCAGGAAGCCTCCGCCCACCAGGCCGATGGCGATCTTGACGCCCTCGTGCTTGAAGACCGCGCCGACGCCCAGCAGGATCAGCAGCATTAGCGGGAACTCGACGACGCCGTGGCCCAGCGCGACCAGAATCCCCGCGTGCCGCGAGCGTGTCCCAGCCGCGATCGTGGCTGCGGTCACCGGACCGGGCGCCAGGACGCCGGACAGCGAGACCGCCGCCGCCTGAAGCAGAAACAACAACATCGCCATCGCTCGTGCCCGCTCTTAAGGGTTTGCGTTGCCGCCGGAACGAAAGGGGGCATTATAGGTCGGGCACGATCTCGGAGTAAAGCCCGCCGGTCGGGTTGATCTTGAACACGTAGATCAGCCCGGGCCGCAGCTTGCGGTAGTTGACGTTGCCGTAGATCGCATGCACGCCGGCTTCCTTGAGGCGGTCCAGGTCGTTCGAGAGATCCCAGATCTCGGACCAGAACAGCTTCCGGTCGCGCAGCGAGAGCTTCGCGCCGATGTCGGCGTACCGCTGCGGCTCGGCCCCTTCGGTCTCGATGGGCAGGCCGTCTTCGGGCTTGGTGTGCTCGCCGTAGATCCGCCGCCACAGGTAGATCGCCCGTTCCTTGCCGTCCATGACGATCCGGTCGTCGAACTTGACGATCAGGGCGTCGAAGTGGACCACGTCGCCCTCGATCCGGTATTCCTTCTCCAGTATCCGCTGAGTCGGGTCCGTCCGGTCGGTCTCGACAAACAGCAGCCGCGTCCACAGCCGCCCATCGGTCGTCTCCTGCGAGAGGACCTTGGCGTAGCCGATCTGGCTCTCCTCGGTCAGGTTGGTGATCGCCTGCTTGAGCTCGCGGTTCTCGCCCAGCAACTGGTAAATGGTCCTGGTGGTGTAGAAAAGCGTCAGGACCACCGGCGAGATGACCACCAGCAGTCCGATCAGGACCAGTATTCGCACGAGTTCGCCACTCTTACCGATAAGGGGCAGTTTCACCGTCACAACTCCTTCCCTCTATTATACTATCGGCCCAGAGGGGTGCGGTTGCTTGAACCCGCAGGGAAGACCCGATTTGAGAAAGGAGCGGATCAGTGAGACTGATTCGGTTTGAATCGCAGGGCGACCGGGGGCTGTGCGGCCCGATTGCCCTGAGGCAATGGCTCTGCCGCTCGTATATGCTGTCAAAGCCCGCATGATTCGCGGGCGAAGGCGCTCTCGTCGACGCCCTGGTTGAACCGCAGTTCCTTGAACTCGTAGATCGAGAAGAGCTGCCCGTCGGCGTCATGCTTGACCGTGCGGACCGGCAGCAGCGTCTGCGGGTCCAGGTCGACCGTCAGCGTGCCCGAACCGTCGGTCTTGGTCAGCGTCAGGACTTCCCGGTTGTCAAGACGGCGCAGGCCGAGGCGCCTGTATGTGGAACTGTCCTCCTCGGCGGCCTCGCGAAAGCTGCGTAGTACCTTGGCCAGGACCGTCCGCAGGCCAAATTCGGTGATCGAGTGCGAGGAGCTTTTTCTCGCCTCTTTCCCGTCTGGGTGCACCGCGGCCGATGGGACGACCAGACCGATGAGGCCGGTGGGATGAACGATCATCTTGCCGTCATTCTGTCCTTCGACGTACAACAGCTTGTCCACTCGGCCTGCGCCGTATATCCACTCCATGTAAAGACTGAACGGTTCGAGACGGAACCGGAACCGGCACGCTACCGGCTCGCCCAGTTGCCCGTCCTTCTGCTCGCGATAGGCAAACACGCCCTGGTAATCGCGGACGTTCGCGTCGTGCCACGCCAGGCCCCGTTCCAGCAGGGTGACGGGATCCTCGGCCGGGGCGATCATCGATGGCTCGACGGTCGCCTCAGCCGAGGATGCTGGCGCGGTCACACCTTGGCTTGGAGAGTGCACCGACGGGGCCGAGAGCGGTGTCGTCAGGATCAGCACGCTGGCCACCGAAGCCAGACCGTGGTAGAACGATCGTCCCGCGATCGTCCTTTTCCCATCGTGTCCGGTGGGCAGCAGCCTGGATCGACCCGTCGGCGACAACCGGCGACTCTCGAACGGGGCTCTGGCGATACCGAACATACTCAACTCTCCTTCCGCCGCGATGGTAGCTGTTGCTTTGGCCAGCCCACGCGGACAGGGGCCTTCGATGGCTTGGCTCGCCCTCTGGTAGCCATGCAGTATAAGCGTCAGTGGGCGACTATCAGGCAGGATATCCGTGCTCGTGCTCTCAACTCAGGCATTACTGGTAGTATAGGATATCTCGGAAAGGTAGTCAAAAAAGTGGGCGAGGCGCAAAAAGAAATGGGCAGGGGCGGAATTGAACCGCCGACACCGGCATTTTCAGTGCCGTGCTCTACCGACTGAGCTACCTGCCCATCCGTTCGGATCACCAATGGAATCATAGTCGGCCCGAAATGTCAAGGTTCCTGCCAAGGTTTTTTCGATTTCGCGGTGGTTGCCCATGACCTCTGGCACGCTGAGACTCAAAAACCAACACGCAATTGACATGCCTTGGATTCCTAGGTATACTGGCCTCTGGATACCTCGGAGTCCGATGTATAGTGGAGAAGGCTGATCTCACGGGATAGGAGTTTCTGGGATGAACATCTGGCAGGATCTGATCAAGGGGACGGTGGTGCCGATTGTGCTGGCCATGCTCAAGGACCGGCCGATGTACGGGTATGAGATCGTGCGGGTGGTCAACGCCCGGACCAACGGGCGGTTCGAGTGGCGTGAAGGCACGCTGTATCCGGCCCTGCACCGCCTCGAAGCCGACGGGCTGGTCACCTCCAAATGGCAGGACGGGGCCTCCGGACCGGGGGCGGGTCGGCCGCGAAAATACTACTCCATTACCGGCAAGGGCCTGGCCGAACTGGCCCACCGGACGGCGGAGTGGAAGGAGTTTTCCGCCGCGGTCAACGCGTGCCTGATAGGAGGCTAAGTCATGGCGAATTCCAGCTTTGAGGAATTGGTCGGGCGTTTGACCGCGCGGCTGCGGATCGACCCGGAACTGCGGATGGATGTGGCCAGAGAGCTTCAAGCCCACCTGGAGGACGCCGCCGACGAGTACCGCCGCGGCGGCTATGCCGAAGACGAAGCCGCCGCCACGGCGGTCAAGGCCCTCGGCGACCCAGCCGAACTCGAGGAACTGCTCTGGCAGGCCAACCGCAAGCGCATCGCCTGGCGACGTGCCGCCAAGTGGACGGCCCGGCTGACCCTGGTCCCGGCTGCGGTCGTGGTCACGTTTCTGTTGGCCGGATCGTTGGTGACGGGTGGGCGGATGCTCGATTTCGTTCATGGGATGACCTCTTCCGACTTCACATGGAACCTGACCGCGATCCGTTCATCCATTGAAGACGCCAATTTGAGCGAAGAAGAGCGGTTCATCCTGCACGGCGACCCAGCCGCGACGACGGAACTGGAACGGGCCGAATCGATCCGGCGCCGCTGGCCGGACAACCCGATCTACTATGGCTACTACATCTCGCACTACCTGCCCTATAGCGCCGGCTGGCATGAGGACTCCACGCTGCACGATCTGCAGGAGGTTCTCGCCCGCCTTGATCAGGGCGAGCGGATCGAGCCGGACAACGCCGCCTACAACCTGATCAAGGCCGCCTTGCTGTTCCGTCTGTCTTCTCAGGTCGTTGTGCCGGACCGCGTGGAGGTCAAAGACGTGACCGCCGCGGCCCTGCCGGAAGGCGTCGATCCAGCCGAAATCTCCTACACGCGAAGCGATGGAGAGCTTTACGCCGATCACTGCGTGGAAGTCCAGATCACCGATCCGAAGGTGTTCGAGCGGGCTTTGGAGGAATACGCCAGGGCAGTTCCCAAACCGCGCTGCACGCTGCACGCAATGGACATGGCGCGGCTGCGACTGGAGATCCTGGGCCAGCCGGCCAGCATGGCCGAGTACCTCGCTCAGACGACCCTGCTCGTCAACGTCCTGCTGCCCGAGTTGGCTTTCCACCGCAGCACCGGCAGGGCGGTCGCCGGCTACGCAGTGGACCTGGCCGGTCAAGGCGACCCCGAGCAGGCCCAACGGCTGATTCAAGACGTCGAGATCGTCGCCGCCAAGATCGGAGCCGAACCGTCGACGCTCATCGAACTGCTGGTCGCCCGCGCCGTTCACAACATGGCCGTCGCACACGACGTGTGCATCGCCAAGAAACTCAGCCGGCCGCAGCAGGCCGCCGAGGCGCAGGAAAGGCTGTTCGCCGACGCGGAGGCCTTCGATGCACTGCGCAGGGTTTTTACTTCCCGCGACGTCATCGACCAGAGTGGGCTCATCGGGAGCATCCTGATGCCCGCGCTGCCAAACTACCAGCCTGATCTAACCCCGCTCAAGCGGGCGGAATATGCCGTGGCGGAACGGGCCGGCCTGGCGGCGCTGCTGCTGGGCATCATGGCACTGACGTTGGCCTCGGGACTGATCGCCGCCGTCGGATGGTGGCGAACCCGCGGCACCGATCAGACACCGAAGTTGCTGTTCGTCGGGTGGCGGCGGATGGGGTGGATATGTCTGCTGGCGGTGGTCCTGCCGGTTGGAGGTTACGTGCTCTACGCGCACCTCCTGCCGCTGGGCAATCGCAAGTACGGCCTGAACGTGGAATGGGATCGGGTGTGGCTGGAGTTCATGCTGCTAGGCTGCACGATGGCGGTCCTGCTGCTGTCGCTGAGTTTTTCGGCCATTCGCGAGCGGGCCGGCGAAGCGGGAATTGCGGTGCCGAAACTGTTCCGCTTTGGCCGTGGGTTTGCCGTCGCGGCCGCGCTGATCACCTCGACTGTAATTGTGTACGAACTGCTGCGGCGGACGGGGCAGATTCCCGCCCCGCGGATAACGGGAGGGCCCGACGGGGCTTCAGGGGTCGGTGCCTATCTGCTGATGCTCTCATTCCTCTTCGCCGCATGGTTCATCTCATGGCTGGCGGTCCAGTCGATACGCCTGCGGCGCTTGCCCGCCCAGTTCGCCCATTTCCGCCGGACGTTCTTCCGAAGCTCAACGCCGATCTTCGCCTCTGCCGTGATTGTCGTGGGCGTCTTCTGCGGCCTCGCCTCGATCCGGGCCGAGAGTCTGGCCATGAAGAGCGCCCCGCATTTCATGCTCAGCGAGATCGACGGGTCGAGCTATCGACTCCTGCGAGAGCAATTCCGCGACCTGCACGCCAAGCTGTTGGCGAATCGCGCCGTCCAGACTTCAACGGCAAACAGGATTCAGGGAATAGAAGACGAAATCCCGATTCGCCAACGGCCGCGCCGCTCGAACCGTTGATCGTCGCCTGCAAATCTTATTCGGACTTCTGACTTCTGAATTCTCACGTCTTCCGAAGGCTCCCGCTGCGCAGGGGGGTTGACATTTCGAGAGATTGAGGCGACAATGACCACGCACGGTCGGGTGGAGCGGGGGCTTTTTGGGAGGCCCAGATGGGCGTTCGCGCAGAATCGGGAGTGGTCGTGTTGTCGGTGGTGTTTGCAGCCGGGCTGTGCCTGGCCGCCGCCGAAACGACGACCAAGCCGGGAATTGAGTCCCATCTGCAGCGCGAGGGATTCGTCGAGCTGCTGGTCGAAACCCAGGTGCGAAACATGCGCCAGCGCTACCGCCTCTCGCCCGAACAGACCGAGCAGGTGCGCGAGGCCCTTGACCACCAGGACATTACCCTCCAGTTTAAAGCGGCGGGCAAGATGGAGGCGTTCGAGCGGAAAGTCCGGAAAGCCCTCAAGGCCAAACAGGAAGTGCCCGTCGAAGATGTTCAGGAGTTCGTCCGCGAGGTTCAGCCGTTGTGCCGACGCTTCGCCGATCGCCAGATCGAGACGATGAACGCGATCCAGTCGGTGATGAACGACGCGCAGAAGAAACGCTACCAGGAGGAAATCGAGGAGCGGCGCGGCAGCTTCGAGGAACTGCTCGGACGGCTGGAACGATGGGAGAAGGGCGACATCCGCCCGGGCGAGCTGAAGGAGCAGTTCGGCAGGGAGGAACCGACGGTCTCGCCGGAAGAGATCGAACAGAAGATCGTCGCCGAGATCAACCGTTACAAACCCACGTCGTTCGATTTCTGGGACCTGTACGTGCGGACCTTCATCGAGGCGTTCGGGCTCGAAAAGGGCCAGCAGACCCTCGCCTGGTCGGTACTCGGCGAGATCAAGTCGCGGGCTGAGAGCTACAAACGCGACCATGTCCGCCAGTACGCCGAGGCCAGGACGTACATGGGAAGCCTGCGCGATCCCGCCGTGGCGGGCAAAACGGGCGAGGAACGCCGCGAAGCCCTCGAAAAAGGCCGCCGCAAGCTCGAAGAGCTCGACGAGCCGCTGATCCGAATGTTCGACGAACTCAAGACCCGCCTGATGCGCATACCGACCACCGCCCAGACCCGCCGGGCCAACCAGGTCCTCTCGCAGGAGGACGAACCGGCGACGCCGGCGGACGACGAGCGGGTCGCGCCGCAGACCATGCCCGCGCAAACCGAGAATCAGGATCGTTGATCCGCTGCACAAGGAGACGCCGCATGACCAAGCCAGCCGTGATTGCCACGTTGATTGCCGCCGTCCTCGCCGCCGGCGCGGGCGCCCACGAGTCGGGCCCGGCCTCGCAGCCGGCCAAGATCGAGTTCCAGGGCTGGCTTCGCATGACCGATCATGCCCTGACCGAACCGGGCGGCGCGCCGATCGAGAACGAGGAAGAGGCGGCGCCGGTCATCTACGTGAACAAGTCGTCGCCGGCGATGGCGGTGGTCTCGCATTTCGCCGGCCGCACCGTGATCAACTGGAAGTCGGCGGCGCAGAAGGAAATCGCCGAATATGACAGCGAGACCGGTCTGATCCGCCTCGGATGCATCTCGGACTTCACCGCTGAGAAAATCCGTCAGAGCGCGATGGGGCAGTTCGTGCTGTTGGACGACTTTATTGCCGGCCTCAAAGCCGGTGGCAGCGAAATCATGAGCCTCGAGCACTCCCAGGACGGCAAACTCCGCCGGACCGACATATCCTACGTGGGCGGTTCGGCGTGCGCGGGGTTGACCGAAGGCGTGGCCCGCGACTCGTTCTGGTCCGACCCGGAGACCGGGCTGGTTCACAAGATGCAGCGGGAGTTGCCGGATCCTCGGGAAACGGTCTTCACCTATGGCGCGAAGGTGGACGACATATACGATCTGGGTGCACCCAAGGCTTCCAAGGTGGTCGATAGCCGCCCGGCGCCCGAGGCCGCCAAGGTCCTGGATCGGCTGGACCGGCGCTTCCACAGCGGCTTTGGGGCGACCTACACCGCGCTGCTGGCCGAGACCGACCATCGCGAGCAGTGGGGCAGCCGCAAGATGTTCCTGCACCTCCATTCCGAAGACCGGGACGCCGGAATCTACGCCATCTACGCATTCCGCGAGGACGACTACCCGGATTCGCCGATGCTCGGCATCCAGGGCTGGCCCAAGCCGACCATGGACCACGTGCTCGAACTGGCCAAGACGACCGTGCCGCTGCTGTGTTATTCCGGAGACGGCAAGACGGCCTGGAACGCAAGGTTCGCGCAGACGCCCGACGTCAAGACCGTGCTGGTCGAACAGGAGCAACCCTTCGAAGAGAACCCGCCCAAGCTGGATTACCTCATCGAGTCTCACATCTGGCAGGGGCGAGACAAACTGTTTCTCTACGGCTTCGGACCCCAGGTGGATCTGACCACGGATGAGAAACGCCCAGGCATCGTCGGCCTGCGGCTGCGGTTTGGGGATTTCTCGCAAGACGAATCGCCCGCGGGCTCAAAACGTGAGGAAAAGGTCTTCTGGATCGATCCAAGCCGCGACGATGTCCCCGTCGAGGCGCACATCCGCAGCGAGCGGTTCGGTGGCGACGCTCGACACGTGATTGAAAAGCACGTGGAGTATCTCGACTACGCCAAACTCGAAAACGGTCCGTGGTACCCAACCCACTGGCAAGCGGTTTCTTCGTCCGTCGGCGGGCCCGGCCAGCGGAACATAACCTACACGCGGGAGTTCCACCTCCAACTCGCTCCCGGCAAGGCCCTCGACACGACGTGGTACGGCAGTTGTCAAAAACGACTCCAGGTAAACGGGGTTGACCTGGCAGGAAAACCGCAGCCGTAGACCCATCCGGTCAACCGGTTGCTCACGAGGAAACACGGAAACGGATGATTGTATAGACCGTTTCTCGGTTTTGGCTTGACAATCCAGACTCCCTGCGGTATCAAACTCCAGTAGTAGGGTCATGCCTCGGGGAAGGGGGCGTCTCGTCCGTAGGACGGCGCTCAGCGGGGAAAAGGGTTCGTGTCGGACTTCGTCTTGAGGTGCCGGATGCTGAGCCATTTCAATCCCGTCCATGCAAAAAGCTCAACGTCCGAAGTCCTGTCCACTCAATCCTGTCTCACTTTTTCCAAGGAGGTTTCGCTCATGAGAACGATTCTTGTCTGCGCATTGGGGGTTGCTTTGCTTTGTGTCGCTCCGGCCTACGCCTGGGGCCCGATCGCCCACGGCGGGATCGCCGACCGGATGATGCAGGACGGCGATATCGACTACGCGCTGGGCCTGTGGGGCTTCAGCAAGTCGAATATCAGCAGTTCCGCCTCGACCGGCGATATCTGGATGCCCGACTGGATGCACAGCGGGCAGTGGAACAACGTCCGCACCCAGTCGCAACTGAACGCCAGTTGGATGGCTTGGACGATCAACGAGGACTACTGTGGCGGGATGATGCACAACCTGGGCGACGTGTCGGTGCCGACCTGCCACTGCCCGGCCTGCGACGTCTGGTGCAGCAGCGGCTGCGCCGAGCTCTACTTTGAGGCCCAGGGCGAAGCCTATGGGATTCCCGCCTGGCCGGCCCCGTACGCCGTTGATTGGACGAACTACGACGGGTACTGCGCCGCCTTCTACAGCGATCAGATCTACTGGACCAACCGGTTCAAGGACCACCACAACAAGACTTGGTACTGCAAGTACCTCTGCATCTGCCAGACCGACTGGATCGATCCGTACTGCAAGGAGAACTCGCTCCAGCTCGGCTGGGAGGTCTTCTTCTGGTACCTCTGGTACCATTCGTAACCGTTTGATTGGCCCGCCCTCGCCGTCGACGAAGGGGACGCCTGTTGCGGCGGGGTGGGGCTGAGGCAGTTTGCCGGCCTCAACGGTTGAGGCCGAATATAGTCCGACAGGAAACCTAAAGGCAAGGGATCAGCCAACCGCGTCCCTTGCCTTTCCTTTTGAATGGCGATGACGGCTCAGCCGCTGCGGCTTCGGGACATGCCGGCCCTGGTCCGCAGCACATCGAGGAGGTTCTGAAAGTCCTGCGGCAGGGGGGCTTCGATGGCGAGGGTCTGCCCGCTGATCGGGTGGCGGAACTCGATCCGGTGGGCGTGCAGGGCGAAACGGCCGATGGCCGGGGTCGGATCGTCCGTGCCGAGCAGTTCACCGACCGTGGGGCTCTTGCCGCCGTACATCGAGTCGGCCACGATGGGATGGCGGATCCACGACATGTGAACGCGAAGCTGATGCGTTCGCCCGGTCTCCGGCAGAAGGCGAACGTGCGTGTAGCCGGCCAGCCGTTCGACGGCCTGGTAGACGGTCGCGGCCGGCCGCCCGATGCCCTTGCGGACCGAGTACCGTTCGCGGATTTGCGGATGGATGCCGATGGGGGCGTCGATGCGGTCGGAGTCCAACTCCAACTCGCCCTCGACCACCGCGCGGTATTCCTTGTGAATCCGCCGCCGCTCGAACTGCAGGGACAGCCGCCAGTGCGCCTCATCGTTCTTGGCCACCAGGATCACCCCGGTGGTATCCTTGTCGAGCCGGTGGACGATGCCCGGACGGACCGGATCATCGCTGGCTGAGAGGTTGTCACAGTAGTGGACCAGGGCGTTGACCAGCGTGCCGCTCTGATACCCGCGGGCCGGATGCACGACCATGTTCGGCGGTTTGTCGACCGCCAGGAGATACTCGTCCTCGTAGAGAATCCTCAGGGGAATGTCCTCGGGTAATATCTGGCGGGTTTCCGGAGGCGGCAGGATCAGTTCGATCCGGTCCGCGGGCATGATCTCGTAGCTGGGCTTGATCGCCCTGCCGTTGACGGTGATCGCCCCCTCCTTGATAAGTTTCTGGATCGCGGTCCGAGAAAATCGCGGAAACCGCCCCTGAAGGTACTTGTCGATCCGGCTTCGCGAGCGGCGTTTGCGCACCTCGATTCGGGCGTGGATGGGGCCGCCGTCCTGGTCCAGTTCCTGGGCCTCTTCGATCTCCAGGAGGTCGAGATTGTTATTGATCTGCTCGTCCATACTCGGGATAATCAAGTATAGCGAGCGGATCGCGAAAATGCACATTGGAACCCTCTGACCTTATTGAGCATAAATGCATTCGGTGGCTGGCTTTGGCTCTTTTTCCACGCGAGTCGCGGTATAATTCAGTAAAACGCAGTACCGTGAACCTTTTTCGAAGGCTCTACAGACTGATGAAACGAGGGTCCCAGGTGTCCAAAGACATTGGCTCGATCCTACGGTCGTGGCCGTCATCCGACGAAGGGGTGGACGCCCGCGTCGTCGTCGGGACGGACGGTCAGCCGCAGCTTCAGCTCCGTCTGGACTGCGGACTGCTCCAGATGGTCATCGACGGCCGGCCGGACGCGACCAAGCCCCATAACTGCCAGACCTACCTGGAGTACGTCACGCGCCGGGTCGCCGAGGTGAAGGCTGAGGATCCCTCGCGAGGCGTGCCGCGCAAGGCCTGGGCCGAACTGGACCGCGAGATGACCCAGTTCTACCACCGTCGGGTCGGAATGCTGGCGGTGGCGCGGCGGGCTCAGGACGGCGGCGAGAGTTCGACGGCCGCCTCTTACTACGAGCGGGCGGTCCGCGACGCCGACTACACGCTCGAGGCCATGGACTTCATCCGCGATCACTGCGACGACGAGGATCACGTGGAGAACCACGAGCGGTACCGTCCATTCGTCCTCTGGCACCGGACCATCGCCCTGACGCAGCGGCGGGTGCTCGACAAGGATTTCGACGAGGCGGTCGAGCAGATCAAGTCCGGCATGGGCCAGATCGCCAAGGTCTATGAGGACCACGGACTGACCAAGTGGCTGCGGCACGATCCGTCGATCGCGGAACTCAGAATGCTCGAGCGGCAGATCCGCCGGCAGTACGGCGTCAAGCAGACCCTCAGCGAGCAGCTCGAAGTGGCGATCGCCGCTGAAGACTATGAAAACGCCGCCCGGATTCGGGATCAGCTCAAGGCCAAGGGGCGCTTCCGCAGCCCGCGCGGGGCGGCTTCGGCGCGGTTCTAGCGGCCTCTGCCGCGTCTACGAGAAATCCGCCAGCCGGACCACCCGGGCGTTGGGGAATTTTGTTTGGGCCTGCTCGTGATAGTCCATCGCCACGCCCGGCGAGAGCGAACCGACCACCAGCGCATCCTCGGATAGCGTATTGCCGTCGCTGCGATCCACCGGCAGCGACATCCATCGGCGGATCGGCAGGGGACGATCGCCAATGATTCGGGTGACGGCGATCCCGCCTTCGCGCAGGTACTCGATGATCTGCTCCAACCCCTTGCCCCACCCGAAGATGGCGGCGGTGCGGAGGCCGTCCCGCTGCATCGCCTCGACGTGCGCGCGGATGGCCCGCCCGCCGAAGAGGGCGTCGAATTGCTCGGGCGTCAGTTCGGTTCGCCTGCGGTACTGCCGGGCGATCCGGTACCATCCGCCGGTCAACCCGCGCAGGAAGCCCCCGACCGCCCGCTCGATCCGGGCGATCGCAGCGTAGCGGGCCGCGGTCTGCCGCAGCATGGCCGCCCGCCGGGCCGGTGGCGAGAAACGGTGCCACAGTTGCAGGTTGTTGCGGGTCAGAAAGTACAGAATGCGGTCCATGTTCCGTTGCGACGGGCTCTTGGCGTGATGGACCAGGGCCTGCTCGCTCCAGCGGACCCGGTAGCCGCTCTGCCAGACCCGGCACGAGAGGTCGTACTCCTCGACGTAATACCCGTAGTCCTCGGGATAGCCGCCGAGTTGGCGGATCAGGTCGGTTCGCATCGCCGCCCCGCAGCCGACGAACACGCCCGGCAGTCCGCCGGACTCGTGCCGTCCCGAGGGCAGCTTGACCCGGCACGCCAGGATGCCCAAGTGCCGCTCCTGCTCGAACGCCTGATGAATATTCTTAAGTATCCCTGGTTCCGGGTAGCTGTCGTTGTCGAGCATCAGGGTGATCGACGCCCGGGCCCGCTCCAGGCCGACGTTGCGGGCCGCTGTGCCCAGATTCTGGTCCAGCCGCACCAGTTCAACCTGCGGAAAGCGCCTCTCGACCATCTCGGGCGCCCCGTCGGTCGAGGCGTTGTCGATCACCAGAATCTGCTTGTCCAGCTCGTTGAGCTCGGTGATCCGCTCCAGGGTCTGCTCCAACTCGCTGGCACGATTGAAGTTAGGTATGACGAGGGTGATTGCCGGCTGGGCCATGCCCGAATTTCCGTTGCTGGACTTGCTCGTTTGGAAAAAAGCTTATAATAGTGGAGTTATCGGCGAGTGTCGGTGGGGGGCTTGATGCCTAAAATGGGACAACCAAGCGATCAGGAGATTTCCAGCGTGACGCGACCGCCGCAAGCCGACCACAGCCGCGAACACCCCGACCCGCAGGCCGACCTGTACGCCAACCCGCTGCTGTTGGACCGGCACCGGATCGTGCATTCGATGGCATTTCGACGACTCCAGTACAAGACGCAGGTCTTCCTGCCGTTCGAGGGCGACCACTTCCGGACGCGGATGACCCACAGCCTGGAGGTGGCCCAGATGGGCATGGTGCTGGCCTGTCGCTTCGGGGCTGAGCCGCAACTGGCCGAGCTGGTGTGCCTGGCCCACGACCTGGGCCACGGACCCTTCGGCCATGCCGGCGAACGCGGCTTGAGCACGGCCCTGGGGGCCTTCGGCGGTTTCGAGCACAACGCCCAGTCGCTTCGGGTGGTCCGGTCCCTGGAACGGCCGTATCCGTGGTTTGCCGGACTGAACCTGACGCGTGCGGTGCTGTCCGGCATCGAAGGGCACAATGGGCCCTACGACCGGCCCGAAGCCCAGGCCGGAGGGTCGCTGGTGGCTCAGGCCGCGGACTGGGCCGACCGCATCGCCTACGACGCGGGCGATCTTGAGGACGCGATCGGTACCGAGTTGATCGAGGCCGGACAACTGCCGGAACTGCGGCTGTGGCGGCAGGCCGTCGAGCGGGTCGAGCCGGCGCTTCGCGACCGGCCGATCTACGTGATCCGCCGCTTGGTCGTCGAGAACATTCAGCGGATCGTGATCGAGGACTTGCACGCGGAGGAGCGCCCGGACGGGACCGTCCTGCGGCTCGGCGAGACGACGGCGGCGGCGCTGGCCGAACTGGAGCGGTTCGTGGCGGATAAGATTTACCGGCATCCGAGCATCGCCCAGACGGACGCAGCGTGCCAGCGGATCGTGATCCGGCTGTTCGAGAAGTACCGGTCCGAGCCCGACCTGCTGCCGCGTCGCTACCATCGGCGGCGGGACGAGTGCGAGCTGGAGCGGATCATCGGCGACTACATCAGCGGCATGACCGATCGCTTCTGCCTGAAAGTCTATCGACAGATGTTCGGTGAGGATGATATACTGTTAAGTTCGCTGAACGTGCTGATCGGACCAAGAGCCGAATAGCGGCGGCGTTCTCGACGAACTGTATTCAGGAGTGTGCAGACCATGACCGAGTCCCTGAGCCGGGAGACCACCGTCTCGGAGTTTGCGCCGCCGGCGCCGGTGGCCCGCTGGCAGGTTCACCGACGGATGTACCAGTGGGCGATCCACTGGGCCGACACGCCGCACGGCGCGCCGGCCATGGCGGTTCTGGCGTTCTGCGAGGCGATCTTCTTTCCCGTGCCGGCCGACGTGCTGCTGCTGGCTTTGTGCATGGGCAGACCGAAGCGTTCGTTCACTTACGGCCTGATCACGGTGATCTTCAGCGTGCTGGGCGGGTGCGTGGCCTTCGGGCTGGGCCTGGCCATTGGCGGCGAGCGGGTGATTGCGATGTTCGATCTGGTCGCGATGGGACCCAAGGCGGACCAGGCAATGAGGTTGTACGGACAGTACGAGTTCTGGGCGGTGGCCACCGCGGCCCTCACGCCGGTGCCCTACATGATGTTCAGTTGGCTGGGCGGCATCTGCTCGATCAGCTTCGCGGGCTTCGTGGTCACGTCCGCGATCTTCCGCTCGATGCGGTTTTTCGCGGAGGCGGCGATCATGTACTACGTGGGGGCCAAAGCCAAGCCGCTGATCGAGAAGTACTTCAACCTCGCCACGGTGATCGTGATCGTGCTGCTGGCGGTGGTCTTCGTGCTGCTGCAGATGCTCTCGCATCTGTTCGTGGATGCGGCCTAGCTCGCCTCCACGGTCCGGGCCAGTTGGTTGAGGCTGCAGCGGTAGACGCGGCGGGACAGGGCGTCGAAGCGGCTCAGGCCCCACTGGCGGGCCGCCGCCGTGCGGTGCGACTGTTGCCAGAAGTGAGCGGCCTGGACGAGCAGGGCCGGGCACAGCAGCAGGCTGACCGGCTGCGGCAGCCGCATCTGAAAGGCCATCCGCTGGAGCAATCGTCGCTCCGAGGCGCTCAGTTCGATGATCCCTTGGACCTCTTCGAGCAACTGCCTGGGGCGGCCCAGGATCGCTGGGAGCTTTTCGAGGCGCTTCTGTCGGATATAGCCGAACAGGGCCATCAGGCCGGCGCCGACCAGGGCCGCGGCGAAGATGACCAGCACGACCACGCCGGTGGTGTCGAGCGGTTCGGAAAACAGCTTGGGATACTGCGGCTCGATCGTTTCGGCGCCCAGCAGCAGCAGCGCCAAGGTCCGGGTTTCCGGCGCAGCCTTCTGCTTGGCCGGGCGCTGCTTGTTCTCTTTCCAGCACTGGACCAGATCGCCGATGGCCGCTGCGGCCTTGCTCTTGACCTGGGGGTCCGGGTCTTCACTGGCCAGCTTGTTGACCTTTTTGACCAGCGAGAGGGGAAGCGTCCGCTGAACGACCCACAGGGCGCTTCGGCGGAAACTGGGGTCCGGATGCTCGAGCATGCCGGCCAGCACCCGCAGGGCCAGGGCGTGCTCCGGACGCAGGATCGCCTTGATGGCGTTGGCGCGGACCCGGTTGTCGGCGCTTTCGAGTTTCGGAACCACCAGGTCGGCCAGGTTCGGCGGACTGAAGGTTTCGAGGGCCTCCAGTGCGTTGGCCTGAACCCGCGGGTCCGGATCGTCCATCGCATCGAGCAGGACCGCCTCCGCCTCGCTGGAGGCCACTTCGGCCAGGGAGGAGACGGCCGACGCCCGCACGTAACGGTCGGAGTCGCGGCACAGCGCGCAGAGCTCCCGCTCGAACTCCACGAACAGCCTGGCCTTCTTGACCAGCGACAGGGCGCGGGCCCGGTCGGCTGAGTGCGGCGAGCGGATCTTGTCGCGAACCCGCGAGACGATCTGTGCGTCGATGTTGTAGAGCTGGTCCATGTTCGCCTGGCAAGTCGCGGCGTCGAGCTGGTCGAACTCCAGCCAGAACGCCTCGAACTGCTGGCGGTTGGCGTCTTCGCTGTCGATCACGACCGGCTGATCCGGCTTCTTCGCGGCGGACGCGTCCAGCCGGCGGATGTGCTGGCGGGCCGTTCCGATCGCCTCAGGCGAGTAGTTGAGCCGGCGGTCCATCGACGCCACGTGCTTGAGCAGGGCGGTGACCTCCGGCGACTCCATCCGGGTCAGGGCCTCGACCGCGCATTTCTGGACCGCGTGATGGGGCGACCGGAGCAGATCGCCGAAGACCTGCGCCTTGCGGCTGACCGGCGTGGAGGTCGCCGTCAGCACCTCCACAAAGATCGTCTGGAGGGCCGATGGAAGCTTCAGCACGGGGCCCGTATCGTGCAGGACCCATCGAAAATCGCGGATCCAGCCCAGGTGCTTGCGCTCGATGCAGTGATGGCGGTACCAGCCGTGGCGGAGCCACTCGCGCATGAAGTCATTGCTCGCCACCCCCGAGATAATTTTGGCCACCGGGCGGACCAACTCGTCCTCGAGCAGGGCCCGGAACGCGAAGGCGGCGAGCCGCCGATCGGAAGTCCGCTGTAGAATCTCGACCGCGGCGTGGCCCACGCGGCTGCGCGGCTGGGCAAACTTCGCCCAGACGTTGTCGGGCAGGTACGCCGCCAGGTACATCGCCGACTCGACCAACTCGGTCCGCAGGTGGGCGCTGAAAGAGTCCAGTCCGTTCTCAATGGCGATGCAGTACTGATGCAGTTGGGCCCGCAGGGCGGCCGAAGGCTCCTTGGGCGGCTGGCCCAGTTCTTCGGGCGCGGTTTCCCGCTCCAACTGCTCGAGCAGGCGCTCGGCCAGGCGCTGCAGGGCCTCCGCGGCCTGCGTGCGGACCGCCGGCAGGTCGTCGTGGAGCAGCCGGACCAGGATGTAGGTCATGCTCGGCTGGGCCGAGAGATTGATCAGTTCGATCACGTTCTGTTTGGCCTGCGGCGCCTCGTCGCGCGAGGCCAGACGCAATGAGCCCGAGATGGCCGGGCACAGATCGACCAGCCGCTTCTGGAAATCGGGATCAAGCTTGTGATACGCCCGGACCACGTACGAAATCGCGTCGTCGTTGGCCCGCTGCATGAGGGTCGACGCCAGCCGCCCGGCGCATCGCCCGTCGTCGGCGAGCAGGGCGAAACCGATCGCCTGGTCCGCCGCCTCGTTGGCCGACCGGCCGATCGTGGTCAGAAGCTGCCGGTATTGATCGGTCATAGGTCAAGTCCCGATAAAACCGCCCATGGACGGACTTTGTCCGCCATCCATAGATCGGCTCGGGACGCCGCCGAGTTGAGTTGCCTGCCGCCCGTCTACTCCCGCGGTCGAGGCAGGTCGTCCGGAAGCACCGGCATGCCGACCTCGCGGGCCAGGTCCACAAACTCCTCACGCGAGACTTCTTCCAGCCGACGGCCGCGCCGGTCCAGCTTCTCGTTGAACTTGATCGCCTGTTCCTGCATCCGTTCGTGGGTTTCGTGCGAACCGCCGAGCAGCCGAAAGTTGGTTCCCTTGGTGATCCGCACGTGCCCGTCCTCGTTATCGAGCCCCATGCCCAGCAGCATCGCCCGCTTGTCGTCGTTCTTTTCTCGGACCATAAAACCTCGGGAGTTGGGTCGGAATCGCAGCCGCTGGCGGTCATGGTAGCATTGAAGGCGGGTCCGAGGCAAGGGGGCGGGAGCTACTCGACGGTTTTTATCTCTTCGTCGGACGGTTGCGGCAGAGGCGCGGGAGCCCGGGACGGACGTTTGGCCGGAACCACGAAGGTGGTCGTGCAGTACTTGCAGCGAACCTTCTTGCCCCGGGTGTGGTCGGGCACCGCCAGGACCTTCCGGCATTTCAGGTTGGGGCACAAGACCGTGATCGTCATCGATGTCCCGTTAACTGCATTACTGGTTCAGGTACGTTCCGTATTCCCTCTATCGGTAGTCGGAAGGGGGGCTTTGAGGAGTTGGCCAGGACTTCGCCATTCGACCCCTTCGCAACCGCTGCTATGTCCTTGACGCCGCTGATTATCGGACGGCCTGCCTCAGGCGGACTCTTTCTGGATGTCCACCTGCGGGAAGACCTGCTGGTTGCCCGCCACCACGTCGGCGGTAATCACGTACCGGCCGCCCCGTTTCTGTTCGGGAAGCTCGTACATGATCTCCAGCATCAGTTCCTCGGTCACCGCCCGCAGGGCCCGGGCCCCGGTATCCCGCGCCATGGCCTTCCGGGCCAGCAGGTTCAACGCCTCGTCGGTGAACTCCAGCTCCGCCCCTTCCATCTCGAAGAACTTCTGATACTGCTTGACCAGGGCGTTCTTAGGCTCGGTCAGGATCTTGATCAACGCATCCTCGTTGAGCGGATGCAGGGCGGTCAACACCGGCGTACGGCCGACGAATTCCGGGATCATGCCGAATTCGATCAGGTCTTCCGGCGTGGCCTGGTCCAGCAGCTTGGCCACCGTCTCCATCTCGTCGCGGCCGTCCTGAACCTCGCTGGCAAAACCGATCATCTTGCGTCCCAGACGCTTGCTGATGATGTTGTCCAGGCCCACGAACGTGCCGCCGCAGATAAAGAGAATGTGCGTGGTGTCGATCTGGATGTACTGCTGTTCCGGGTGTTTGCGGCCGCCCTGGGGCGGAACGTTGGCCACCGTCCCCTCGAGCATCTTGAGCAACGCCTGCTGAACGCCCTCGCCCGAGACGTCGCGGGTGATCGAGACGTTCTGCGAGGTCCGGTGGATCTTGTCGATCTCGTCGACGTAGATGATGCCCCGCTGGGCCGCCTCGATGTCGTAGTCCGCGTTCTGCAAAAGCCGCAGCAACACGTTCTCCACGTCCTCGCCCACATAGCCGGCCTCGGTCAGCGTGGTCGCGTCGGCGATGGCAAACGGCACGTTCAGCAGCCGGGCCAGCGTCCGGGCGATCAGCGTCTTGCCGCACCCGGTCGGACCGATCAGCAGCACGTTCGACTTGTCGATCTCCACCCCGTCCTCGCCGTCGGCGACCAGCAGCCGCTTGTAGTGGTTGTGGACCGCCACCGAGATCGACTTCTTGGCCCGCTCCTGGCCCACCACGTACTCGTCGAGAAACTCCTTGATCTGCCGCGGGCTGGGCGTCGAACCGAACTTGGCCTTGGTTGAGGTGTTGCGGCGACGCTCCTGGGCGATGATGTTGTGGCACAACTCGACGCAGCTCGAACAGATGTAGACCCCGTTGGGGCCTTCCACCATCGGTCCGACCTCCCGCTGCGAACGCTCGCAGAAGCTGCACGTGCTGCTGAACTTCCCTCGCCGTGCTCCACCGCCTGATCCGCTGTTCTTGTTAGTTGCCATGCTTATAAATCCTGTGTCGTCCTGACCTAATGTCCACGATTGGCCTCGCTCCGCACTGTTCTATCGCCTTCTATCGTCACTCTTGGTGACATTCTCGGCCGGGATTCTACTTTTTCCGGTCCATCTGCTGGATCGCATTTTCGCGGAGTATCCGATATTCATCGTCCGATATCTGGCCTTCCTCGCGCATCCGCTTGAGCTGATCGAGGTCAAAACCCGGTCCAGACTTCATTTCGTCGTGCTTCAGGGCCTGATGGCGAATGATTACGACGACGATCCAGAGCACGATCAACGCCCCGATCAGAAGCATTCCGACGTAGAGCAGTTTGACCAGTGCCTCGGTGTCCATACCCTTCCGGAGTCATTATACACACCGACGGCCACGACGCCAGCCATAGTTTCCCGTTCCGCGACCCGACTAACCCCGGGTTCCTACGTTATTGTAGCCTCCTGAGGGTCTGCCGGCGTGAACTACCCCTCAAAGGGCGGCGTTCTGTCGGAACCCGGAGCAGAATTGACCATTGCATCAGAGATGAATTGGTGGTATAAGAGGTGGTAAAGGTTGTATTAGTAGCAACCAATTGATGGCGCATCCGGCAATCGAGGGTGACTATGGCTGGTCTGGACGACGCTGAACCTGTTGCGGAGGGTGGAAGCGGCCCGCTGTACGTCCAGGTGCGGGAGCATCTGCGCCGGCGGATCGCTGAGATGTCGGTCGGTCAGAAACTACCGCCGGAGCGGGAGTTATCGGACCAATTCGAGGTCGATCGGGTGACCGTTCGGCGGGCGATGCAGGATCTGGAGCGGGAGGTATTTGTGGTCCGCCATCGCGGGCGGGGGACGTTCGTGCGTAAGGCGCCAGCCTGCGGCCGGGGCGCCATGCCGGCGGCGGAACTGATTGGTCTGGTCATCCCCGACGTGAGCATGACCCACAGCGCTCAGATGCTCAGGGGGGTCGAGGAAGAGGCGACAAGTCGGGGCTATGAGGTGCTGGTCTGCAACAGCGTGCTGGACCGGTCGCGGGAGCGGAGCATCCTGGAACGTCTCAGCGGCAAGGGCCTGGCCGGGATCCTGGTCTGTCCGCTGTTCGAGGATTCGATGGACCCCGCCTATGCGGAGTTGATTCAGCGACTCCAGGACCAGGGCACGCGGATCGTGATGCTCGATCAGTACATCGCGGGCCTGGACGCGCCGGTGGCGATGACGGACAAGGTTCGGATGGGCTATCTGCCGACCGAGCACCTGATCATGCTGGGGCATCGGCGGATCTGTTACCTGACCACGGGCCGCTACGATACCGTGGGGCCCGACACCCTGGTCGGCTACCGGCGGGCCCTGTCGGACTACGGGTTGGAGTACGACCAGAGGCTGATGGTGGAGATTCCCATCAAGAACAGCGCGGTTCCCGCCCACGATGCGGTTGTCGAACTGCTTCGTAAGGATAGTCGGGCCTTTACCGCGATGGTTTCACCGACGTTTTCAATGGCCTACGGCGGTCTGCGGGCGTTGCACGAACTCGGTCGGCGCGTTCCCGAAGACGTGGCGGTGATCGGGGCGGACATGTACAACAACCCGGACTACCTCTACGTGACGCACACCGTTCAGCCGTTCGAGCAGATGGGGCGGGAGGGCGTCAAGCTCCTGCTGCGAGACCGTGACGACGGCGAGCTGAAACAGCACGTACTGCTTCCACCCCGTTTGGTGATCGGCGCCACGTGCGGGGCCAGGCGACCCCGTGAGGAATAACGCATGACTCGACGCGGCTTGGCGGTGCTGGTATCGGTAATCTGCATGGCGACGTCAGTACATGGAGCCAATCTGGTCCGCAACGCCAGCTTTGAGCTGGACCAGGGGTGGAATGGCACCACGATCCGGGTGGAGGCGGAGTTCTACCAAGCCCATGCCCGGACCGGTAACGAACTGCACTGGAACCCGGTGGCTGAGGCATGGTGGCAGGAGCGGGCGGACAAGACGGGTGTGGCTGTGGTCGAGGACCAAGCCTGCTCGGGCAAGCGGTGCGTGCGGGTGAAGGTGGGGGACGGCAAGGCCCGGTCGGTGATCTCATCGTACGACCGGTTCGCCGAGCCCGGGCCGTGGGTGCTCAGCGCGCAGGTCAAGACGGCGGGAGCCAAGGGGCGGCTGTGTCTGGTCCTGAGCCGGGGCTGGCGGGTGACGTTCGAGCGGGGCGACGAGGGGCCTTCGACGTGGGTGGACCTGCCCGCCGACAGCGATTGGACGCGGGTGCACGTGGCCCTGGATTGCCCGGAGAGACTCGAGATTCAGGCCCGACTTGTGGTCGAGGCGGGGACGGTGTGGATGGATGACGCGCAGATCGAGCCGGGCACGGAGCCGACGGCATTTAATGTGCGCCCGGAGGAGTGGCTGAGGGTCCAGTTTGCGGACCACGACAACACGCGTCTGCCGCTGTGGCTGCCGGGTTGGCCCGAGACGGCTGCGGTGGAGGTTTGGAACGATTCGCGGCTGCCGCTAACGGGTGCGGCGACCGTCTTTATGGGGACGTGGGATGCCCCGGATGCAACCAAGCTCGCTGAGTTTCCCGCGGCGGAGGTCCAGGGCGATCAGCCGAGGCGTCTGAGCTTTGCCACCAAGGACCTTGTTCCGGATGCGTATTTGGTGATGGTGCGATACCGCGAGGGCGAGACGCTTGTCCTGGACGGGGCCAAGGATTTCCACCCGACCGAGTCGATTGGCGGGCATTCCTCCCTCAGCCAGTTCACGTCGCGGCTGGTGGGGCGATTCGCGATCGGCTCGCCCATACCGCCGGCGAATATCTTCGGGGTGGGCAACGGAATGCTCAGTTTCGGTGGTGGCGGCAATGGGTTCGCCGGATATAGGATCGAGGAGTATCTGCACGCGGGCGAGATCGGAGTGGTCTGCTCGCGCGGACCGTGGAACGAAGATTTGTGCTACCTGCACGCGGCGGGCGGATTTCCTATTCACGCGATGGGCCCGCATGCCGATCAGGGTGGCCGGCCGGAGGTGGGCAATCCAGCCAATCCGGCCTACATCGACGTCTACAATCCGGAGGGGCTGGCGTATTTCAAGGAACAGGCTGAGGAGGTCGGCAAGGTATTTGCGGCGAATCCGATGGTGGCTTCGTTCCAGTTGCACAACGAGCAGCCGTACATCCACAACGGCGGGGCCTGCCCGTCGACATACGCCGATGCCCATTTCCGCCACTGGTGCAAGGACCGCCACGGCGACCTGGCGACCCTCAATGATCGGTGGGGAACGGATTATGAAAGCTGGGATCAGGTCGAGCAGGTGATCTCGGCCCGGTTCGTGGAGGAGGAGAAGAACCGTCCGAAGAAGGAGGGGGCGGCGGCGATCGAGTGGACGGCGGCGTTTCGGTCATTGCCGGAGACCGCGCTGAAGCGCTTCCAGGACACCCCCGGTTGGGCGATGGACTGGCTGCGGTGGCGCAGCGAGACGTCGGTATGGGCGTGGGCGACGTTCATGGAGCACGCGCGGAAATACGACACCAGGACGCTCTACGGCAACAATCTGGCCTGGCCGACGTTCTTCCCCCAGGTGTTCATGCCGTTGATCCGGGTCAGCGACGCGGTGATGGTGGATCAGATGTACACCAGCGGCTGGCCGTTGGCCTTGGGCACGCCGCAGGAGATGCTCGAGATTCTGGAAATGGCCGAGTCGACGGAGCCCGGCAAACCCATCCTCGGGGCCGAGGTTTACGTTCAGCCGAGTTGGCCCGGCGAATTTGCCGGGATGCAGAATTGGGCGATGGTGGCCCACGGCATGACGATCAACCTCGTGTTCGGCTGGAAACCCTACAGCGATCACGGCCAGGTCGAGGGCGCACGGGCGTGGGAGAAGGACAACGCCCGCCCGATGTGGTTCCTGATCGACAGCGACGGGACCAAGCTGCCGCACTACGAGCACTATCGTCGGACGGTCGGCGAGATCGAGCGTTATCACAAGCGGTTCGACGGGCACTCGATCAAGCGGGTTGCCACCGACGCGGCCCTCTACGTCTCGCTCGACACCGCCGAGTACATCACCCTCCAGACCGGCGAAAAACCGTGGGGCTCGCCGTGGGTGCGGACGCGGAACAACCTGCTATACACGCTGCGGATGGAAGGGATCACAGCGGATTTTGTGGACGATGCGACGCTGCCGGAGAAGGTGGGGCGGTTCAACACGATCATCGTGCCCGCCTCGTACGTGCTGAGCCAGGAGGCGGCTGGAAGGTTGGAGAGTTTTGCGGAATCCGGCGGGACGGTGGTCCTGGCTGGCATCAGCGGCCTGGTCGATCCATGGCTGCGACCCTACGAAAACGTCGGCGGGCCGGCGTGGACGGAACTTGGCTGGAAGGCCCCGGCGTTTGCTCCGGAGTATGCGGATGTCCGGTTCGGGCCGGAGATCAACTTCGTGGCCACCGAGCATCAACTCGCAGCGGACAAGCCGGGCACGGTCGGCGGGGCGATCGATCCGGGCATCAATGAGGGCAAGACGTTTCGCGGAGTGAACATCGGCTCGATGGCCAACGCCGAGGAGATTCTCGACGCCAGCGGCCACGTGGTGGGCTGGCGCCGGGCGTGGGGCCAGGGGCGTCTCATCGCTTACGGCCCATTCCCGGACACGTACGTGACCAACCCGCACCCGTCGGCCAACATCCGGTTGTGGGTCCGACGGATTATCGAGCAGGCGGACCTGGAGTTCACCGGACGTTGGGTGGACAGCCTGCCGCCGGCGACGAGAGGTCACCTGGGTACGGGCGATCCTGTGACTGAAGTGGTGGTGCGCGAGAAATCGCCGGTCGAAAAGTTCGTGTTCGCACTCAACCAGGGCGGTCCGGGCGACGGGATTGTCCAAGTCCCGGTCGGCGAAGGCCAATGGACCGCACAGGACGTGGTGACGGAACGCGACGTAACCGAAGCGTCGGTGAGCGAAGGTCTGTGGTCGATGCCTCTGCACATGGACCCGTGGAGTTACCGGGTTATCTGGCTGAGAAGGAGCGGGCAATGAAGAGTTGCGGGATGCTCCCAAATCGGCAATCGACGCACCGCCGTCAGCGATCCTTCACGTTGATTGAGTTGCTCGTGGTGGTCGCGATCATCGCGGTGTTGGTCGCGATGCTGCTGCCGGCGCTGCAGGCGGCCCGCGAGAGTGCCCGGGGTGTGCTGTGCCTCAACAACGAGCGCCAGCAGCACTCGGCGTTCATGGCGTACGCGAGCGACTTTAGCGGTCTGCTGCCGCCGCGGTGGCAGGACAAAACGGCGGGCTGGCCCGCGATCGGTTTCTGGGAGGCCTGGCAGGCGCGGATATGGCCGTACGTCTCGAACGACCCGAATGCCTACGCCAACGGCACCGGCTGCTGGGGTGCGGCCGATGGCATTCGCCGGTGCCCCAGTTCACCGGGCAACTCGGCCACGAGCGGGTACTCGAATGTGTACGCCTATAACGTCGAGACGGCCGGCGATTTTGACGTCGCCCTGACCGGCCAGCGGGCGTTGACCTGGAATCTCCAGACCCAGATCATGCTGCTGACCGAGGGCGATATCGCGTTCGACGACAAGGTGTATCATGAGGTGATGGCGGGCTACGGCGAACGGGCCTGGGCCGGCTGGTTCCACAACCGGGGCGGCAACTACGTGTTTCTCGACGGACATGCCCAGTGGGTGCCCATGCCGCAGGATGGCCAGGCTCCGTGGATGTACTTCCCGCAGTACCTGATCTGGGTGAACCAGTGGTAGCCCCGAAGCATCCGCGAAGAGGCCGAGACGCAGAGAAAGCACAAAGCACCCTGCCCGGCGTCGCAAGATGAGGGAGATATCCATCCACCCGCGGCGGCGCCACGATTCTGAGTTCCCCTTATGCTTCCTTCGCGACTTATTTGGCTCCAAGTGCCTGAAAACACGTTACCTAGCGGCATGCCGATGCTCGATCTTCCCCGACAAATCGCTTGACGGCGGTGGCACGGCGGGCTTACAATGAAACAAGAGCAATGCGGTTGAGAACCAATGACCGGGACCGGCGGCGCTGGTTGTAAGCGGGTACCGGGAGCCTCGATATCCAGCCGGAGTTGACGGTTGACCAGCACCAGCCAGACCGTTGACCAACCAACCCAACCGTGACTCGCAAGTAGATTTGCCGATAAGTACTTACGGACAACCGCGGTAACGTTTTCATACGGTGTGCCATGGCTCGAAAACGTAAGAAACTGGGTGAGATCCTGCTGGAGTGGGGGCGGATCGATCCGGGCTCGCTCGAAACCGCCGAGAATTTCGCCAAGGAACACGACCGACGGCTTGGGGAGGCCCTGGTCGAGCTCGAGTTGATCTCCGAGGATGAGGTGGTCCGGGCCCTCGCCGAGCAATTCGGCATGGAATACGTCGATCCGGAAGACAACGGCGAGATCGCCTCGGCCCTGAACCTGATCCCCGAGGACATTATCCGCAAGCACCTGGTGCTGCCGCTGGGCAAGGACAACGGGCGGCTGAAGGTCATCATCCACAACCCGCTCGATCTGGACGTCCAGGACATGCTCCGCTTCCGCCTGGCCACCGAGATCGAGCCACACCTGGCCTCCAGGACCAAGATCAAACACTACATCGACAACTACCTCAGCGGCCGGACCACCGAAAGCATCGACAAGACGGTCGACGAGCTGCGGCAGGCGTCGGTGGACGCCTCGATGGATTCCTCGATGGACGCCTCGGTCGACGTCGACGGCGTCGCCGCCGACGACGCCACCGCCCCGATCGTCCGGCTGATCAACCTGATCATCACCGAAGCCGTCCGGTCGCGGGCCTCGGATATCCACGTCGAGCCGTTCGGCGACCGGGTCCGCGTGCGCTACCGCATCGACGGCGTCTGCATCGAGCGGGACGCGATTCCCAAGAGCATGCAGGCGTCGGTGATCAGCCGTCTGAAGATCATGGCCGGCATGCACATCGAGCAGAAGCGCAACACCCAGGACGGCCGCATCAAGATGCACATCGACGACCAGCAGATCGACTTCCGCGTCAGTTGCATCCCGAGCTATCACGGCGAGAGCATGGTCCTGCGTATTCTGCGGCCGGAGTCGGTCAACATCGGTATCCAGGCCCTCGGCTTCGAGGAGGACGACTACGGCCGCTTCCAGAAGATCATCCGGCGGCCCAACGGCATCTTTCTGGTCACCGGCCCGACGGGTTCCGGAAAGACCACCACGCTCTACGCCGCCCTCCAGGAACTGAATCAGTCCGACCGCAAGATCATCACCGCCGAGGACCCGGTGGAGTACC
>ENA-UOUL01000615-UOUL01000615.1-bioreactor-metagenome-genome-assembly--contig:-NODE-615-length-59387-cov-8.969735_pt1 | contig 59387 bp, 60 predicted proteins | sample MGYA00249838_ERZ747220 | MGnify/ENA primary metagenome ERZ747220 (study PRJEB28778, sample SAMN05720191) | bioreactor metagenome | isolation source: Anaerobic biogas reactor | place: USA:Washington... | reverse complement strand
TTGGACACGTCCGGTCACTCGGACTTGTTTTGCTTTTCCCATATGCTTATGAACCTTCAATCTCGTCCAACCGATAACCAAAGCCCGTATTGCCCAACGACTCAAGCGAGATGCTTCCGCCGTCACGCTTATAGAGCTTGGGATGGATCCGGGCTTCCGGTTTGGAGGCTTCCGGACAGAACTGCATGGAGTTGACCTCCACCCCCATGATGGTGCCCACATTGGCTGCAAGCAAAGCATGGGGAATGATGGCCAACCTGGGATTTGTCAGGTCTTGAACCATGATGGACATACCCTGTTCCCGCGCCCAACATAAGGAAAGCATGGCGCCAGTCAGTGTTTTGCATGTTTTGAGCGCCACACCCGACCAACCTAACTCATGGCCCAGAGCAACATATCGCCAATCATGAGCGCTTTCATCCAAGAAAAGCGGCTTGATTTTGCTGATCTCACTGACGTCAATCCGATGGTTCTTGATATCATACGGAAAGGGCTGCTCAATATACAGCAGTTTTTCAAAAATGCCAGGGTATTCCTGTCGAAGCTGATTCATCAGCCCCAGCACATAGCCGGGCTCCTGCACGGTGCAGTTGAAATCCGCCGACAGGTACGGTACACCCATCTCATTCGCTATGCTGCCAACATGAACAATCCGATCATAGTCCCACGGCGCATTGTTTCCCACCAATTTGATTTTCAAACACTGGAGGCCATCCGCCCGGATCCAGTCCCTCAGCAGCACCGGATAGCCATCCTTGGGCTCCTTGCCGGTCAAGTCAGACGGCTCAAGCGGGTCTGTTCCGCCGACCAGATGCCAGGCAGGGATGCTCGCGGGCACTTTGTCCGGAGCAAGCATGTAATCGCTGGGATATTTGCCCACATAGGCTTGGCGATACTCCTGCGTATAGTAGTGAGAAAGGTCATGGTTCATGAACTCGGGCGTAAAGACGTCAAAGGCCTTCACCCCATGATACTTTCCATAGGCATCATATAAGGCGAGATCAAATAGCGAGTTGCAAACCAGCGCCGCCAGATAGGGCATCTGATGCAGCTTGTCATATGCTTGATTCTCTGCGTCCAACAGCGCGTGAAGCCGATGCTCCAAAAAGCTGTGCCCAATCTCCATGGGATGCCCAGGCGTTGAAAAACCAAGCCATTCGGCATTGAGCCTTTCACAAAACTTCTTCATCCGCTCCAAGCGCTCAGAGTAGCTCAGCTCGCCAGGCCATGTCCACGAGACAGCCAGCGGCGTCTCTCCTACGCCAACTGCCGTTCTTCCATCCTGCCCCTTGATGGTGATTGTCGCCCTGCATAAAGTGGACTTCGTTGTGATCTCATGCCCGAACTTAAGGGGCACGCGATTCTCGAAGTCAAAAAATGAGATAGATGAAGAAAGAACAGAAACATCCTTGTTGCTCATATTATATCTCCTGCTTTCTTTATATTCACGACGTTTATTCGCAGACAGTTTTATTGAGTATTGTTCTATCAGGTTTGCTCGCATTTGTCAATATCGGTTTGTTTTCTGACAGAAAGTTTATTCGGGCATCGACTATTTATTCATTCTATGAAATTCAAAAGATTACAAATTCTTTACAAACCGACCGGTTCGGGGTATGCTAAGGGCCGAAACCGGGGGCCACCCGGACGCCGGAGGACCGATGTCAGACTGGACGCCTACACAGCCGCCGCCGGGCGACGAACAGGAGCGCTTTTTTCAGGGCCAGCAGGGGTTTGGCGCCCCGCCAGGCCCTTATTCGCCTGCGCAGCCGGGGCCTGCGTTTGAAGACGACGGGGATTTCTTTACCCCTGCCCGGCGCATGGGCGCGCAGCAGCCTCAGGCGCAGCAACCACCGCGCGCGGCGGCGCCCCCGCCCTACCAGGGGCCGTTGGAGATGCCACAGAACCCCTTTGACCAGTTCCCCCAGATGCCGCTAAGCCCAGGGGTCACCGGGCACCATGTGCCGCCGGGCAATCCGCCGCCCACCGGGCAGGAGCTGCCCGACCGCGTGCCCTATCAGGCGCCGCCCAGGCAGCGCAGCATGATGATTTACCTCTATTTGGGGCTGGCCGCGCTGGTGGTGGTATTGGGCGTGATGGGTATCACCCAGCTGCTCAACAACAAGGAGCCGCGCACCGCGGTGGTCACCATATCCGAGCAGGGCAGCACCTACTCGGGCAGCGCCATCATCGTGCGCGACGAAACGGTGTTCACCCAGGAGGGCGTGTCGGACATCCGCTACACCGCGGAGGAAAACGCCGTCGTCTCGCGGGGCGACCCGGTGTGCACGGTGTACACCACCGGCTTTAGCGGCAGGGAGCTGACGCAGCTGCAGACCTACCGCAAGCAGATCAAGGAGTACCTCAAAATCCTCCAGGGGGAGAGCAACGCGCCGGACACCAAGCTGCAATTGCTTGATACCACCATCTTTGACCGCTCGGTGGAGACCCGCGCGCTGATTCAGGGCATGCACGGCAACCTGCTCAACCAGGAGGCGTTGCTCAAGGAGGCCATCTCCTCCCGCTACAGCTACATGAAGCAGAAGTACCCTGACGACACCAAGCTCACCCGCCTGTACGACAACGAGAACAACCAGCTGCAGCGCATCGAAACGTGGACCAAGCAATACAACGCCACCGACAACGGCATCGTCAGCTTTTACACCGATGGGTTTGAAGGCGCGCTCAACATGCGCAACTATGAGGGCTACAGCCCCCAGGAGGTGCGCGACATGTACAACGGCAAGGTGCCTACCGCCTTTGTGCGCGACAAGAACACCGATGACGTGTACCGCCTGGTGCGCCCCTATGAGTGGGCTGTGCTGATGCTGGCCGACGACCACGCGTGGAACCCGGCCATCGGCGAGACCTACCAGATTATGATTGAGAGCTTTGACAACACCACGGTATCCGCCAAGGTATCCAGCGTCACCCGCGCGGGCGGCGACCTGCTGGTGCGGCTCACGGTCAACTCCCCCGTGGACCCGGTGCTCAACATCCGCTCCTGCCACGTGCAGCTGTCCACCTCCACCATCACCTACGCGGTGCCCAACTCCGCCATCGTCACCAAGGACGGCGTGATCGGCGTGGTGGTGCAGTTCCGCGAGGGGATGTTCATCGTGCCGGTGGTGCGCGTATCCAGCGACCCCACCCAGACCTATGTGGTGCCGGTCAACCCCGGCCACCTGTATGAGGGGCTTAGCGTGCAGCTGTTCCCCGACCAGCAGCGCTGACAGCCCGCGGGCTCGTCCGCCACCCCCGTTTGCTTGCATTTATGCGGCATTGCCCCTATAATAACGGCAACATTTCGTAAGCCGCTGCGCCCCGTGGCGCCGAGGAGGAAACAGGATGGATTTTCGCTCAATGCTCGACCAGGTCAAGTCTGCCTTCGTGATCGGGAAGAACAACCCCTTCCTGCACGGGCGGCAGGGCGGCCGGAGCGACGATCAGGGGTACCGTGAGGAGGCGGCCTACCAGGCCCCGCAGCAGGCCTATGCCCAGGGCAACCCCGGCTACCAGGCCTACCAGGCGCCCCATCAGCAGGCTGCGGCACCCTACCAGCAGCAGGAGGCCTATGGCCAGCCCGCCTGGCAGCAGCCCGATCCCTTCCAGCAGCCCTATGCCCCGCAACAGCCGCCGCAGCAGGGCTATGCGTACCAGGCCCCCGAGGCCCAGCAGCCCGCCTGGCAGCAGCCGCCGCCCGCGCAGCAGCCCCCCACCTTTCAAACGCAGATTCAGCCTGACCCTTTCCGCGCGGAAGGCGGGCGCAACCGCCGCTCCCAGCAACATCAGGCCGCACAGCAGCAGCCCCCGCAGCAGGCTCCCTATGCCCCGCCCCAGCAGGCGGAAAATGTGGTGCCCTTCCCCGGCGTGCACCAGCAGCCGGAGGGCGCGGGCGTGGATGCCTATGTCATCAACGTGTTCAACATCAACACCTGCCGCCAGGCCATGAGCTGCCTGCGCAAGGGGCAGTGCACGCTGATTGTTATGGACCAGCTGATTGACAAGGCTGAGATCCGTCGCTATGTGGACATGCTGACCGGCGCCTGCTATGCGCTCAACGGCACCATGACCCGCCTGTCGGCCAAGATCGGCTTTTACATCATGGCCCCGGCCGGCATGACAGTATACACCGACCCCACCACCTCCAACGCCAACGCCCAGCCCAAGCCGCAGCAGGCACCGCTGTACCACGCGCCCACCACACCGGGCAGCGCGCCGCAGCGTGCCAGCGATTTTTCGGCCCAGGGACCCTATGGCGCCGTGCCCCAGATGAACTTCTCCGCCCATCAGGCGGAGCCGCAGCAGCCCGCCCCGCCCCAGCAGGATATGTACCAGAGCTGGCAGCCTGAAGGCACGCAGCAGGCGCAATATCCCTACGCGCAGGAGCAGCAGCGCTACGCGCAATAATACTGGGCGCGGCCGCGCTTAGTATAAGAAGGAGAAATTGATATGGCGATCACGGTCACGATGATTGAGGAAAAAGAGTTTAAGACCAAGGTCCGCGGCTACGACCCGGTGGAGGTGGACGAGTTTCTGGATGCCATCTGCGACGAGATGGTGGACATGCAAAACACCATCCATACGCTGCGCGAACAGCTGAAGCAAAAGAGCGAGCAGAGCGCCTCCTATGCGCCGCTGCCCGTGCCGCCCGTGGCCCCCGCCCCGCTGCCCCCCATCTCCCCCATGACCGGCATCAAGGAGGAGGATGACGACAGCATCCCCGTGGACATCGAGACCGCGCAAAAGCTGCTGGCCGATACCCAGCAGGCCTGTGACAAGGCGCTGGCCGAGGCCAAAAAGCGCGCCGAAGCCATCCTCAAGGAGGCCGAGGACCTGGTGCCCGACCCCGAGCTGATGGACCTGGAGGCCGAGCGCGACAAGGTGCGCGAGGAGATCGAGAAACTCAAAAGCGACGCCATGAGCTTCCGCAAGCGCTTCCAGTCAATGCTGCGCGATCAGAACGACATTCTGGAAACGGATCTGTTCTGATGCTGCTGGGCGCGCTGGAGGCCGGCGGCACCAAGATGGTGATGGGCCTGGCGGATGGCGATGGCAATATCCTCAAACAAGCCTCCTGCCCCACCCGCCTGCCTGAGGAAACGCTGGGCGACATTTTGGCCTTCTTTCAGGGCGAGAAAATCGATGCCCTGGGCATTGCCACCTTCGGCCCTGTCGATTTAAGGGCGGACTCCCCCACCTTTGGCAATATCACCAACACCCCCAAGCTGGCCTGGCGCAACTTCCCGCTGTACGCGCGGCTGAAGGATGCGCTGGGCGTGCCCTGCGCCATCGACACCGATGTCAACGGCGCGGTGCTGGCCGAGGCCGAGCTGGGCGCGGGCGAGGGGCTTAAAAACTGCGTCTACTTCACCGTGGGCACCGGCATTGGCGGGGGCGTGCTCAGCGGCGGCCAACTGGTGCACGGCCTGATTCACCCCGAATGGGGCCATGTCATCATGAACCGCCACCCGGAAGACCCCTTGCAGCGCGGCGTATGCCCCTATCACGACCATTGCGTGGAGGGCTATGCCTGCGGGCCGGCCATGCAGGCGCGCTGGGCTATGCCCGCGCAGGAGCTGCCCGACGATCACCGCGGCTGGGCGCTTGAGGCGCATTACCTGGCCCAGCTGTGCGTGGATGCCATGATGACGGTGTCACCCGAGCGCATCATATTGGGCGGCGGCGTGATGCACCACGAGGCCCTGTACCCCATGGTGCGCCAGGCCGTCACCAGCATGCTGGGCGGCTACCTGGCCAGCCCGGTATTGAGCGACATGGACAGCTACATCGTGGCGCCCCGGCTGTACCCGGATTCCGGCCTGGTGGGTGCGGCGCTGCTGGCCAAACAGGCGCTGGCACAATAGCAAAAGCATCTCAGTATTCTTACCCGCCCGCAGCAGCAGGCGGGTTTTTTGCTGCCATGTTCAAGATCCGTGCAAAGCGGTTATATGAACTTTGTCGGGCAAATGCCCGCGATCATCACATTCATGTAAGGAGTCTTTTTTTATGTTGAAAATCGGCATCATTCTGGGCAGCACGCGCCCCGGGCGCAACGGCGAGGCCGTGGCCAAGTGGGTATTGGAGCAGGCCAACCTGCGCGGGGACGCGCAGTACGAGCTGGTGGATGTGGCGCAGTTTAACCTGCCCCTGCTGGACGAGGCGGTGCCCCCTGCCTACGGCCAGTACCAGCACGAACACACCAAGGCCTGGTCGGCGCAGATTGCTCAGTATGACGGCTATGTATTGGTCACACCGGAGTACAACCACGCCCCCGGCGCGGCGCTCAAAAACGCGCTGGATTTCCTGTACAACGAGTGGAATGACAAGGCAGTGGCCTTTGTAGGCTATGGCAGCGCGGGCGGCGTGCGCGCGGTGGAGCAGCTGCGCCTGATCACCGCCGAGCTGCAGATGGCCGGCGTGCGCAACCAGGTGATGCTCAGCCTGTTCACGGACTTTGATAACTTCTCCGCCTTCAAGCCCATGGCGCATCAGGAGAAGAGCCTGGGCGCTATGCTGGACCAGCTGGTGCGGTGGAGCACGGCGCTCAAGCCCTTGCGCGCTGTGTAAATATACGCATTCGTCACACAACACTTTCACAAGGCCGTCCCCGTTTATGGGGGCGGCCTTGGCCGTAGGTCGCCTTCCCGCGTTTGAAAATATTTGACATTATATGTAGTCCTGCTATAATTCTTGCGTATGAGCCCCATACGACTCATACCAATTATTCCGAAAGGGTGTTAGTGTGCTCGCTGTCGCTCTTTTTTTCTTGTGGATAATTTTCAACGGCCGCTTCACGTGGGAGCTGGTCGCCTTTGGCGTGGTGATCGCCGTGGCGCTGAGCTGGTTTACGCAGAAGTATGTGGCGCCGGACCTTACCCTGCGCAAGCAGTGGGGCATCGCCAAGCGCCTGCCCGGCTACCTGCGCTATGTCTGGCTGCTGGTCAAGGAGATTGTGCTGGCCAACTTCGCCGTCATGCGCATGATTTTGTCCGACAAGGATATCGTGGTGCCCAAGCTGGCGGTGTTCAAGACCAAGCTCAAGACGCGTGCCGCCCGCGTGGTGCTGGCCGACTGCATCACGCTGACGCCGGGCACCATCACCGTACATTTGGCCGATGACGAGTACCTGGTGCACTGCCTGGATGAGAGCCTGGAAGAGGGCCTGCACGACAGCGCCTTTGAGCGCCGTCTCATCAAGATGGAAGAAAGCTCGGCGCAGGAGGAGGGGCAGCATGACCCTGCATAACGCCTACAGCGTGCTGTATATCGGCGCCCTGTCCGTGCTGATGGTGCTGGTGGTGGCATGCTTTATCCGTGCCATCAAGGGGCCCTCCATCGCCGACCGCATTGTGGCCATCAACATGATTGGCACCCAGGTCATCATCATGGTGGGCGTGGTGGCCCTCATGCTCCATGAGGGCTATCTGGTGGACGTCTCCCTGCTCTACGCGATGATCAGCTTCCTGGCGGTGGTGGTGCTGTGCAAGGTGTACATGGGCGTTTTTCTGGAACGCCAGGCCAAGATGAACCAGGAGACACAGGACCATGCTTGACTGGCTTCGTTTCATCCTCACCACCGGCTTGCTGGCCAGCGGGCTGACCATCCTGATCACCTCGGTGATTGGCGTGTACAAGTTTGATTATGTGCTCAACCGCATGCACGCGGCCGCCATGGGTGATACCCTGGGCGTGCTGTTCTGCCTGCTGGGGCTCACCGTCAGCGCGCCGGACATCTGGACGGCGCTCAAACTGCTGCTGATCATCGTTTTCCTGTGGTTTGCAAGCCCGGTCAGCAGCCACCTGGTCGCACGGCTGGAGGTCACCATCAACCCCAACTGGCACCAGCTTCCCCTCAAGCCTGAGCACCTGATGGAGGAGGATACATGAGTTTTGTCCATATTATTCTGCTGGGCATGCTCATCGTGTGCGCCCTGGCAGTCAGCCTGACGCGACACCTGCTCACCTCATTGATCGTCTACATGGCCTACAGCCTGATCATGGCGGTCATCTGGATGCTGATGGAAAGCCCGGACCTGGCCATCACCGAAGCCGCCGTGGGGGCGGGCATCACCAGCATTCTGTTTTTCGTTACCTTGAAAAAGATTCGTGCCATCAGGGAGGAGGGCAGCCATGAGCAAGCGGAGAAGTGACTGGCAGACCCGCCCCCAGGCAAGGATCCGCAAATGGTTCCAACAGGGGTTCACCGCCCTGGATGATGAGATTATCAACCAGATCAGCCAGCAAACCATCCAGCAGCCTGAGGTCAGCCAGATGATGGAGGCCCAGCGGGAGGCCATGGACACCCGCCGGTATGAGCGCAGCCTGGCCCTGGAGCGTCTGGAGCGTCATGAGCTCCAGGCCTGGGTGCGCACGCGTGGCCGCAAGGCGATCGGCAGGGTCTATGTCGCCCTGGCGCTGGCCATGGCCGTGCTGATGATCTTCTTTTTGCTGGAAACCGTGGCCCATATGCCGCGTTTTGGTGACCCAAACGCGCCTGTCACCAACGAGGTGACCGAGCGCTACATTACAAGGGGCGTGGAAGAAACCGGCGCTGTCAACATCGTTGCCGGCATGATCCTGGATTACCGCGCCTTTGACACGCTGGGCGAGAGCACCGTCTTGTTCATCGCGGCCAGCGCGGTGCTGATCCTGCTGCGCATCGACCGCAGGAAGGACGGCACGCCGGTGCAGGAGCTGATCGCTGCCGAATCTGATGACCGCCATTATGAGCCACGGGCTGACCGCATCCTGCAGGGCAGCGTGATGGTGCTCACCCCAATCATCCTGCTGTTTGGCATCTACATCATCCTCAATGGCCACCTGTCCCCAGGCGGGGGATTCTCCGGCGGGGCCATCATCAGCGCGGGCCTGATCCTGTACCTGGACGCCTTTGGCTTTGACAAGGCGGGCCGCTTCTTCACCTACAAAACCTTCGCCTGGGTCAGCTTCTTCTCCCTGAGCTTTTATGCCCTGGCCAAGGCCTACTCCTTTTACATGGGCGCCAACGGCCTGCCAAGCGGCATCCCCCTGGGAACCCCGGGCGCCATCCTGTCCGGCGGCCTGATCATGCCCCTGAACATCGCGGTGGGCATGGTGGTGTCCTGTACGATGTATATCTTTTATGCCCTCTTCCGCAAGGGCGGCCTGTAAGGAGGGGCGGCTGTGTTGCAATTGCTGTACGAAAACCTGGAGCAAACAGTGGCCGTCATCCTGTTTGGCATTGGCTTTACCATCCTGCTGCTGCAGCGAAACCTGATCCGCAAGATCATCGGCCTGAACATCATGGACACTGCCATCTACCTGTTTTTGGCGTCCATGGGCTATATTTCCGGGCGCAAGGCCCCCATTGTGGTGGATGGCGTCACCGAGGTAAGTGCCTACATCAACCCAATCCCGGCTGGCCTGGTGCTGACCGGCATCGTGGTATCCGTCAGCTTCACCGGCATCCTGCTGGCGCTCACCGTACGCCTGTACCGGCGCTACAACACCCTGGACATTGATGTGATCGCGCTGCTGGCCAAGGGGGAGGACGCCTGATGTCGCTTGTACACAACTTCCCCTTCTTCAGCATCCTGTTGTGCATGGTGGCCGGCATCTTCTCCTCCATGCTCAAGAAGGAAGCGGCCAAATGGGTCACCCTGTCGGTTTCCTTGGGCGTGCTGGTGCTCAGCGCCTTTACCCTGCACCTCACCCTGGGCCTGGACGACAACTATCCCTTCATGATGGGCCATGTGCCCGCGCCCTGGGGCAATGAGATCCGCATTGGCCGGCTGGAAGCGCTGATGGCCACCGGGGTGTCCGCCGTGCTGTTCCTCTCGCTGATTGCTGGTTTTTACCATGCCCCCGCCTTTGTATCCGAGCAAAAGACCAACCTCTACTGCATCATGGTGGACCTGGCGCTGGCCGCGGTGCTGGTGCTCATCTACACCAATGACCTGTTCACCGTATACGTCTTCATCGAAATCATGACCATCGCCTCCTGCGCGCTGGTGGTGGTCCGGCAGAATGGCCACACGCTGGTGGCCATCACCCGCTACATGATCATGCACCTGTTTGGCTCAGGCCTCCTGCTGCTGGGGATAGCGATGCTCTACGGCATCACCGGTCACCTGCTGATGGAGCCGCTGGGCATCGCGGTGCGTCAACTGGTTTTGACAGGGCAATATAACGGCCCGCTTACCGTGGTCATCGCGCTGATTACAGCGGGCCTGGCAATCAAGAGCGCCATGTTCCCCTTCCATGGCTGGGCGCCGGACACCTACGCCTTCGCGCCGCCGCTGAGCAGCGCCATCCTCAGCGGCATCATCAGCAAGGCCTACATCTTTGTGATGATCAAGTTCTTCTACCGGGTGGTGGGGATGGAGCTCATCATTTCGCAGCAGGTTCATCAGTTCCTGTTTATCTGCGGCGTGGCCGGGATGATCATCGCTTCCGTGCTGGCCATCAGCCAGCGCGACATCCGGCGGATGATTGCCTATTCCTCCGTGGCGCAGATCGGCTATGTCTACATGGGCCTGGGCATGGGCAACACCGCGGGGGTGGAGGCGGCTGTCTTCCAGATGCTGGTGCACGCCACGGTCAAATCTGTCTTGTTCCTGTCCACCTATGAGCTGATCAACGTATCCGGCGACCGCAAGCGCTTCCGCTACCTGCACGGCGCGGGCTACCGAAATGTGCCGGCGGGCATCGTGTTTACCTTTGCCGCAATGAGCATGGTGGGTATCCCGTTCACCGGCGGCTTCATCGTAAAGCTGAACCTGGCCATCTCCGGCATGGCGTTTGGCGGCTGGGTGCGCGCGCTGGTGCTGATTGCGCTGGCGATGAGCACCCTGCTCAACGCTGTCTATTTCCTGCACACGGTGGTGTCCATCTACCGCCGCCCCACGCAGGAGCTGGTCTACCCCGCCGTGGACCCGATGCCCCGCTATGCGGCCGCGGCCATGCTGGCGTCCCTGCTGCTGATTGTCTACCTGGGCGTTGGCTCCGAGCCCATTCTGCAAGTGATTGAAACAGGCCTGAAGACATTTTCCTGATTTCCCCCAAGGAGGATACTGTACATGGAAGGTTTGCTGCTGCTGGTTGCCATCCTGCTGCCCGCGGTCGGGTCCCTGATGGTGGTGTTCCTGCCCTGGTTGAACGAGCGCCGGGAGGACCGCTGTTTCTTTGTCGGCGCGGTGATGGTGCTGGAGTTCCTGGTGGTGCTGCTCATCGCGCTGGACAGCGAGCGCACCCTCATTTTGTTTGAGATGACCAAGCAGTTGCCCATCGCGCTGCGCTCTGACGGTACCAGCCGGGTGTTCTCCGCCCTCATGTCCCTGATGTGGACCATCTCGGGCTTTTATTCCTTCAGCTACATGAAGCATGAACAGAACGAGAAAACCTACTACGCCTTCTACCTGATGACCCTGGCCTCCCTGATGGCGCTGACGCTGTCGGGCACCATGGTCACCATGTACCTGTTCTTCGAGATGATGACCTTCATCTCCATGCCCATGGTACTGCACAACCGTTCCAAAGAAGCGGTGGCCGCCGGCATCAAGTACCTGATCTATTCCGTGGCCGGCGCCACGATGGGCCTGCTGGGCATCTTCATGCTCACCCCCAACATCGCTTCCCCCTACTTTGTGGAGGGCGGCTCGCTGATGACAGGCAGCCTGACCATCCCCCATGCGGCCTTCCAGATTATCCTCTTCATCACCCTGGTGGGCTTTGCCACCAAGGCCGGCATGTTCCCCATGCATGGCTGGTTGCCCACCGCGCACCCGGTGGCCCCCTCCCCGGCCAGCGCGGTGCTGTCCGGCGTGATCACCAAGGCAGGCGTGCTGGCCATTTTCCGCATGATCTTCTATGTCATCGGGCCGGATTACCTGCGCGGCACCTGGGTGCAGTGGGCGCTGCTGGGCTGTGCCACGCTGACCGTGTTCATGGGCTCCATGCTGGCGCTGCGGGAGAAACACATCAAGAAGCGTCTGGCATACTCCAGCGTGTCCCAGGTCAGCTATGTTCTGTGCGGCGTGTTCCTGCTGGACACCATGGCGCTGGATGGCGCGCTGCTGCAGATGGTGTTCCACGCGCTCACCAAGGACGCGCTCTTCCTGTGCGCAGGCGCCATCATTGTCAAGACCGGCATCACCCGGGTGGACGAGATGCACAACCTGGGCAAGAACATGCCCTGGACCATGTGGATGTTTACCATCTGCGCCATCTCCCTTGTGGGCATCCCGCCCCTGGGCGGCTTCATCGCCAAATGGTACATCGCTGAGGGCGCCCTGATGGCCGGCACGCCGGTGTACAGCTGGCTGGTGCCCATCGTGCTGCTTGTATCCGCCATGCTGACCGCGGGCTACCTGCTGCCCCCCAGCGTTTCCGCCTTCTTTGGCGGCATGGCGCATGGCGAGGTCGCGTCTGCCTACAGGGAGAAGGCTGATCCCTCCGCCATGATGCTGGTGCCCATCTTCATCCTGACCCTGGCCATCCTGGTGCTGGGCATTGCCCCCGGCTTCATGATTGAAACCTTCACCAAGCTTGCCAACTCGCTGCTGTGAAGACGGGAAAGGGATGAGATGACGCTCTTGCTGGCCATTGCCCTGCCTGTCGCGCTGGGCGCGCTGCTGCCCGTATTCAGGCTGAAGACGGGCAACCGCAACCTGTACCTGATGCTTGCCACGCTGCTCACCAGCGCGCTGTGCGCCTATGCCATTGCCGTGGACATCCCCGCGCTGCGCCTGATCAGCCTGAACAACAAGCTGACCATCACCCTGCGGCTGGATGAGCAGGGCAAGATTTTCTGCGCGCTGGTGGCCTTCCTCTGGCCCTTTGCCATGCTGTACGCCTTTAACTACATGAAGGATGAGCACAAACAAACCTCGTTCTTCTCCTTCTTCCTGATGAGCTATGGCGTCACCCTGGGCATTGCCATGAGCGCCAATTTGCTCACCCTCTATGTGTTCTATGAGGTGTTGACGCTCACCACCCTGCCACTGGTCATGCATGGCGGCAGCCAGAAATCCATCCGGGCAGGCCTCAAGTACCTGTACTACTCACTGGGCGGCTCCGCCTTCGCCTTCATCGGCCTGGCATACCTGGTGTATTTTGGCGGGCAAACCACCTTCGTGCCCGGGGGCCTGTTCAAGGGCATCAGCCTGATGCACACGCAACAGCTGCGCCTGGGCTACCTGCTGTGCTTCCTTGGCTTTTCGGTCAAGGCGTCGGTCTTCCCGCTGCATGGCTGGCTGCCCACCGCCGCGGTTGCCCCCACCCCGGTCACCGCCCTCCTGCACGCTGTGGCGGTGGTCAAGTCCGGCGTGTTCGCCATCATCAGGGTCACCTATTACAGCTTTGGGGCCAGCGTGCTGGCCGGCAGCTACGCGCAGTACATCCCCCTGGCGCTGACCACCTTCACCATCGTGTTTGGCTGTACAATGGCGCTGAAGGAGAAGCACCTCAAGCGCAGGCTGGCCTACTCCACGGTGTCCAACCTCTCCTATATCCTTTTTGGCGCCATGCTTCTGAGCGCCCAGGGCCTGACCGCCGGCTTGATGCACCTGATCTTCCACGCACTGATGAAGATCGTCCTCTTCCTGGCCGTCGGCGTGTACAACAAGCGCGCCAACGCCTACTATGTGGATCAGGTGCGCGGCCTGGGCACGACGCTGCCCCTGCTGGGGGTGGTGTTCACGCTGAGCTCCCTGGCCATGACCGGCATCCCGCCCCTGATCGGCTTCATCAGCAAATGGGCACTGGCTGAGGCCGCCCTGCTAATCGGGGGCCCGCTGCCCCTGATGGGGGTGGTGGCGCTGCTCATCAGCGCGCTGCTGACCGGCATCTACCTGATGGTGCCCGCGGTCACCATGTACACCCGCCCCAGCCAGGGCAACCAGCTGACCCCGGTGGAGGCAGGGTTCAAGGTAACCCTGGCCACCCTGTCCCTGGTGGTGCTGGCCCTGAGCGCTTACAGCATCCCTTTGATAGATTACCTGGCCCGTACCGCGGCCCAAGCGATGTGAGGAGGTGAGGAAGCGATGAACTGGATGTTGCCGGTGATGGTCTTCCTGCCGTTCGCGGCGGCACTTCCGGCCTTCCTGCTTGGCCGCAGGAAAGGCGCCGCCAGCCTGCAGCTGATGATAGGGGCCAACCTGCTGGTCTTCGCGCTGGCCCTGGCGCTTTTCCTGAACACCAAGGGAACTGCTTCCTTCGCCATTCCCGGCTTTGTCGGCCTGGGCCTCAACCTGACTGCGGACGGGTTCCGCAGCCTGTATGCCCTGGTGGCCGCCTTCATGTGGCTGATGACGTCCCTGTTCTCCCCCCAGTACTTTGAGCATGGCCACGCTTTGGGCCGCTACAGCCTCTTCTCGCTGTTCACCCTGGGCGCCACGCTGGGCGTCTTCCTGTCCGATGACCTGCTCACCGCCTTTGTGTTCTTTGAGATCCTCTCCTTCACCAGCTATGTCTGGGTCATCCATGAGCAAACGCCGCAGGCCATGCGCGCGGGGCAGACCTATCTGGCCATCGCCATCCTGGGCGGCATGACCATGCTCATGGGCTTGATGATGCTGTACCAGCGTGTGGGCAGCCTGCGCTTTGAGGCGCTTGCCCAGGCGGCGCCCACCCTGGGGCATGACACGCTGATGTTGCCCGGCCTGCTGATTTTAGCCGGCTTTGGCGCCAAAGCCGGCATGTACCCGCTGCACGTCTGGCTGCCCAAGGCCCACCCTGTGGCCCCCGCGCCTGCCAGCGCTTTGCTCAGCGGCATCCTCACCAAGGTGGGCGTCTACGGCATCCTGGTCATTTCCACCCGTTTGTTCTTTGATGACACCGTGTGGGGCACCCTGCTGCTGGTGCTGGGGCTGGTCAACATGGTGCTGGGCGCCGTGCTGGCCCTGTTCTCCATCGACCTCAAGCGCACCCTGGCCTGCTCCTCCATGAGCCAGATTGGGTTCATCCTCTTTGGCGTTGGCTGCCAGGCGCTGCTGGGCGAGCACAATGCCCTGGCCGCCCAGGGCACGGTGCTGCACATGCTGAACCACAGCCTCATCAAGCTGGTGCTGTTCATGGCCGCCGGTGTGGTCTACCTGAACACCCACTCCCTCAACCTCAACGAGATCCGGGGGTACGGCCGCAGGAAACCGGGGCTGATGCTCATCTTCCTCACCGGCGCGGCTTCCATCAGCGCGCTGCCCTTCTTCAGCGGCTACGCTTCAAAAACCCTGCTGCATGAGGCCATCGTGGAGTACTTTGTGCACCTGCTGGACCTGGGGCACAGCGCGCTGCTGTACCAGGCGGCTGAATGGCTGTTTGTCATCACCGGCGGCCTCACCTTCTGCTACATGATCAAGCTGTTTGTGGCCATCTTTGTGGAGCGCCACCCCAGCCGCCAGACCTCGTATGACCGCATGGGCAGGTCCATGAGCCCCCTGTCCGCCACCGCCCTTGGGCTGTCCGCCCTGGTGCTGTTTGCCCTGGGCCTGCACCCGGAAGGCTGGCTGACCAGCCTGGCCACCCGCTCGCTGCCCTTCCTGCATGCCCATGAACCGGCCCACGCGGTGCACTTCCTGGCCTGGGTCAACCTGTCCGGCGGGCTCAAATCCCTCCTGCTGGGCGTGCTGCTCTATCCCCTGGCACGGAAGTGGCTCATGGTGCGGGATGAGGGCGGTCAATTGGTGTATGTGAACCGCTGGCCTGCCTGGCTGGACCTGGAAGACAGGCTGTACCGGCCCCTGGTGTCCTTCCTGGTCAGGACAGGCACCCTGCTGTGCACACCCCTGGACCTGATCATGGACCGCTTTGTGTTCCCGGCAGTCAGCAACTCGCTCACCTTCATTAGCCGGGTGCTGGAAAGCCTGGTGGATGGGGTGTCCCTGCTGTTGATGCGCACCATGCTCAAGCCACGGTATGAGAAAGCCACCCTGGTCCCCCATGGCAACCGGCTGACCTACGCCCTTGGCCGCACGGCGGATGTGCTGACCGGGCTGATACGCCGCTTCTTTGGCATGCAGCCGCGGGGACCTTACCACTATGTCCGCCTCTATGCCCTGATCTGGGACACCGCGCAGGACACCATGCGGCGCATCCTGCGCACCCTGTCATTTGGCCTGATCCTCTTCGCCCTTGGCCTGGTGGCCTTGCTGGCTCTGCTGTTGCTGAGATAAAACAAATACGACAACCAGGGGCTGCCACATAGCGGGCAGCCCCTGGTTTCTTGTCGCCATCTGATGGCTCCTGTATGATGGCTTACTCCACCACCTGGCCGGTCATGCCCTGCCAGGCTTTGCGGATGGCGCGCTGGTTGGAGGCGCCATAGTCCGGGTTGTTGCGCAGCACCTCCTCCATGTCGCGCAGGAAGTGGATGCACAGGTGGCCGCCAAAGCCATTGTTGCTGATGCTGCCGGACAGGTGCGGCCGGTTGTGCATGCTGGCCAGGGTCCAGCGCCCGTCAGGCAGCTTCACATACACCGCGTTGATGTTCCAGGAGGGCGCGCCAAACGCACGGTTCATCAGCTGGGTGTCCCGCCAGGTGGCCGGCTCGGAATCCGCGTGGCGACCCAGGGAGTAGAAGCGAATGGTGAAGCTGATGCCGCTGGCCGGGTGGTGAACGGTCACCCGCTGCCCTGAGGAGATGCTGGGCTTGACCTCGTTAAACCAGTGCAGCAGGCGCACCTGGGAGGTGGAAGGCCCGCCGCCTTTGCCTTCCGACGCGGCCAGCTGCGCCACTGCGGTGTCGTAGCCCTTGGCGTTCGCGGAAAAGATGCGTGCCTGGGTGACCGGGTCGGCGATGCCGGTGATGGGCAGGCCGTTGCGCTGCTGGAAGCCGACCACGGCCTGGTGGGTGGGCATGTCATACTTGTTGTTGACCGAAAGCGGGAAGCCCAGGTTTTTCAGCGCGCTTTGCATGGCACTTACGGCCGCGCTGATGTTGTCCACCCTTAGCGTCTTGTAGGCCAGGGGGGCGTCCGTCGCCAGGCGGGCAGACCCGCTCAACAGCACCTGCGCGCTCTGGCTGCCGAAAACGCCGTCCACCGTCAGGGAATTCTGGGCCTGGAAGGCCCGCACCGCCTCCTGGGTCATGCTGTCATAGCTTGCATTGAGGGGCACCGTGTATTTGAGCGCGGCCAGCCTGGTCTGCAGCTCCTTCACGTCCGCGCCCTTGCTGCCAGGCCGCAGCGTGCGGGTAAATACCTGTTCCGGATCCGGATCCGGCTGCGGGCTGTCCGGTGGAGGCGGTTCAGGGTCAGGCTGGGCATCCTGTTCAAAGCGCAAAAAGGACGTCATCACATAGCCTTGCCTGCCCTGATAGACCACCTGGCTCCAGCTGTCCCCCTTGCTGATAAGGTCCAGCCTCGTGCCGGATGGGATCTGGCCGATGATGTTGTCGCGCTGGGCGGGGGAGCTGCGGAAGTTCAAGGTGCGGCCAGACTGGTTGTTGACAATGGCCTGCCCGATAATGACAGGGGGTTCCGGTGTCTGCGGCGGAGGCGTGGTGCCGGTATCAGGCGCCTGGGTCTCATCAAAGCGCAGGTAGCTGCTGACCACGTAGCCTTCCTGGTTGGCGTAGCGCACCTGGGTCCAACTGCCCATGCGCGCGATGACCTGCAGGCTGGCCTGGTAGGGAATTTGTGTCAAAACGCGGCTGCCGGACGCCGCGGCAGCGCGCAGGTTCAGGCTGCCCCGGTTGCCCGTCACCACCTTCGCCGTGCCTGTCACTGTCCCCCCATCGGGCGGGGGGGGCGGCGTGGCGGCAGGCGGTGCCGCGGGCGCGCTTTTACTCAGGAAGGAGGAAACCACATAGCCTGTACGGCCAAGCGCGCGCACCTTAGACCAGGAACCGCTGGTGGACAAAACCTCAACCGCGGTGCCGTTGGGCAGCTGCGCGATGGTGGTCTGCCCGTAGCTGGGGCGGTTGCGCAGGTTCAGGGAGCCGCCGTTGCTGGTTTTCACATAGGCGCCGCCGCTGCCAGCCGTGCCGCTGTCTTCGGGCACCTGGGGCTGCTGTGAGGTGTTTTCCGGCAGGCGGTTGTTGTCCGGCAGGAATTGCGGCGCCAGTTGATACAGCAGGCTCAGGGTGCGCTGCCCCGCCAGCCCGTCGGTCACCAGGTTTTGCTGGCTCTGGAAAGCCCTAACAGCCGCCTGGGTCTGGCGGCCATACTTGCCATCAATCACCAGCTGAAAACCAAGGGATTTGAGCCCGGACTGCATGGCGCGCACCAGTTCACCTTCAAAACCCGGGCGCAGTGTATCAAAGCCCGCGGCGCTCACGCTGCCAGCAAGCAACAGCAGCGCAGCCGCCACGGCCAGGATACGCTTGGGTTGTGAAAAACGCATCACCTGTGCCCTCCTGGAATTTGTTGGGCACAGGATAGCATATTGTGAAGGATATGTAAAGCACTATTACGGAATTATTACTATTATGTTGACTGCGTCAGCAGGTCGCTCAGGCGGATGAAGTCAGCCAGGGACAGTGCCTCCCCGCGGATGTGTCCGTCCAGGCCTGCCGCCCGCAGGTGGTGACCGACCTGCTCCCGGCTGATGGCGAAAGCGGCCACCAGGTTGTTGGCCAGGGTCTTGCGCCGCATGGCAAAGGCAGCGGTCACAAGCTTGTGAAACACCGCCTCATCCTGAGGGCTGGATTCCAGGCGCTCATGGCGCTGGATGACCAGAAAGCTGCTGTCCACCTTGGGCGGGGGCGTGAATGCGCCCGCGGGCACACGGGCGGCCAGCACAGCCTTGCCCCAGTAGGCGGCCCGCACCGCCAGGGGGCCGTAGTCCGGACTGCCGGGACGGGCCAGCACGCGCAGACCGGCCTCCTTTTGCACCATCACGTTGATGCTGACAGGTGGCAGGGGCAAGCGAAAGAAATGATTCAGCAGCGGGGTGGTGAGGTAATAGGGCAGGTTTGCCGCGATGTGAAAAGGGCCGTATGGCGCCATCAAACCCGCCAGGTCCAATGCCATCGCGTCCCCCATCACCAGGCGGATGGAGGGCCAGGATGAAAAACGGTCCTCCAGCACCGGCTGGAGGCGCTCATCAATTTCTATGGTCACCACTTGCTTGCAGCGCGCGGCCAACGCAAGGCTCAGGTCCCCCCGCCCGGCGCCTACCTCAAGCACCGTATCCTCATGGCCAATGGTGGTGCGGTCCAGCAGGCTGTGCAGCAAATGGCTGTCGTAAATAAAGTTCTGCCCCAGCGACTGCTTGTATCGGAAGCTTTTCAAGGCCGCTGCAGCGCCCGAAACAGGGCGGCCGGGTCCGGGTCCCGGAAGGCCGCCGTGCCCATCACCAGGCGGGTGGCGCCGCTGTCAATCACCTGGCGGCTGTTCTCCCGGTTGACACCGCCGTCCACGCTGAGCGTGCCCTGAAACCCCATGTCCCGCAACTGTTTCAGTTTGGGCAGGGTCTGGGGCATCAGCGCCTGCCCGCCAAAGCCGGGCTCGACGCTCATGAGCAGCACCAAATCCAGGCTGTCCAGGTAAGGGGCCAAGCTGGCCGCCGGGGTCGCCGGCTTCATGGACAGGCCCGCGCGCAGCCCGGCGGCGCGGATGTGGGCCAACAGGGCGGGCAAATCACCCGCTGCCTCTGAATGGATGGTGACCTCGCTCGCCCCGGCCCTGATAAAGGCATCCACAAAATCCTGCGGGCGGCTGAGCATCAGGTGGACATCCAGCACAAGCTCCGGGTAAGCGTCCCGCAGCGCCTTGACCATGGCCGGGCCAAAGGACAGGTTGGGCACAAAATGCCCGTCCATGATGTCCAGGTGCAGGATGGTGGCGCCAGCCTTGACCAGGCGGTCCACATCCGCGCCCACATGCAGGGGGTGGGCAGCCAGAACAGAAGGGGCGATTTCAAGCATAGCGATTGCTCCATTTCTCCTGCTGCTGGGCCAGCAGCGTGCGGTAGCGTTCCAGGCGGCCCGAATCGATCCGGCCTTCTTGCATGGCGGCTTGCACCGCGCAGCCTGGTTCCTTGTTGTGCAGGCACACCTCAAAGCGGCAGTCCTGCTGGATGTCTGAAAACTCGGGGTAAAGCTCCCGAAGGTGCGCCGGCTCCAGCTGGGTGGGCAACTCCAGCAGGCTGAAGCCAGGGGTATCCAGCACCTTGAGCCCCCGCGCCTCCAGCAAGGAAATGTGCCGCGTGGTCTGGCGGCCCCTCCTGATCTTCTGGCTGATGTCACCGATAACCAGGTCCAACCCCGTCAGGCTGGCAATGAGCGTGCTCTTGCCCACACCTGACTGGCCGGCAAAGCAATTGATGTGCCCGGCCATCAATTGGCGCAGGTCTTCCATCCCCTGGCCTTCCACCGCGCTGACGGCCAGCACCGGGATGCCGGTCTGCCGGTAGGCGCTGGCCAGGCGCTGCGCCAGGGACAGGTCCAGGTCGGATTTGTTCACGGCCAGCACCACCGCCAGGTCCTGCTCCAGCGCAAAGAGCAGCAGTTTGTCCAGCAGCAAGAGGTCGGGCACCGGCTCCACCGCCAGGGTGATGATCAGCTGGGTGATGTTGGCCACTGGCGGGCGGACGCTGATGGAGCTGCGGGGCAGGATCTCTTCCAGCCAGCCATGTTCTTCCAGCTGCCCGGGCGTAAACTTCACCAGATCCCCCACCAGCGGGGTGATGCCCTCGTGGCGGAAACGGTTCTTGGCGCGCAGCACGTGGTCTGTGCCTGCCGCGTCCCGCACGGTATACAGCCCGCCCCTGCCCTGGATGATCCTGCCCTCCATCACCATTCAGTTGCCCGCCCCCTTGCCGTCCCCATCTGGGGTCGCGGTGGGCGCCGCGGCATAGACCACCATGTCCACCGTGCTGCCCTCAGCCACCTTCTCACCGGCCACCGGCAGCTGGGAGGCCACCCGCCCCTGCTGGCTGGTAGCTTCCGTCTCAATATAGCTGACCTTGCCGGGCGCAATCTTGGCCCGTTTCAATACATCCGCAGCCTCAGTCCAAATCAGGCCGCTCAGCTCCGGCACCACCGCCTGGCCGGAGGACACCACCAACTGCACGATGCTGCCCGCGTCCACCACCGTGCCGGCGGCCGGCTCCTGTGAGAGCACGGTGCCGCGGGGTATGGCGCTGATGGGCTCATCCACCACCAACACCTCCAGCGCGATGCGCTCCAGCTGGTGCGTTGCCGCAGCCAGATCGGTCTGCACAAGGTCTGGCACAGGCTTGCGGGCAGGGCCGGAAGACACCACCAGCAGCAGCACATCCCCCCGCTTGATGGGCATGCCTACATCAAAGCTCTGGTCAATCACCGTGTCCACCGGCTCATCGCTGGGGTTTCGCACAATGCGGGTCTTGATGCCCTCCCGCTCGGCCTCCCGCACCGCCGCATCCAGCAGGTAGCCGGTCAACAGCGGGGTGCGGGTGGTGTTGACAATGTCACGGTAGATGAAGAACCCGCCGGTAAAGATGCTGACCAACAGCACCAGGCTGAGCAGCACAATCAGGATTCTGGATTGCCTGCCAGCGCGGGCGTGTACCCGCTGGGGCAGCCCGACACGCCTGGCCTCCAGCAAAGCGGGTTGGGCAGCCTCCGTGGTCTCCGGCAGCAGGGCGGCATGCAGCGCCTGGGCCATCAGCAGCGCCGATGCATAGCGGCCGGCCGGGTCCTTGGCCATGGCTTTCAGGACCACCGCCTCTACCGGGCCGGACACATCGCTGGCCAGCGCGCGCACAGGCTGCGGCTCCGCCTGCACGTGCTGCATGGCTACGGCCACCTGGGTCTCCCCCTCAAAGGGCACCTTGCCTGTGAGCATTTCATACAGCACACAGCCCACCGAATACAGGTCCGAGGCGAAGGTGGCCGTGCCCCCCTTGGCCTGCTCCGGCGAAAAATAGTGGACCGAGCCCATGATGCCCTGCTTGCGCTCGATGTCGGTGGTGTTGGTGTCCACCATGCGCGCGATGCCGAAGTCCGACACCTTGATGTACCCCTGCCGGTCCACCAGGATGTTCTGCGGCTTGATGTCCCGGTGGATGACGCCGGCCTCATGCGCGTGGCGCAGGGCGGACAGGATGCGGATGGCTATCTGCACCGCCGTGCCCTGTGGCAACTGCCCATGCTCGCCAATGATGTCCTTGAGGGTTTTGCCGTCCACAAACTCAAACACCAGATAGGGCGCGCTGGGGTTGTCGCCGATGTCCAGGAGGTTGACGATATTGTGATGGGACATGCGGCTGGCGGCAGTGGCTTCCCGGCGAAAACGGTCCAGAAACTCGGGGTTGGCCTGCAGTTCCTGGCGCAGAAACTTGACAGCCACCCGGTGGCCGGTGCGCAAATCCAGCGCCCTGTATACCGAAGCCATGCCACCTTCGCCGATTTGCTCTTCCAGGCGGTATCGCTCCATCAGGATGGTGCCAATCAACTGGGCACCTCCAGCAAGATCAGGGTGATGTTGTCCCTGCCCCCACCATCCAGGGCGATGGCCAGCAGCACATCGGCCGCCTCCTCCAGCGGCAGGGCCATCCCCCGCGCAAGCTGCTCCGTGTCTGCGTACTCCGTCAGCCCGTCAGAGCAGATCAGGTAGCGCCAGCCGGGCTGCTTGGGGTAGCGCAGCAGGTCAGGTTGCAGGGTGGCGTCCGTGCCCACCGCGCGGGTGACGATGTTGCGGTAGGGGTAGTTGCGCGCCATCTGCGCGGTGATGGCGCCGGAGCGCAGCAGCTCCCCCACCAGGGAATGGTCGGTGCTGATCTGGTGCAGCTGGCTCTGGCGCAGGCAATACGCGCGGCTGTCCCCCACATGGGCCAGGAGAATCTCCGCCTGGTCTTCCCAGATGGCGGTCAAGGTGGTGCCCATGCCGGACAGGCTGAGGTCCTGCAGCTGGCGCTCCCAGATGCTGGTGTTGGCTTTCATGAAGGCCTGCTTGAGCACAGCTTCCGCTGGTGGCTGGTTCAGGTCCAGACCTGCCAGCACCTCCACCGCCATGGCGCTGGCCACATTGCCGCCCAGGTGCCCTCCCATGCCATCGGCCACCACGTACAGCGGGTGCTTGCCATCGCGCGCCAGCAGGGAATCCTGGTTGTTGGCGCGCACCTTGCCCTGGTGCGTTCGCAGGACAGCAATCATGGCTTCACCTCACTGTGGTCAACAAAGGAAGTTTTCAGGCGCTGCACGCGCAGTTGCCCGCAGGCGCCAAAGATGTCATCGCCCAGCTGCCGTCTGATGGTGGCGGAGATGTGCAGCTCGCCCAGGATCCTCTGAAACTGCGCGGCCTGTTCCTTGCCGGACGCGCGCAACTGGCGCTCCGGCACATCGTTCAGAGGAATCAGGTTCACATGGCACTGCATGCCACGCAAGCGCCCTGCCAGCTCCCTGGCGTGGGCGGGCTGGTCATTCAGGCTGTCTATCAGGGCGTACTCAAACACCACCCGCCGCCCGGTCTGGCTGATGTAGTCCCGGCAGGCGTCCAGCACCTCGTCCATGCTGTACGCCCGGGCAATGGGCATGATGCTTCGCCGCACCTGGTCATTGGGGGCATGAAGCGAAACGGACAGCGTAATGGGCAGCCCTTCCCGCGCGAGTGAGCGCATTTTGTCCGGCAAACCGCAGGTGGACAGGGAGATGTGCCGCGCGCCGATGTGCAGGCTGTCACGGGAGGTAATCAGGCGCAAGAAGGCCAGCACCTGGTCATAGTTGTCCAGCGGCTCGCCGCTGCCCATGAGCACCAGGTTGCTTAAGGGCTCCGGCTGGGTTGACTGGTTGGCCAGGTAACACATGGAGGCCATCTCCCCCGCGCTCAGGTCCCGCAGCTTGCCCTGCAGGGTGCTGGCGCAAAAGGCGCAGCCCATGGCGCAGCCCACCTGGGTGGACAGGCAGAAGGTGATGCCATGCCGGTAGCGCATGATGACCCCTTCCACTGTATGGCCATCCGGCAAGCCAAAGAGCAGCTTTTGCGTGCCATCCGTTTTGGACTCGTGCCGCTCCAGCACCCGGGCAGGCTGTGCGATGGCCAGCGGCTGCAGCTTGTCCAGCAGGCTGGCAGGCAGGTTGCCCATGCCATCCAGGCCCCGGCCTTTTATGAGCCAGTCCCGCAGCTGCCGCGCGCGGTAGGCTGGCTCATCCAGGGAGCGCATCAGCTGCTCCAGTTCGGCCAGGGTCAAGCCGGTCAGCTCCATCATGTCCTGCCTCATTGGCGCTTCATCCGGGCGATGTAGAAGCCCTCCACCCCATCGCGGTGGGGCAGCAGCTGCATCCCCATCTCCCCATACAGGGGCCGGAAGCGCTCCGGGAAACCCGGAGGCAGTTCATCCATCACAAAGGCTGGGTGTGCGGCCAGAAAGCGCTTGACCTGGTCCGTGTTTTCCTGCGGCAGCAGGCTGCAGGTGGCGTACAGCAGGGTGCCGCCGGGCTTCACATAGCGGGCGTTTGTTTCCAGCAACCTGGCCTGCAGGGCCACCAGCTCCTCCAGGCCTTCAGGTGTCAGGCGGTACTTGATGTCCGGTTTGTTGTCCATGACCCCGCTGCCAGAGCAGGGCGCGTCCAGCAACACGGCGTCCATGGTCTGCTCAAAGCGCTCCTGGTAGATGGTGGCATCGCGCACTGCGGGCCGGATGTTGTACAGGCGCAGCCGTTCAGCCTGGGCATAGACCAGGTCCACCCGGTGGGGGTGCACATCCCAGGCGTGCACCCGGCCTGTGTTTTGCATCAGCTCCGCCATGTACATGGCCTTGCCCCCAGGCGCCGCGCAGCAATCCAGCACCGTGGCCCCTACACCGGGGTTGAGCGCCTGCACAGCCAGCATGCTGCCTTCCCCCTGGATGGAAAAGCGCCCGGCCAGAAAATCCAGGTCCTTTGCCAGGCTGGAGGCGCCTTGCACCCGCACGGCGCCCTCCACCATGCCCGGGCTCACCTCCCAGGTGGTTTTGCGGGCAAGCATCGCCTCAAAATCCGCCTGGGATATCAGCACCTGGTTGCGGCGCAGGGTGGTGGCATGGCTGGGGTTGCGGTAGGCGATGATCTGCCGGGCTTCATCGGGTGGATAGGATGCCTGGATGAGACCAGCCAGCCAGGCGGGGATCGAGTGCATGACGCTGTCATGGTTCTCCTCCCCGGGCTGGGGCCAGGGCAGGGTCTCCTTGCCGCGGATGAGCGCGCGCAGCACCCCGTTGACCAGGCCGGTCATGTCCTCCAGGCCGCTGGCGCGGGTCAGCTCCACCGCCTCATTCACGGCGGCAAAATCCGGGATTTTATCCATCAGCAGAATCTGGCAGGCGCTCAGGCGCAGGATGTTGCGCACCTTCCCGTTCAAAGCGTCCGCGTCCTGCAGGAACTGACCCAGGGCAAAGTCGATTTTGAGCAGGTCCTCCACCGTTTTGTACACGATGACAGCCGCCAGGCGCTTGTCCTGGGGGCTGAGGCGCATGTTGCCAAAGACCTCGTCCAGGGTGAGGGAGGCATAGGCGCCTTCGTTGAGCACGCGGTTGAGCACCAGCAAAGCCGCGCTGCGGGCATCCCTGCTCAGAATGGTCTGTGGGCGGTCCCTCTCAGCTGGTTTGGTCACCCCAGGCGCAGCTTGTCCGCCTGGCCGGGCTTGACGGCTGCCAGGCCGGCCATAGGGGCGCTGTGGTGTACGGGTGTCTCTCCCGGTTTCCGTGGGCGCGGGGCGGCCGTAAGACCCACGAGCCGGACGGGCTGGGCGGCCTTCCCCTGTGGGCGCGGGACGGCCATAGGGGCCACGCTCCGGACGGGATGGTCGGCCTTCCCCTGCGGGCGCGGGGCGGCCATAGGGGCCACGCTCCGGACGGGCCGGGCGGCCTTCCCCTGCGGGCGCGGGGCGGCCATAGGGGCCACGCTCCGGACGGGCAGGGCGGCCTTCCCCTGCGGGCGCGGGGCGGCCATAAGGCTTTCTGTCCCCTGGCCGCCGGGCTGGCTGGCCAGACCCGCGGCCCGTGGGCCTGGCATTTCTCTGGTCCCGCTCGCGCTTGTCCTGCTCACTCATCTCGTATCCTCTTCCAAGCTCTCCATCGTACCCGTGCCGCGCAGTGGATGCCCGCGCAAGAAATCCCTGCTGTCCATGGCCTTGCCCCCAGGCGCTTGCAGGCACGTGATCTGCAATGCCTGGTCCGCGCATTGCACAAGGAGGCCATCCCGGCTGTCCGCCTTCAGGATGGTGCCCGGCCGCGCGGCGGCGTCTGAAGGGATTGCTTTCGCGCTGATCAGCTTCAAGTTGCCCCAGGGCGAGGCCGTGCAGGCCCCCGGCCAGGGGAGCAGGCCACGCACTAGGTTGACAAGATCCTGCGCAGGCCGCTGCCAGCTCACCTGCCCCAGTTCTTTTGTGAGCATGGGATAATGGGACATCGCGGCCTCATCCTGCGCCTGGCGGGGGCACTCCCCCCGCCCCAAGCAGGTGATGGTGTCCAGCAGCAAACCGGCGCCCAGCCTTGCCAGGCGCAGGGTCAGCTCCCCCGCGGTTTCCTCAGGCTTGATGTCCAGCGCCGCCTGCAGCAGGATGTCCCCGGTGTCAACCCCCGCGTCTGTCATCATGGTGGTCACGCCAGTGCGGGTCTCCCCCTTGATGATGGCCCAGTTCACCGGCGCAGCGCCCCGGTAGGCGGGCAGCAGCGAGGCGTGCACGTTCACCGTGCCCAGGGGGGGCACCTCCAGGATTTCCCTGGACAGAATCTGTCCATAGGCCGCGGTCACGCACAGGTCAGGCGCCAGGGCCCGCAGGTCATCCAATCCTTCATCACGGATGCGCCGGGGCTGGAAAACCGGGATGCCATGCCGCAGCGCCAGCTCCTTGGTCTCGGGCATGCTCATCCTGCCGCCGCGCCCCCGGGGCCTGTCCGGCTGGGTGAACAGGCCCACCACCTGGTGCCCCGCGTCCAGCAGGGCCTGCAGGCAGATGGCGCCATATTCGGGCGTGCCCATGAAAACAATGCGCATCAGACCACCTGATGCCTGTCCGGGCTGTCCTGCCCGTCTTCCTCATCCTCCGGGTAGATCTCGTATTCCATTTTGTCCACATACAGCACACCATCGAGGTGGTCTATCTCGTGCTGGATGCAGCGGGCCAGCAGGCCGTCAGCTTCCAGGGTAAAGAACTTGCCGGTTTTGTCCTGGGCCTTGACGGTCACCTTTTCCGGCCGCATCACAAAGCCCTGGCGGCCGGGCACGCTCAGGCAGCCTTCAGCCATGCCGCATTCGCCCTGGGAGGCAGTGATCTCCGGGTTGACAAACTCCAGCAGCCCCTCCCCCACATCAACCACCACCAGCCGGCGCTGGATCCCTACCTGCGGCGCCGCCAGACCGATGCCTTCTGCCTGGTACATGGTATCCGCCATGTCCCGCAGGATGACGTCCAGGCATTTGTCAAACTTGGTGATGGGGTTGGCCTTGACGCGCAGCTCGCGCGCGCCGATGGTAAAAATCTTCTTTCTGGACATGGTGCCTCCAAATCTACTGTCAGGCCAGGCTGGCCGGGTCAATCTCCAAGCCAACCCTGCAGGGCCAGGCTTCCTGTGTCAGGTCATTGAGGAAGGCCAGCACCTGCTGGCTGTCATCATGGGCCAGCAGCTTCATCAGCACCTGGGCGCGGTAGCGGCCCATGATGCGTTTGATGGGCGCGGCATCCTCCCGCACGTAGAGCACACGCTTCCTGAGGACTGGGTGCTGGCCCAGGTGCTGGCTGATGCGTTGGCTGATGGCGGCGGAAACCTCCCGGGACTGCGCCTCCTGCCGGGCCTCCACCAGCACCCGCACCATCATGGTGAAGGGCGGGTACAGCAGCTGGCGCCGCCTGGCGAATTCCTGCTGGAAGAATCCGCGGTACTCCTGGGTGGCGGCGGCTGCGATGGCATAGTGCTCCGGCTTGTAGGTCTGCACGATCACCTCGCCTGGCATATCCGCCCGGCCGGCGCGGCCCGCCACCTGGGTGAGCAGCTGGAAGGTGCGCTCCTGGGCGCGGTAGTCCGGCAGGTTCAGGGTGAGGTCTGCCAGGATGGCCCCCACCAGGGTGACCTGGGGGAAATCCAGCCCTTTGGCGATCATCTGGGTGCCAATCATCACCCGCGCGGCGCCGGAGCGGAAACGGTTGAGCAGCTGCTCGTGCCTGTCCTTGCCCGCGGTGGTGTCCGCGTCCATGCGCACCACAGGCACCCCGGGGAACAGGGCGGCAAACTCCTCCTCCACCTTCTGGGTGCCCACGCCCACCGGGCGCAGGTACGCGCTGCCACAGCCCGGGCAAATGGCTGGCAGGGCCGTGGTCATGCCGCAGTAGTGGCAGTGCATGCGCCTGTCCGCCTGGTGGTAGGTCAGCTTCACGTCGCACTGGGCGCAGGCGAGCGCCTCGCCGCACTTGCGGCACAGGACACTGGGCGCGTATCCGCGGCGGTTGATGAACAGCATGGCCTGCTGGCCAGCGTCCAGACAGGCGCGCAGGCGCTCCACCAGCAGGCCGGAAAACATGCCCCGGTTACCCAGGCGCAGCTCCTCCCGCATGTCCACCAGGGTCACCTGGGCCAGCTGATGCTGGTTGACGCGGGTGAGCATCTCCAGCAGCATGTAATCCCCGCGCTGCGCCTTGGCGAAGGAGAGGATGCTGGGCGTGGCGCTGGCCAGCAGCAGGGCCGCGCCCTCCCGCCTGGCGCGTGAGGCGGCGACCTCCCGGGCATCATGACGCGGATGGTTTTCCGCCTGGTAACTGGGCTCATGCTCCTCATCCACCACGATCAGCCCCAGGTCCTTCACCGGCGCGAACACCGCCGACCTCGCGCCGATGACCAGCCGGGCTGCTCCTGAGCGGATGCGGCGCCATTCGTCAAAGCGCTCCCCGGCTGACAAGCCGGAGTGCAGCACCGCGGCCACATCGCCAAAGCGCCCGCGAAACCAGCTGACCATCTGCGGGGTGAGCACGATCTCCGGAATCAGCACGATGACACCCCGCCCCTGGGCCAGGCATGCCCGCGCGCCGCGGATGTACACCTCGGTCTTGCCAGAGCCCGTGATGCCATGCAACAGGAAACTGCCTTTGCCCGCCTGAATGGCGGGCAGCAGCTCCCGCAGCACTTCCTCCTGGGAGAGTGTGAGCACCGGGTCCGGCGTCAGGCCGCTTACCGGCGCGTAGGGCGAGCGGAAAACCTCCTCCTGGCTCAAGGTGATGGCACCCGCCTGCGCCAGCTGCTTCAGCGCGGGCAGGGGGTCACGCACCAGCGCCTTGAGCTCCTGAAGCGGATGGGGCAGGCTGTCTGACAGGAGCTTGATCAGCAACCGCCTTTTGGGGGAGCGGCTGTTGTCGGCCAGGGCCTGCTCTATCCCTGCCTTGGGGATGGCCAGGCGGGCCACTGTCTGGGTCTTCGCCTTCACCCGGCCCGCCCGCATCTCTGACGGGATCATCAGCCGCAGAGCCAGCGCCAGGGGGGTGTGGGCCTGGGCGCTGATTTCCCGTGCCAAATCGACCAGCGGGGGCAGGACCGCCGGGTAATCCTCCAGCGGCTCAATCACCTGCCGGATACGCTCGGGCGGTATATCGCACTGCCCGGTGCGCTCAATCACCAGCCCTTCCAGGGTCTGGTGGCCGAAGGGCACCAACACCCGGGTGCCAGGCGCCAGCGCCATGCCCTCGGGCACCCTGTAGGTAAAAACCCGGTCGGTATTGGCGCTGGCGATGTCCACAATGACCTGGGCGTAGGGTTCGCGCTCAGGCATCCGTCTGTTGCCGCCTGATCAAGAGCACCTCATCCAGCAGCTTGTGGGCAGCCTCCTGTTTGCTCATCAGGGGCAATTTGACCGCGCGGTCACTAGAAATCAAGGTGATCACATTGGTGTCCACATCAAAGCCGGCGCCAGGCTGGCTGACATCGTTGAGCGCGATGACATCCAAATGTTTCTCGCGCAGTTTGCGCTGCGCGTTCTCCAGGGTTTGCTCCGTCTCCGCGGCAAAACCCACCAGGGTCTGCCCGGCTGTCTTGCGCTCACCCACTGCCTTGGCCACATCCGGGGTCTGGACCAGGCGCAGGTTCAGCCCGTCCGCGCCCTGCTTTTTGATTTTCTGCTCAGCAGGCTGCCCTGCCGTGAAGTCAGACGGGGCGGCCGCCTGGATGATGATGTCCTGCTGCGGGGCCAGGCGCATCATGGCCTCATACAAATCCTGCGTGGTGGTCACTTCCACCATTGCTGCCCCCATGGGCGGCGCCAAATTGACCGGGCCGGACACCAGGGTGACCTGCGCGCCGCGCTGCAGGGCGGCCTGTGTGATGGCATAGCCCATCTTGCCGCTGGAGCGGTTGGTTAAAAAGCGCACGGGGTCCAGCGACTCGCGGGTGGGGCCGGCGGTCACCAGCACCTTGAGCCCCTCCAGGTCCTTTTTCCCGTTCAGGATGCTCAGGCAGGCCGAAACAATGTCCTCCGGCTGGCTCATGCGCCCGGCGCCCACATCCCCGCAGGCCAGCATACCACCATCCGGGCCCACGGTGCGCGCGCCGCGGGCAATCAGGGTGCTGAGGTTTTGCTGTGTGGCCGGGTGGTGCCACATCACGGTGTTCATCGCCGGCGCAAGCAGCAGCGGGGCCTGGGTGGCCAGGGCTGTGGTGGTGAGCATGTCATCCGCCAGGCCAAGCGCCAGCTTGGCGATGATATTGGCGGTCGCGGGGGCGACCAGCAGCAGGTCAGCCTTCTTAGCCAGGGAGATGTGCTCCACCTCCCAGACCTGGGGCGCCTCAAAGGTGTCCACCGCCACCTGGTTGAGCGACAGGGTCTGCAGGGTGAGCGGCGTGACGAACTCGCAGGCGTTGCGGGTCATGATGACATGAACCTTGACCTGTTCCTTGACCAGGCGGGAGACCACCTCGCAGGCCTTGTAGGCCGCGATGCCCCCGCTGATGCCCAGTACCACGGTTTTGCCGGCGGCAGACATTGCTTACTCCTCGTCCTCGAGGTTGCGGTGGTAGGTAATCATGCCGTGCTGGATTTCCTCGATGGCGGCGGCTATGGGCTTTTTCTCCTCGCCCTCAATCAGCGGCTGCGCGCCGTCCACCAGCTGGCGCGCGCGCTTGGCGACCATTTCGACCAGGGTGTAGGCGCTGTCCGCCTTGTCAATCAGGGACTGGATGCCAGGCTCGTTGATGGCCATGTGTGGGGGTTCCTCCTTATCTGTCTTCCGGGATGTCCGGGTGAAAACGGGATGTGCGCAGCCGCTCAGCCGCGATGATGCAGGTGAGGCGCTTGTAGGCGCTTTCAAGCTCATCGTTGATGAGGGCGTAATCATAGTGGACATACTGGGCGATTTCCGCCCGTGCGTTGTGCAGGCGCTTGCTGATCTCCGCCTCGTCATCGGTGTTGCGGGTGTGCAGGCGCAGCTTGAGGGAGGCGAAGGAAGGCGGCAGGATAAAGATGGACACGCAGCCCTTCATCTCGCGCATCACGGTCAGCGCGCCCTGGGAGTCCACATCCAGCAACACGTCAAAGCCACTCTCCAGCGCCTCCAACACCGGCTGACGGGGCGTTCCGTAGCGGTGGTCGTGCACCACCGCGTGCTCCAGCAGTTCCTTGCGCGCCAGCAGTTCATCAAACTGTGCCTCGTTGATGAAACGGTAGTGAACGCCGTCCTGCTCACCCTCCCGCGGCTGACGGGTGGTCGCGCTGACTGAGAAAACTATCCGCTGGTCGTTGGCCACCAGCCGCTCACACAGCGTGCCTTTGCCGGTCCCTGAGGGCCCGGACACCAAAATCAGCATGCCCTTGCGAAGGGGCGGGGTCCACTGGCAGGCGGGCGCTGTGCCCTTCACCCGGGTAATCTGGCTGTCTGTCATCTGCACTCACTCCACATTCTGTATCTGTTCGCGGATTTTGTCCGCCTCTCCTTTCAAGGCCAGCCCCAGGCGCGTCACCGCCAGGGAGGCTGATTTGCTGCAAATGGTGTTGGCTTCCCGGTTCATCTCCTGGGCCAGGAAGTCCATCTCACGCCCCAGGGCGTCCGTGCGGGTCAGCATCTGCCGCAACTGCTTGCAATGGGCTGTCAGGCGGCTGATTTCCTCGCTGATGTCGCAGCGGTCGGCAAACAGGGCGATCTCCTGCGCCAGGCGGGCCGGGTCCATCTGCAAATCCGGCATGGAGGCCAGGCGCTTGTCCAGGCGCTCGCGGGCCTGGGCTGGCTGTTGGGTGGCCACCTGCTGCAAATCCAGCAAGGCCTGGTCCATCAGGTCCAGGCGTTCCTGGAAGAAGCCGCGCAGCTGTGCCCCTTCCCGTTGCCGGTCCGCCTGGGCAGCCTCACAGGCGAGGCCAGTGGCCTCCTGCGCCAGTGCCAGCAAGGCCTGGGCCTCGATGTCAAGCGGCATGAGGCTGAGCACCTCGGGCAGCGCCAGCAGGTCACTGAGCTTGATCTTGCCTTTGGTGCCCGCTGCCTCCGCCACCTGTGCTGCCACCTTGGCGTAATCCGCCGCCAGCGGCAGGTTGGCTCGCACCATCGTGGCCTGGGCACCGGAAAGGTCCTGACTGATGGTCAGTTCCACCCGGCCACGGGAAAAGCACTCCGTCAGCTGTTTGCGCAGCGCCACCTCAAGGGGCATCAACGCCTTGGGCAACCGAACGGACACATCCAGGTAGCGGTGGTTGACCGTCTTCACCTCGGCTGTCAGGCTCATGCCCCCGCGGTTGGCTGTGCCCCTGCCATAGCCAGTCATGCTGTGCATCCAAGCCCCTCCTTCCCCATGTTCCTATAGTATATCACGGAAAGGAAGCCCTGAACAGGTAAGCGCCATCTGTGAAAAGAACGTTTTATACAAACCATGCGCCCCATTTCCAGGATTGACACTCCCGCATTCCGGGTATATACTGTGCGCATCCTGGATGAGGGAAGACAAGCCCCCTGTGACCACCCCAAGAGAGGCAGCGCCAAGGCTGGAAGCGCGCCGGGCAAGGCACAGGACGGCACCACTGCCTGACAGGGGCGCGCGGCGCGCGATACAGCGCCAGCAAGTGGCCGGCCCTGCCGGCAACCTGGGTGGAACCGCGGAGCACATCATCCGTCCCAATGTGGAGGGGTGTTTTTTTATTGACGAATACAGGAGGCAGCTATGCAGATTACCGTCAAGGGACGCAAGCAGGAGTTTGAGCAGGGTGTGAATGCCCTGGATGTATTGAAGGAACTGGACCCGGACGCGCGCAAGCGCGCGATTGCCGCGCGCATCAACGGCGAACTGGTGGAGCTTATGGCCCCCTTGTCCCAGGGGGGTGAGCTGGTCAGCGTGGGCTTTGAGGATGAGGAAGCCCGCCACCTGCTGCGCCACACCGCCAGCCATGTCATGGCCAGCGCCGTCAAGAACCTCTTCCCCAAGGCCAAGCTGGCCATTGGCCCCTCCATTGAGAACGGCTTCTACTACGATTTTGACGTGGAAGAGCCCTTCCAGCCGGAGGACCTGGCCCGCATCGAGAAGGAAATGGCCCGCATCATCAAGAAGAACGAGCGGGAGGAGCGCTTTGTGCTGCCCCGTGAGGAGGCCATTGCCCTGATGCAGGAACGGGATGAGCCCTACAAGATTGAGCTGATCAACGACCTGCCGGAGGACGAGGAGCTCTCCTTCTACCGCCAGGGCGACTTTGTGGACCTGTGCGCTGGCCCCCATCTGCCCAGCACCGGCAAGGTCAGGGCTTTCAAGCTGACCAGCCTGGCGGGCGCCTACTGGCGTGGCAACGAAAAGAACAAGATGCTGCAGCGCATCTACGGCACCGCCTTTTTTGACAAGGAGGATCTGGATGAACACCTGCGGATGCTTGAGGAGGCCCGCAAGCGCGACCACCGCCGGCTGGGGCGGGAGCTGGACCTGTTTGACGTAATGGACGAGGCGCCCGGCATGCCGTTCTACTTCCCTAAGGGCATGGTCATCCGCAACATCCTGGAGGATTTCTGGCGCTACCAACACCGGGTGCATGGCTATGATGAAATCCGCACCCCGCTGATGATGAACCGCGCGCTCTGGGAGCGCAGCGGGCACTGGGACCACTACCGGGAGAACATGTACACCACCCGGATAGACGAGCAGGACTTCGCCATCAAGCCCATGAACTGTCCCGGCGGCATCCTGGCCTACAAGCGCCGGCTGTGGAGCTATCGCGACCTGCCCTTGCGCATGGGTGAACTGGGCCTGGTGCACCGGCATGAGAAAAGCGGCACCCTCCACGGCATGATGCGCGTGCGTGCCTTCACCCAGGATGACGCCCACCTCTACATGACCCCTGAGCAGATCAAGGACGAGGTCATCGGCGTGTACAAGCTGTGCGAGCTGATTTACAGCGCCTTTGGCTTCCGCTATCAGGTGGAGCTGTCCACGATGCCGGAGAACCACATCGGCGATGAGGAGATGTGGGCGCTGTCCACCGCGGGCCTGAAGGATGCGCTGGACGAGCTGGGTGTGAAGTATGTCATCAACGAGGGGGACGGCGCCTTCTACGGCCCGAAGATCGACTTCCACCTCAAGGACAGCATCGGCCGCAGCTGGCAGTGCGGCACCATCCAGCTGGACATGAACCTGCCGGAACGCTTTGACATGGAGTACACCGGGCCGGACGGCGCCAAGCACCGCCCGGTGATGATCCACAACGCCATCTACGGCTCCCTGGAGCGCTTCATGGGCATCCTGACTGAGCACTTCGGCGGCGCCTTCCCCCTGTGGCTGGCGCCGGTGCAGGCGCGCATCCTCACCATCACCGACCGCGCGGATAGCGCCGCGCTCGCGCTGCAGGCCAGGCTTGAGGCCGCGGGGCTGCGGGTGGAAACTGACCTGCGCAACGAAAAAATCGGCTTCAAGGTGCGGGAGGCGCAGATGATGAAGGTGCCCTATATGCTGGTGATCGGCGACCGGGAAGCCCAGGAGGGCACGGTCTCCGTGCGTGACCGCAAGGGCAAGGCCCACAACGGCGTAAGCCATGAGCAGCTCATCCAGGTGCTGGTGGAGGAGGCCTCCTCCCGCGCCCTGGAGCAAAGCGACAGCTTCCAGTAAGCAAGCACATCATTCAAAAGGGGCTGGCGTCATGCGCGCAAGCCCTCTTTGAATGCCCGGTCCGCTATTGATCCGCCTTGCCTTGCCGGCGGATTAACTCCTGCACCGCGAAAGCCGCCACGTGCTCAGCAAAGCTGCCCGTCCCAAAGCCCGCGTCATAGCCCAGCTCCATGGCCAGCTCGTGGCTGATGCGCGCGCCCCCACACACCAGCACAAAGCGCTCCCGCAGCCCGGCAGCTTCCAGCAGTTCCACCAGTTCCACCAGGTTGCTCAGGTGCACATCCTTCTGCGTGACTGTCTGGCTGACCAGCAGCACATCGGCATCCACTGCCACCGCCTTGCGGATCAGCTCGGCGTTTGGCACCTGGCTACCCAGGTTATAAGCGCGGATACCCGCATAGCGCTCCAGGCCATAATGACCCGCGTAACCCTTCATGTTCATGATGGCGTCAATGCCCAGGGTGTGCGCGTCCGTGCCGGTGGACGCGCCCACAAACACCAGCTCACGGACAAAATGCCGCCGGATCAGGGCCTCAATCTCCGCCATGGTCATGGTGAGGGCCTGCACGGCGTGCACCTTGACCTGGTCCGTGTCAATGCCCTGGGGCAGGCTGCCATAGATGACATAGAAGCTGAAGCCCTCCCCCATCTGCTCGGTGTGCACCACCTCGGGGTTGGGCAGCCCCATCCCCTTCGCGATCTCCTTGGCGCAGGCCAGGCCCAGGGGGCCGGCATCCAGGGGCAGGGTGAAGGACAGCTGCACCTTGCCGTCATTGAGCGTATCCCCATATGGTTTGATCATCATGCCAGCGCCTCCCTGAGCAGGTCCATGGCCGGGTTGCAGTAGTCCGGGTGCTTTTTGATGACGCCCTCCAAGCCCTTGCCCTGATTGCGGTCGCGGCGAACATCGGCAAAGACCCCCTGTTCAAGCGCCTCAAACAGCCCGGTATCGGCGATGTCGCGCAGCAGCCTCTCCGCTTCCCGCAGCACCTGCTGCGCCCGGCGCATGATCCGGCCATCCTCCTTGAAGCTGATTTCCTCCTGCAGGTGCCGCATGGCGGACTGCACCATCCGCGCGTTGCGGATGGCCAGGTGGCGGTCAGACAGGAAGGGGGTATGGATGGCCTCGGTCATCATGGCCAGCAGGTGGATGCCCTGCCCGGTCATCATGGTGGCCGCATTGAACAGGGTATCCACCGCCTGGGTCTGGAAGATGTTGCCGGTGGAATGGGTGGTGGGCGGCATATACTTCAGCGGCGCTTCCGGGAAGATTTCCCGCGCCATCTGCGCCTGGGCCAGTTCCAGCAGGAAGCTGTCCTCCAGGTCCGGGTCAATTTCAAAGGCATGCCCCAGGCCCATCTGGCTCTTGGGCAGCCCTGCCAGCTGCGCGAAGCGCTCGTTGATGAACTGGGAGGCCAGCACCGTGTGGGCGCTGCCCACCGCGTCGGCGGTGGTGAGGTAGTTGTCCTCCCCCGTGTTGATGGTGATGCCCGCCAGCGCGTTGAGGCTGCGGGAAAAGTACTGGTCCACAAAGGTGCGCTGCATGTTGATGTCCCGGAAGATGATGCCGTACATGCTGTCATTGAGCATCATGTCCAGCCGCTCCAGCGCCCCCATGACCGCAATCTCGGGCATGCAGAGGCCTGAAGCGTAATTGACCAGTTTGATGTAGCGGCCCTCTGCCTCGCACAGCGCGTCCAGCGCCTGACGCATGATGCGGAAGTTCTCCTGCGTGGCCATGGTGCCCCCAAAGCCCTCGGTGGTGGCGCCATAGGGCACATAGTCCAGCAGGGATTGGCCGGTGGTGCGGATGACCGCGATCACGTCCGCCCCCGCCCGCACCGCTGACTGGGCTTGCTTCACATCCTCATAGATGTTGCCGGTGGCCACAATCACATAGATTTCCGGCTGCCGCGCGCCAAAGCGCGCCAACTGCGCCTCACGGTACTGACGGTGGTGACTGATTGTCTGGAAGCTGGCTTCCAGATATGGCCGCAGGGTATCGGCTGTCAGGCGGCTGTCAGGCAAGGTATGCCCCAGCAGGCTGACCTTGTCCTCCAGGAAGGCGGCGCAAAAGCCCTGGACATCAAGCCCGGTGGCCAGCAGCGCCCCTGCCAGGTAGGCGCTTACGCCCCGGGACAGGTCCCCGCCCTGGCGCACCTGCTCCACCATCAGGTTGGGCAGCGGCACCTCAAAGGCGTCCACGCCGTCCACCCCCACCAGGCGCAGCACCGCGCGCTCCACGCTGACGGTTGTGTGCAGGTCAATCATTTCCTGCACCTGGCTGGCGATGCGCAGCGCGTCATCACGGCAGCGGGCGATGGAGCCGGCATCCAGGCGCAATTTGTTTTGTGTGTTCAAGCGCTAATCCTCCAACACGTTGATCAGGGGCAGGTCGGTGACTGCGGCCATGGCCGCCTGGAAGGCGGCAGCGTCAAATTGATGGGCGCCGGGGGACACGGGGTTGAGCGCCACAAAGGCCACCCGTGCCGGCTTGAGCACCTGGATGGGCAGGTCCAGCCGGAACAACTTTTTCAGGCTGGCATCCTCCATCACCAGGGACAGGGGGCTGCGCGTGATGAGGCCGACATGCAGCTCCCGCCGCCGTGCCACCAGCGCTGTCACCTGCGCCTTGTCCACAAAGCCAGGCAGGTACAGCCAGGCAGCCTGGGATGGCAAACAGCCCAGGGTATCATGCAGGTCAATGGGGGCGGCGTCCAGCCCCAGCGGGGTGAACTGGCCGGCCGCGTCCAGCCATCCTGGGCGCCGCTGCGCCCACAAAAACGCGAATGACGGCGGCGCCGCGGGCAGGGACAGCCGGCGCAGGGCCAGGGCGGCGCTGTCCACCACCGTTTGCAGGAAGGGGCTTTTGTGGGCGCCCACCACATAGACCAGCCCTTCTCCCACCGCCGCGTGGCTCTGGCGTGCGAAGGCGCCATCTATGAACAGGCGGCTTGCGCCATGCGCCTGCAGCAAGCGCATCACCTTTTCCATCCCCTCCACAGTGGAGGGGCCACCCAGCAGGCAGGCGCCAGCGCCAGTAGCCCGGGCAATCAGCACCTCCCCCATGGCCGTCATCACGCCAGTCTTTTCCAGCACCTCAAGCCGCGTGGCTGACTGAGCCAGGCAGCCCTCCGCGATGCCCACCAGGGTTCCAACGGACACGTGCACCTGTGGTTTGGGCAGCTGGCTGACCAGGTCCAGCTCCTCCCCGTCCAGGCCGATGGAGGACAGCCCCAGGACTGCTTCAGGAAAGCTTGCCGCCAGCGCGTTGAGCACGGTGGTTTTGCCCGCGTTCTTGGCGTTTCCCACCACGCACAGGCTTTTGTATGGCGCGGCCAGCCGCCTTATTGCCGGTTGTTTGATCGCGTCCTCCTGTCCAGGTCCCTGGGCTCAATCGTCAGCTGCTGTCCGCACAGCAGCGCGGCCACGCCTTCCCGGTGCCCGTTGTCCCGGCACAGCTCGCAGCCGCACTTGTCCTCGTAGCCCTGCGGCTCGGTGTAGGTGGTGATGACGCCCTCATAGTTGCGCAGCACGGTCTTGTTGGGCGAGGAAGACAAGAGGTAATTGGGCATCACCGGGATCTTGCCGCCGCCTGCCGGCCCGTCCACCACGAAGGTGGGCACACAAAAGCCGGACACATGCCCGCGAAGGCCTTCTATGATCTCTATCCCCTTGGACACCGGCGTCCTGAAGTGCTCAATGCCCATGGACAGGTCGCACTGATACAGGTAGTAGGGGCGTACCCGCATGGCGGCCAGGCGGGTAACCAGCACCCGCATGGTGTTCACGCAGTCATTGACCCCGCGCAGCAGCACGCTCTGGTTGCCCAGGGGGATGCCAGCGTCAGCCAGCCTGGTGATGGCCGCGGCGCTCTCGCTGGTGATTTCCCGGTAGTGGTTGAAATGCGTGTTCAGCCAGATGGGGTGGTATTTGCGCAGCATCTCCACCAGGCTGTCCGTGATGCGCTGGGGCAGCACCACCGGGGTGCGGGTGCCCAGGCGGATGACCTCCACATGGGGTATGGCGCGCAGGCGGCTGATGATGTCCTCCAGTTTTTTGTCACCCAGCAGCAGGGCATCCCCGCCGGACAGCAGCACATCGCGCACCTGCGGCGTGCGGGCGATGTAGTCAATGGCCGCGTCAATGCGCTTGCCGGGGGAGTCCGCGTCCTTCTGCCCGGCAAAACGCCGCCTGGTGCAGTGGCGGCAGTACATGGCGCACATGTCTGTCACCAGAAAGAGCACCCGGTCGGGGTAGCGGTGGGTCAGCCCCGGGACCGGGGAGTCCTTGTCCTCATCCAGGGGGTCCGCCATGTCATGCGGGCCAACAACGGTCTCCGCCAGCGTGGGGATGCTCTGCCTGCGCACCGGGTCGCCCGGGTCGTCCGGGTCAATCAGACACAGGTAATAAGGCGTGATGGCAATGCGGAAGCGGTCCAGCACCTGCTGTATATCCTGCTCCTCCTGGGGGGTGAGGGTCAGGTAACGCCGCAGTTCCTCCACCGTGGTCACGCGGTGTTTGACCTGCCAGTGCCAATCCTGCCACTGCGCGTCGCTCACCTGCGGAAAGTAGCGGGCCCTGCGCTGCAGGTAGTTGTCATAGGTCTGTAGCATCATTCAGTCCTTTCCGCCGTAGCGTGACAGAAAAAGCGCCCTGAGCCCTTCATGCCGGCGCAGCAGGCTAAGGGTAAAGTCCGCGTGCCCGGGGGTGTAGCCATTGCCAATCAGCATGCGCGCCGGGCTGCCAATGCCCTCCGCCCCCAGCGCGGCCTTGGCAAAGGAGGTGGCCATGGAAAAGAAATACACACAGCCGCTGTCCTTGACCGGCAAAATGGCGGCCATTTCGGTATCCGGCACATTGACCACGTTGACGCACAGGTCAAACTTCTGCCCGGCGTTGGCTTGTGTTGCCAAATGATACACCGACATGGGCTGACGGGCATCAGCTATGATGACCTCATGGCAGGCGTTCAGGGCGCGCAGCTCCTCCGCCTCCGCCTGGTCGTAGCACACCCCCACCACGCGCCCGCGCTCCCCTGCGTCCAGGCGGGCCTGCATGCAGCACAGCACGCCGGATTTGCCTGAGGCGCCCAGCACCAGCACGCTGTCCCCGGGCTTCACCAGCTGGTGGATCTGCGCGGGTGCGCCAGCCACATCCAGCGCGGCCAGTGCCAGCCTGCGATCCAGGTCCTGGGGCAGGCGGGCAAAGATGCCGCTTTCAAACAGAATGGCATGCCCGCGCACATCCACCTGGTCCGTTTCCAGGTGGACGGCAAGCACCTCCTCCAGCTTCAGCGGCGTCAGCGACAGGGACACCAGGGTGGCCACCTGGTCACCTGGCTGCACATCCCCGGGAAAACCTGAGCCTTTCTGGCTGACGCGCCCCACGAGTATGCCGCCGCTGCCGGTCACCGGGTTTTGCAGCTTGCCGCGTTCTGCCACAATCTGCACAATCATGTCAGCCATCCGGCCCCGGTCATCGCCGCAGGCCTGCCGAATCTGGGTGAAGGAAGCGGAATCTACGTTCAGGGTGTCCACCTCAATGAGCAGCTCGTTGTCCCGCAGGGGCAAGCCGTTGTCCAGCTTTTGCGCCGCCTGGGGCAGGGCGCCCAGGGGAAACAGCACCCGGTGGGTGCCGTAGGGGCAAGGTTTCATTGGCTGTGACCTCCCATGCGCAGGATCCGACGGGCTTCCTCAGGGGTGGCAATGGCACGGCCCTGGCGGGCCGCCATCTGGACGACCTTGTCCACCAGCTGGGCGTTGGACGCGGCCAGCACGCCCCTTTCCAGGTAAAGGTTGTCCTCCAGCCCCACGCGCACATGCCCGCCGTTCTCTATGGCATACTGCGCCAGCGGGAACTCAAAACGCCCCACGCCCGCCACGGAGTAGCTGGCGTCCTCCGGGATGCTGTCCCGCAGGAACTGCACATCCCGGCGCTCCCCGCTCATTCCGCCGTTCACCCCCAGCACGAAGCTGAAGCGCAGGGGGGCCTGAACCAAACCTTTGCGGTGCAGGCGCAGCGCCAGGTCCACATGGCCCTTGTCAAAACATTCCAGCTCGTACTGGACACCACGGTCGTGCATGGCCGCGGCAAAGGCGATGATGTCATTCTCCGTGTTCACAAAGATCTCATCCCCACCAAAGTTGAGGGTGCCGCAGTCCAGCGTGGCCATTTCAGGATCCAGCTGCAGCGGCTGCATGCGCTCCTCCCGGCTCATGCCGGTGGCGCCCCCGGTGGACACCTGCAGGATGGTTTCTGGACAGCGCTCACGGATGGCATCCAGAATCTGCCGGTAGCGCTCCCTGTCCTGGGTGGGACGGCCGTCATCATACCGCGCGTGGACATGCAGCACGGCGGCACCCGCCGCCACCGCCTCCTGCGCGGCCGTTGCCATCTCCATGACGGTATAGGGCACCGCCGGGTTCTGCTGCTTGCTTACCTCAGCCCCGCTGAGCGCGCAGGTGATGACCAGCTTATCCATGCTGCTGCTCCTTGTTGCGCTGCAGCGCGAGCGGCACCACGCAGGTGCCCAGCGCGCTGGCGCACAGCACCGGTTCTGCCAGCACCTGGGCGGCGGAGGGGCCGATTTCTGGCTGCGGGCTAATCACCTTGTAGCAGGCAAAGGACATCTGCCTGGAGGTCTTGCCGGCCTTGATAATCTCCGCGTGGACCTCAATGAAATCACCCGCGTACAGCGGCGCCAGAAAATCAACCTGCTCATAGGCGCGGAACAGGCCCTCATCCCCGTCGTGGCGGATGAGCAGCTCAGTGGCCGCGTCACCAAACAGGGCCAGCACGCGGGCGCCGTCCACCAGGCCGCCGCCGTAGTGCGCGTCCTGCGCAGACAGGCGCAGCTTCAACGTTGTTTTCATGTGATTGCCTCCTTATTTCTTGTCCAGGGGCGGCAGCACCGTGGCCTCGCCCAGCAGCACCGTTTCCCCCTTTTCGTTCACCGCCTGGCAGTCAAAGAGAACCCGGTTCTTTTCCAGCAGCACTTCCTTCACGGTGATGGTGGCGGTGATAAGCTCATCCAGGTAGACCGGCCGGCGAAACTGCAGGGTCTGCCCGGTGTAGATGGTGCCCAGGCCCGGCAGCCGGGTGCCCAGCAAGGCGCTGAACAGCGCGGACACCAGCATCCCGTGCGCGATGCGCGTCTTGAAGATGGTGCCCCGGGCGTACTCCTCGTCCAGGTGGGCAGGGTTGTGGTCCCCGGTCAGGGACGCGAAGGCCTGCACATCAGCTTCAGTGAAGCGGCGCTGCAGGCTGGCGCTGTCTCCCACCTTCATCTGCCGAATGGTATGGCTTTGCATGGTGAAACCTCCACAATAAAATAGCTGCCATGCCCCTGCACGACAGCGCTCCATCCCTGTGGCAACACAGTCTGATGGCAGTGCCGGACCCTGTGATCCGGCGCCTGGCAGGCGCACCGCGGAACTTGCCCTGCCATCGGCAGAACCGCCCTTGGGCTGACGCGTCCGGATTCCGCTCCGTTGTCATCGCCAGCCTACCTTCGGCCCTGCTCCTCTGTTCTTGACAAGTTGTATTGTATTCATTTTGTATTGGAATGTCAAGATTTTTGGCGCTTCTTTTCGTCCTTTTTCATTTCTGGTGGGTTCGTTTTCAACCATGCGGAGTCGGACATCAACGTGTTGCCCCTTCCTAAGTTTCTCACTGACCACCCAAAACATTTAACACTGAAATCGAAAGGATTAAACCCATCACCACAAATGGCTGACCTATCGTTTCAACTACGCATCGTTGCTTTTCATCCTGGGCGTCCCGGACAAGTATGCCATGCAGCGCATGGGACACGCCACGCCCAATATGCTCAAGAACGTCTATCAGCACCTAATGCAGGACAAGCAGCAGGAGGTCACGGACGTCATCAACCAAGCCTTGGCAGACCGCTTCAAGTGATTTTTTCTCCCGGCGTTACATATTCATTACATATTCTGTGCCCAAAACCCTGTTTTTCATCACCACGTCAATGGTGATAAGTCACAAAACAAATCCTTGAAACCCCTTGATAAATATAGCGAAACAATAAAACCCCTTGTCCTGCAAGGGGTTGTGGTTTGGCACCTCCGACGGGAATCGAACCCGTGTTTCCGCCTTGAGAGGGCGATGTCCTGACCGCTAGACGACGGAGGCAGGCTGGCTGGGGAACTAGGATTTGAACCTAGACTATACGAGTCAGAGTCGTAGGTGCTGCCGTTACACCATTCCCCACCGCGCGGCGCGAATGTGATTATAAGCCGTGGGCGCAAGGCTTGTCAAGGGTGTTTTCTTGCGTTTGCGCATACTGCTTCAGAAGTATCAGACATGATGACGCGCCGGACAGCAGTTTGCGCAGCACCCCCCCGAAGGCGGGAGGTGTGATGGCGGGTTCCCTAAGCGCCGGGGCAAAGCATAGATGTCAACGCCTTGTTTGCGCTATGGCGCGGCACGGGGAAACTGACTCAATAGGCCGCCCGTTCGGCGATCATGTCCTTCACCTTCATCAGCCGGGTCAGCGCGCCGCGCTCGTTCTCCTCCAGCTTCATGGAGATGAAGCGGATGGTCTCCTCAAACTGGGGGATCATCACATATTCCAGCGCGTTCACGCGGCGGCGGGTTTTCTGGATTTCGTCGGCCAGCAGGCTGCAGGTCTTCTCCGTCTGTGCCAGTTTGATCAACAGCGGCAGCACCTTGGCCATGGTCTCTATCGCCCCGTCTAACTGGGCGGAGGTCTCCACCAGCCCGTAGGGCAGCACAGCCTGGCCCAGGCTGGCCTCATCCAGTTCGTACACCGGCACGCGCACGGACAGGATGCTGCGCTGGCTCATCTTGACCCGTGCCTGACGGGCTGGATAGAGCAGGGCCTGGTCCATGGCGCCGGGCTCCATCACCGCGCGGGCCAGGGCAAAGTCCATCAACGCGGTCCCCAGCTCCCGCTCCACCTGCTCGCGCAGGGCGTTGTTTTCCCGGATCAGGGCGATAAAGCGGCGCACCAGCTCATCGCGTTTGTCTTTGAGCAGCTTGTGTCCGCGCCTGGCTGTGACCAGCCTGCGCTTCATCTGCGTGAGCTCCATCCGGGTGGGGTTGACGCGCAGGACAGCCACCTTAGCCCTCCTCCTCCTGGTCCTGGGGCATGAACTCATCCAGCATGTCATCCCGGATGCGCTTGAGCTCGGCGCGCGGCAGAATCTTCAGCAGGTCCCAGCCCAAATCCAGGGTCTGCTCAATGCTGCGGTCGGTCTGGTAGCCCTGGGAAACATATTGCTTTTCAAACTCGTCGGAGAAGACGGCGTATTTCTTGTCCATCTCCGTCAGCGAGGCCTCGCCCAGGATCACGGCCAGCTCCCTGGCGTCCTTGCCGCGGGAATAGGCGGCGAACAGCTGGTTCATGGTGGCCGCATGATCCTTGCGGGTCTTGCCCTCGCCGATGCCCTTGTCCTTCAGGCGTGAGAGGGAGGGCAGGGCGTCAATGGGCGGTGTGACGCCGCGGCGGTGCAGGTCACGGCTTAAGATAATCTGCCCCTCAGTGATGTAGCCGGTGAGGTCCGGAATCGGGTGGGTCTTGTCATCCTCGGGCATGGTCAGGATGGGGATCTGGGTAATGGACCCTTCCTTGCCGATGATGCGGCCCGCGCGCTCGTACATGCTGGCCAGGTCTGTGTACAGATAGCCGGGATAGCCGCGGCGGCCGGGCACCTCCTTGCGCGCGGCGGAAACCTCCCGCAGCGCCTCGGCGTAGTTGGTGATGTCCGTCATGATCACCAGCACGTGCATGTCCTTTTCGTAGGCCAGGTACTCCGCCGCGGTGAGCGCCATGCGCGGGGTGGAGATGCGCTCAATGGCCGGGTCATTGGCCAGGTTCATGAACAACACCGCACGCTCAATGGCGCCGGTGCGCTTGAAGTCGCTGATGAAGTAGTCGGCTTCCTCAAAGGTGATGCCGATGGCGGCAAACACCACCGCGAAGCGGCTGTCCTGTCCCAGCACCTTGGCCTGGCGGGCAATCTGCGTGGCCAGCTGGGCGTGTGGCAGACCGGACCCGGAGAACACCGGCAGCTTCTGCCCGCGCACCAGGGTGTTGAGCCCGTCAATCACCGAGATGCCCGTCTGGATGAACTCGCTGGGGTAGTCCCGCGCGGCGGGGTTCAGCGGCGTGCCGTTGATGTCCATGCGCTTGTCCGGGATGATGGCCGGGCCGCCGTCCTTGGGGTTGCCCATGCCGTCAAACACCCGGCCCAGCATGTCCTCGGACACGGACAGCTCGATGCTGCGGCCCAGAAAGCGCGCGGTGCTGGTGTCCATGGCCAGGCCGTTGCTGCTTTCAAACAGCTGCACCAGCGCGGTGCTGCCGCTGACCTCCAGCACCTTGCCCCGGCGGATGTTGCCATCATGCTCCCTGATTTCCACCAGCTCGTTGTAGGTCACGCCGGCCACGTCCTCCACCAGCATCAGCGGGCCTACCAGTTCACGGATGGTGCTGTATTCCTTGAGCATCTTACTGCCCTCCCCGGGTAATCAGTGCGTTGGTCTGTGTAGCCAGTTCCGACTCAATCTCATCAAAATAGGCCAGGGAATCCTCCGGGATGTACTTGGCGCGGCCAATGCGTTCACGCACGGGCAGGTCAATGACATCAGACAGGTTGACGCCGGAGTCCAATGCCATCTGCCCCTTGTCAGCATAGTCCAGGATGAGCCGCAGCATGCGGTACTGCTTGTCCAGGGAGGTGTAGGTGTCCGTCTCGTCAAAGGCGTTCTGGTGCAGGTAGTCCTCGCGGATGGAGCGGGCGACCTCCATGGTCAGCCTGTCCTTCCAGCCCAGGGCGTCCATGCCCACCAGCCGCACGATCTCCTCCAGCTCGCTCTCCTCCTGGAGCACCTGCATGGCCCGGAGGCGCAGCTCGCCCCAGTCCGGCGACACGTTGTCGGTAAACCAGTCCGCCAGGCTGTCAATATACAGGGAATAGGACAACAGCCAGTCAATCGCGGGGAAATGCCGGCGGTAGGCCAGTTGGGCGCTCAGGCCCCAGAACACCTTGACGATGCGCAGGGTGGCCTGGCTGACGGGCTCGGAGATGTCGCCGCCAGGCGGTGACACCGCGCCGATGGCCGAGATGGCGCCCCTGCGTCCCTCGCTGCCCAGGCAGATCACCTGGCCCGCGCGCTCATAAAACTCCGCGATGCGGCTGGACAGGTAGGCAGGATAGCCTTCCTCGCCCGGCATCTCCTCCAGCCGGCCGCTCATCTCGCGCAATGCCTCCGCCCAGCGGCTGGTGGAGTCGGCCATGATGGCCACCCGATAGCCCATGTCGCGGAAGTACTCGGCGATGGTGATGCCCGTGTAGATGGAGGCCTCCCGCGCGGCCACGGGCATGTCCGAGGTGTTGGCGATGAGCACCGTGCGCTTCATCAGGGACTGGCCTGTCTTGGGGTCATGCAGCTCAGGGAACTCCTTGAGCACGTCGGTCATCTCGTTGCCGCGCTCTCCGCAGCCCACATACACGATGATGTCGGCGTCCGCCCATTTGGCCAGCTGGTGCTGCACCACGGTCTTGCCCGAGCCAAAGGGCCCGGGGATGGCCGCCACGCCCCCGGAGGCGATGGGGAAGAGGGTGTCAATCACCCGCTGCCCGGTCACCATGGGGCTTTGCGGCGCCAGCTTCTCCTTGTAGGGGCGGCCCTGGCGCACCGGCCAGCGCTGGATCATGCTCAGCTGGTGCTCCTGGCCATCTTCGCCCGCGATGGTGGCGATGATGTCCGTCACCTTGTGCGTGCCGGCCTGGATGCCGGTTACCTTGCCGGCTATGCCCCTGGGCACCATGATGTGGTGGGCCACCACCTGGGTTTCCTGCACGGTGCCCAGAATGTCGCCCGCCACCACCTGGTCGCCTGGCTGGGCCTTGGGCTCAAACACCCATTCCCGCTCCCGGTCAAGCGCGGGCAGCTGGATGCCGGGGGTGATGCGGTCGCCCGCCATGCTGCGTATGCTGGACAGCGGTCGCTGGATGCCGTCAAAAATGGATTCAATCAGCCCGGGCCCCAGCTCAAGCGAGAGGGGCGCGCCAGTTGACTCCACCGGCTCACCCGGCCCCAGGCCGCTGGTCTCCTCGTATACCTGGATGGAGGCCTTGTCGCCGCGCAGCTCAAGGATTTCGCCAATCAACTGGCGCTCGCTCACCCGCACCACGTCAAACATGCGCGCGGAGGCCATGCCTTCAGCCACGATCAGGCTGCCTGCCACCTTTACAATCTTGCCCTGGGCCATGTCGTCTCCTCGTTTCTAAATCGTCAATCTTGCTTGTTCAGGATGTCCGCGCCGATGGCTTTGATCAGCGTCTCGCGCAGTTTGGCCGCGCCGTAGCCATCGCTGCCCCGGATGCCCGGGATGGGGATGACCGCGGTTTCCAAAGCCTGCTCATAGCGGGATACCGCTTCCTGGGCCATGCGCGCCGCCGCCTCGGTGATGAACACCAGGGGGATTCCCTCCCGCGTCAGGCGGTGCAGGGCGCTTGCCACCTGGTCAGGCGTGGTGGCGGGCATCACCTGCGCGCCAATGGCCTTGAACGCCAGGATGGCGTCCTCCTCCCCCACGGCGCCCATGCGCAGCAGCTTATCGTCCATACGCGGCACGCAGCCTTTCTCTGATCAGTTCATGCGGGAACCCGTTGAGCTTGCCGGCCATGATCAGCCGCACCGCGCCTGCCTCGCGCTCGTGCGCCAGCAGCCAGCCCAGCAGCACCTCACTGGCAAAGGGCTCATGGCGCAGCGGACGGAACAGGTCAAGCAGGGCGTCGTCCACCGCCTTCTCCAGCGCCGGAATCTGCGCGGGGTCATGCTGGGCCTGGACCAGCAGCTGGCGCAGGCTGATGTCATAGGCGGAAAAGGCCTTGGCCAGCGTCTCCGGCTTGGCCGAGATGGCCTGCCACTGCTTCAGGCTGATGCTGCCGCCTGGCAGCAGCACCGCGGACAGGGGCAGCGGGTGCCCTGGCAGCGCCTGCAACCGCAGCAGGGCCACAGCGTTGTGGAAGTCCGCCTTGGTGTCAAAATAACGCTTGACCGCAGGGGATTTCAAGGATTTCATCCGCTGGTCAATCTCCGCGAACAGCGCCTGATCCAGCCGCACATCAATCACCATGGGATCCACCTGCAAGGCCAGCTGTTTCTCCAGCCCCTCCATGGCTTGCTGGAAGGCGGGGGGGAGCTTGCTGTAGCTGCGCTCGGTAACGGCGTGACGCAGGGCCTCTGTCGGCTGGGTGCCGCAGTTGGACAGCCCCTCCGGGCTGGTGCCCAGTACCCGCGCCTTGAGCAGCGCCTTCAGGTTGCGCGCGTCATGGCGCAGCAGGAAGGTGTCGGTGAGGGCAGGCTCCGGGCTGATGTCACGCAGCAGCTTGCAGTAGTGTTCCAGCATCCGGATGCTGACGGCATCCACATCGCCAGCCTGGGTGTCCGGCCAACCCATCTCCCCCAGCAGGCGCTGGGCGTCCTCATAGCTGGCCGCCATCAGCAGGCGCTCAAACTGTGCCTCGCCAAGAGGCTTTCTGGCTTGAGCCCGCACGCGGCCCACCGCGTAGGCGACGCTTGGTTGTGGCATGTTCTCTCCTTAAGGCGTTGAGTCCGCGAAGAGCAGGCTGGCCACCTGGGCCTCCAGCTCATCCCGGCGCGTTTCCATCAAGGCGGCGAAGGTGCAGTGGGTCTGGCTGCTGGCGCCCTTGATGATGAGCCCGCACACACCAGGCACCCGCCTGTCGTCCAGAATTAGCTGGCCGGGCTTCCCCATTTGCTGCAGGCGCTGGTTGGCCGCATCAAGAAACCCATCGGTGAAAAAGCTGTCGTTGACCGCGCCGGCGGCCACCTCTTCGGTTCCCTGGGCATGGCGCACCAGCAGGTCCGCCATGAAGGCGGTCAGGCGCTCCTGCGGTGTGGCGTTGAGCCGGTCAATGGCCTGTTCGAACGCCTGCTCAATCAGCGCGCGCTTCTGGGCCACCAGGTCCTTGCGCACCTCCAGCATGGCCAGACGGCGCATGCGGTCCTCCAAAACATCGGCCTCCCCGCGCGCGCGGGCCATGGTCTCTTCCTTTTGCTCCTCCACCCGTTGGCTGGCATACTCAGAAATCGCGGCCGCGCGGTCCCGGGCGCCCGACATCAGCTTTTCCGCCGTTGCCTTGGCCTCCTCCTGGATGAGCTGCACGATGGGGTGAATGTTGAGGCTTTCCATCTTACAGCTTGACAGCGTTAACCATCAGGAAGGAAGCCAGCAGCGCCAGCACGGCGTAGGTTTCCACCATGACGGTCATGGTGATGGCCTTGCCCGACATGTCCGGGTGCTGGCCCACCATCAGCATGCCCGCGGCAGCCACCTTGCCCTGGTGCGACGCGGACAGGAAGCCCACCATCGCGACCGGGATGACGGCCGCCACCAGCATCAGGCCCTGAAACAGGTCCACCGCCTTGAGGTCGCCGCCCAGCGCCCCGGTGTTCACCAGGATGATGACGCCGATCAGAAAGCCGTAGATGCCCTGGGTGCCAGGCAGAATCTGCAGCACCATCAGCTTGGAGTTGACCTCGGGGTTCTCGGTGGACACACCCGCAGAGGTCTGGCCAGCGATGCCGACACCCTTGGCGGAGCCGGCGCCGGCGATGAAGGTGGCCAGGGCGGCCGCCGTGAATGCCAGGATTTGACCGATTGACAACATGGAACATCCTCCTCAAGTAAATGAAATGGGCCGTGGTGACTGGGTGAAGCTATTCCTGTATCCGCACATAGCGCGGCATAAGGCGAAGGGGTTTGAAGGGCTTGCCGCCCTCCTCGTAGAACTTGCCGAAGAACTCAATATACTGCAGGCGGCAGGCGTGTACATAGGCGCCCAGGATGTTGATGGCAGCGTTGAACAGGTGGGCGCCCACAAACACCACCGCGCCAATGGCCATGCCGATGAAGCCGCTGCCCATGAGCATGCCCACCAGCTGGTTGATCACCATGCCGATGACCCCGGTGGCCAGCCCCATCCCAAACAGGCGCATGTAGCTGAGCAGGTCGGAAATCCAGCCGGTCACGCCGTACAGCGCGCCCAGGCCGGACACCAGGCGTTTGATGGGGTTGTTGGACTTGTCACGCCCGGCGGTCACCAGCACAATGGCGGCGCCGGCGATGGCCAGCCACTTGCCAAACTCCGCGGTCTGCGGCAGGGCCAGCAAACCCAGGCCGATGACCAGCATGGCCCAGCTGAGCTGGTCAAACACCGCGCTCAGGTAATCGCCCCGGCGGATGTTCTGCACCGCGCCCAGGGTCAACCCGGTGAACAGGTGCAGGGCACCCAGGCCGATACACACCGCCATGACCGGCAGGGAATCGTTGACCGGGTCAAACACCGTGGGCCAGGGGCCAAAGCCAAACCAGGTGTTGTACAGCGCGCCCCAGAGCACCGTGGCCAGCCCGCCGCTGGCGATGATCCAGAAGATCTTTCGTCCGGCGGCAGAAGGCTGCATGATTTTGATCATCAGGGGCACCAGCAGCGCCATCATCAGGCCATAGCCGGCGTCAGACACCATCATGCCAAAGAAGCAGGCGAAGAAAGGCATCATGACCGCGGTCGGGTCCAGCGCGTCCGGGGCTGGCAGGGCGAAGCCGGACACGACCGCCTCATAGGGGCGCACCAGGGCAGGGTTGTGCAGCAGCACGGGCGGCTCTTCCCCTTCCACCGGGTCGCGCAGCGCGACCTGGGTGCCAGGGAAGCGCTTGCCAATCTCATCCGCCAGCGCGCTGGCAGTGTGCTTGGGCACCCAGCCGGACATCAGCGCGACGCTGCCGGTGTGCGCCATCTGTGCCTTGGCTTCCAGCCGCGCCTGCCGCGCGTTGAGCGCCTCATAGGCCAGGCGCAGCTCATGCAGCTGGTGGCCCAGCTGGGCCATGTCTGCCAGCAGCCTGTCCATCCGCTGCTGGACATTTGCGCTGCCCCGCTGTGCCTGTTCGAGCTGTTCCTGGGGCGTGCCCTCGCCAGGTGGCGGCGCCGCGTGCTGGTAACCGATGGCGCGCAGGTTGTCCAGGAATTCGTCCGCCTGGGAGAGGTGAACGACGGCATAAAAGTAGGTGGTGTCCCGCTCAGTGCCCAGCAGGCTGATGATGGCGGGGCGGCCCTGCCACTTCTCCACCAGCTGATTGAGCCCGCGGGTGGGCGCCTGTCCGGTGAAGACCCGGGTGAACTGGGTGGCGCGGAGGTTGCCGGAAGGCAGCCCCAGCTGCAGCCAGGGACGCAACTGCTCACCGGTTTGGTCAAACCGGGTCTGTTCGCCACGCAGCTCGCCCAGCTGCTGCTCCAACTGCTCCAGGCGGCTCACCGTGTCCATGGCGGCGGACAGGTCTTCCGCCTCCAACTGCGCGCGGCTGGCCTGCGGCAGGGGCTTGAACATGGATTGCTTGACCGGGTCAAACCGGGACAGGCGGCCAATGGCCCAGCGGATGCGGCTGAGTTGCTCACCCACCTGGGCAAGCTCCTGTGCAATCCCTTCCTCCACCTGCGCCTCAGTGCCCTGAGCGGGCAGCAGCTGCACACAGCCTGTTTGCTGCAGCAGCTTTACCAGGGCGCTCTGGTCGCGCTTCATCAGCAGCACGTCCATGCGCTGCATGTCAAGAATGGCCATCAAGCACCTCGTTGACCAGGTAGGCGACTGCCTCGGGCACCCTGCCTTCGGCCAGTTTCACCTGGACTTCCATATCCGCCCTGGCCTGTTCTGCCAGCCCTTCCAGCGAGCCTTCCACCTGCTCGCGGCGCTGTTGAAGCAGCTGTTGATACAGCGCGCGGTGGGCGACCGCCGCCTGGCGCTCGGTCTCTGTGGCCTGGGACTCCGCGTTCTTGACGACCTCGTTGGCGCTGTTCTGCGCGTCCAGCACCAGCGCCTGGGCCTGGGCTTCTGCCTCGCGGATGCCGTCGAATGGATTGATGGACATTTTACACCTCATTGTCTATCCGTAAACCTATGGTATCATACCACATTTGGCGCAAAAGGCAATCATACCGCGCCGGCATTCATGCATCCCCGGGTTTCCCGCAGCGTTTGGGCGAAGAGGTTTGGGCAACTGACACTTGCGAAACCCGGGATGACTTGTTATACTTCACCTGTTTACAGACCATTGAAAGGATGACAAGCACAATGTTTGAATGGCTCCTCAACATCCCCTCCGCACTGGCTGAAGCCGCGCCCGGCGCTGGCGACGCGGCCGCCGCCGGCGCACAGGACCCCGGAAGCCCGGCCGGGCTGATTTCCATGTTCCTGCCCATGATCCTGATTGTCGGCGTGTTCTATTTCCTGATGATCCGCCCCCAGCGCAAGAAGGACAAAAAGGTCAAGGACATGCTGGCCAACCTGAAGCCTGGCGACCGGGTGGTCACCATCGGCGGTATCTACGGCACCATCAAAGGCCTGCGCGAGGACAGCGTGATTTTGAGCGTCGGTCACCAGAACATGGAGATGATTTTCGCCCGCTGGGCCATCCGCAATGTGGAGGAGGTCACGGTGGAGAACGAAGGCGAACTGCTGACCTGAGCCGCCTGAATACAGCGATATGACGCGCCCGGTGCACACTGGGCGCTTTCTTGTCAGGCAACAGGAGGGGGAAGATGAAAAGACTGGACGGCAGAAGCGGGCATGAAATGAGACCCTGCGGCATCACCCCGGACTTTGTGGGGACGGCGGCAGGCAGCTGCCTGATCTCCTTTGGCGGCACCCGGGTCATCTGCACCGCCTCGGTGGAGGAGGGCGTCCCGCCCTTCCTGCGCGGCCGCGACCAGGGCTGGCTGACGGCGGAATACGCCATGCTGCCCGCCTCCACCGGCAAGCGCAAAAACAGGGATGGCATCAGGCGCGACAGCAGGGGTGTGGAAATCAGCCGGCTGATTGGACGGTCGCTGCGCCAGGCGGTGGACTTGAAGCGCCTGGGCGAACGCACCCTGACCATTGACTGCGACGTGCTGGAAGCAGACGGCGGCACCCGGACGGCCGCCATCACCGGCGGCTATGTGGCGCTGTGCCTGGCAGTGGACAGGTTAATCCGGCAGGGCGCGCTGCGTGAGTCCCCCATCAGCCACCAGGTGGCGGCAGTCAGCTGTGGCGTGGTGAATGGCCAGGCTGTGCTGGACCTTGACTACCAGGAGGACAGCGCCGCCCAGGCGGACATGAACTTTGTGATGAATGGGCAGCTGGGCCTGATTGAGGTGCAGGGCACAGGCGAGGACAGCGCCTTCTCAGAGGATGACCTGCAGCAGATGCTGCGGCTGGCACAGGCCGGCATCCGGCAGCTGATGGCTGCCCAGAGGGAGGCGCTGGGCGAGCGCGCCTATGTGATTGAGCAGGCCCAGACGCTGGTGCTGGCCAGCACCAACCAACACAAAATCCTGGAACTGCAGCAATTGCTGGGCCAACGATACCAGGTAATCGGGATGAAGGATGCCGGCTTCATCGGTGAAGTTGAGGAGAAAGCCGACAGCTTTGTGGGCAACGCGGTCCTGAAAGCGGAGGCAGTCTGCGCCGCCACCGGTTACCTGACCCTGGCGGATGATTCAGGGCTGGAGGTCATGGCGCTTGGCGGGGAGCCGGGCGTGCGCAGCGCGCGCTACGCCGGAACGCACGGGGACGACGCTGCGAATAACGCGCTGCTGCTGCGCAATCTGCGGGATGAACACAACCGCTCCGCGCGCTTTGTGAGCGCCCTGGCCCTGGCCTCTCCCCACGCGCCCACGAAGGTTTACCTGGGCGAATGCGCGGGCACCATCACCCACGCGCCACGGGGCAGCGGCGGCTTTGGCTATGACCCTGTGTTTGAAACCGTGGATGGCAAAACCTTCGCGGAATTGAGCCAGGATGAGAAGAACAGTATCAGCCACCGGGCCATGGCCATGCGGAAGCTGATCGCGGATCTGGGCTAAGGGCTGACATCAGCCCTTGTCCTGCATGGCCTGGTGCCTGCGCAGGCCCTTGGGGTAATGGTTCTTGAGGTGGCCCTTCACCGCCTTGCCCCAGCCCAGCGACCAGCCCATCAAGGCGGGCGCGGCGTACCCTTCCAGGCCTGTGTCCACCGCCAGGACCTCCCCTGCCCGGAAGCTGTGCGCCTGGTTCACATCCACAACCACTGGTTGCCTGGGGGCTGCGGACAGGGCCAGGGCATGGGCGGGCCTCAGCGTTTTGCCCTGGCGCTGCGCCAGGTGCAAGCCCAGGCGCAGCACCCGCAGGCCGCTGACATCCGGGCAGCCCAGCGGCAGACAGGCTGTTGTTTCTCCCAGGGACGCGTTGGCCCGCGGAGGGTCATTCACCCAGTCCGGAAGCATCACATTGGCCAGGTCCACCAGGGCCTGGTCTGTTTTCATGTTGAACAAGCCCGTTTGCCGGCTGCCTGCCCCACCGTCTTTTCGCAGCTTGGCCACAAAATGTCCTTCACCGCGTTGCAGGTGTGGCCACAGGCGCAGGCTGCCCATCTGCGCCTCTGGCAGGCCAGGCAAGTCGAAGGGCTGCAGGCTGAACTCCGGCTGCTGGTCCAGGAAGTCCTGCAGCACGCCCTCATTTTCTGTGGTGTTGAAGGTGCAGGTGCTGTACACCAGCGTGCCGCCGGGTCTTAGCATGCTGGCCGCCTGGCGCAGGATATGCAGCTGGATGGGCGCCAGCCTGTCGGGCAAGTCAGGTTGCCACTGGGCGGCCACCGCGGGGTCCTTGCGGAACATGCCCTCGCCGGAGCAGGGTGCGTCCACCAGCGCCTGGTCAAAGTACGCTTCAAAACGCGCCGTCAGCTCCTCTGGCTGGTTGCAGAGCACCAGGGCATTGCGGATGCCCATGCGCTCAATGTTGCCGCTGAGCGCGAGCGCCCGGCTGTACACCGGATCGTTCGACACCAGCAGGCCCTTAGCATTGAGGGCCTGGGCAATCTGCACGGATTTGCCGCCTGGCGCGGCGCACAGGTCCAGCACCCTGTCCCCCGGCTGCGGGTTGAGCGCCGCCACCGCGGCCATGGCGCTGGGCTCCTGCAGGTAGTAGGCACCCGCCCAGTGCAGCGGATGGGCGCCCGGGCGGGCATCCGGGCGCAGGTAACAGGCCGCTTCAGCCCAGGGCACAGGGTCCTCCCCGCACCAGGGCGAGGTGTCCAGCGCCCTGCGCGGGCTGGGCAGCAGCGCCCGCTGGGGCGGCTGCCCACAGGAGGCCACAAAATCGGCCACCGCCTCCCCCAGCAGGGGGGCGATGGCCTGCAGAAAACCGGAAGGCAGGTTGCAGCCTGTGCTCACTGGGGCTCTTCCGGCGGGGGCGGCTGCTGGGCAGCCTGTTCGCGGTATGAATAGTTTTGTGGGTAATAGGGCTTGTGAAAGGCTTCGTCCTGGGAGACAGGCGGCTTGATGCTGTCTATGGAGGCCAGGTCATCCTGGCTGGTGAAGAAGGTGTCCCGCAGGGATTGCAGCACCCTGGTCCCCCGCTGACGGCGGGTGTCCACCCGGCGGCGTCTGCTGGAGGCAGCCTGCGCGGCCGGAGCCGCCTCGTCCACCTGTTCCCGGTTTACGGGTGGATGAGCCTGCCCCACATCCACCTCCGGCAGTTGCACATTAAGGGGCGGCCAGGACTGTTCCGGCGGCTCGCTATCCAGATGAGCCTCCTGCTCCTGGGGCTGCCAGGCGGCCTGTGGCTGGTTTTCCCAGGGCAGGTGGGGCACAAACTGCGGCGGCTCCTCCGGCTGCGCCGCTTCAAATGCCATCTGATCAGGTTGATCGGCCATTTGCTGCTGCCAGGGCACCTCAAAATCAAAGTAGATGGGCTCGTCCATGACAGCGGGCTGGCCCTGGGCGTCCGCCTCCTGCTGGTACTCAGGCAGGTCCAGCGGGGAGTGGTCCAGGGCGTCAATATAGTGGAGGCTTTGGTTCAGCCGCCGCTTGCTGCCGCGCTGGCGCAACCAGGCGCTCCACACATAGTGCGGGCGCCAGCGGATGAACCAGATGAGGTAGTCAGCCAGCGTGCCAAAAGCCAGCAAAATCACAATGATGGGCAGCCAGAAGCGCTGCAGGAAGCTGGCCGCGCCCGCGGAGCTGTTGGTCAGCAGGTTCCACAGCCCGTTGAACAGCGCGCGGGTCCAGCCAAGCAGCAGGGCAAACAGTCGGTCCGCGATATAATTCATTTATTCACCCGTATCCTGGGCGATGGGCTGGATGTGGATGGTGACCACCACCGCCGACTCGCTCAGATGAATCACACCGGCCGGCCGGTCAATGCGCAGCGCGCGGATGATGGTATCGGACATCCCGCTGACATCCACCGCCGGGGTCAGGTCCAGCAGGTTGATGCTGTCAATCTCCTCCAGGTCGCCCGCCAGGCGCACCTGCTCAGGCTCCGCCGTGATGCTGGTGATGGCATAACCCTCCATCACCTGGCCTTTGGTGATACCGGTGAGGTTGATCTGGGCATATTTCATGGGGTAGATGGTCTGCTCCACCAGCAGGGTGTCCAACAGCACGTTTTCGCTGGTCACGCTGATCAGTCTGCTGTCCAGCTCCTCCCCCGAGGCGCTGACAAGCTGGAAGGGCACCGCGCTGTACTGGGTGCCGGTGCTGGACACCAACCCTGAGGGCTGGTAGGTGGCGGACACCGCTTCCACCTGCTCCACCAGGGAGCGGGGCCCGGAGATAACCACGGTGGCTGGGTCCACACTGGCGCCAGCGGCAAAATACCCCTCCGGCGCCTGGCCGGACTGAATCAGCCGCACAGGCACCCGGCGCCTGGTGATATACTCCTCCACCTTCACGGTAACCTCATTGGTGGACAACCAGGTCACCGCGCCATAGCTGGTGGTAACGCTGGTTTGGATGGGGATCTTCTGCTCACCCACATTGGTAATCCGGCTGACATCCACCCGCACGGAGTAGTTGGCGGGCGAGGCGGTGTCAAACGCCTTCTGGGGCACCTCCGCGCGCATGCGGATGGGCTGCAGGTTGTCCAGCCCTTCCACCACCACCAGGCCGCTGCGCTGAAGGGCCTCGACCCCCGTGATGCTGACAGGCACATCATGAAAGGTTTTCTCGCGGGTCAGGCTGGCGTCCTCGCTGATCAGGGCGCCCCAAATCGTGATCGCCACGATCAGGGAAAGCAGCTTCAGCTTCCAGTTGTTTCGCAGCGTGCGCTTGATCCTGCCCAACACATTGCGCACGAATCTACGCTTCTTGCCGGATTGTTGCTCAACGCTCATCCGCGCGCCCTCCCTTTCGTTTGATGTATTTCCACCCTGTGTTCAACAGGCTGCGCAGCGTCTTCTTTTCCTGCTTGTACATGCCCGACAGCAGCCGGTTGAGGCTGTCCACATCCAGGTGGCGGGTCAGCCGCCCACCCTGCGCCAGGGAGATGATGCCGGTTTCCTCCGACACAATCAGCACGATGGCATCTGTGCCTTCCGTCACGCCCAGCCCGGCCCGGTGCCGGGTGCCCAGCTCACGCCCCAGGCTGCTGTTGTCACTGAGCGATAGCACACAGCCCGCGGCCACGATGCGCTCATCCCGGATGATGACCGCGCCGTCATGCAGGGGGGTGTTTGGTTCAAAGATGTTGGCCAGCAAGGGGCCGGAAATCTTGGAATCAAGCGGGGTGCCGGTGTCAATAAAATCCTTCAGGCCGGTTTTTTGCTCAAACACGATCAGCGCGCCGACCCGGCGGCGGGACAGCCCAATGACGCACTGTGAGATTTCAAATACGATGCGGCTGGCCTCATCCTGGTTTTCAGTCAGGTAGCCCTTCTGGGTGCCGCGGCCAATCTGCTCCAGCGCCCGGCGCAACTCCGGCTGGAAGAGGATCAGCAAGACGATGGCGCCGTTGTTGATGATGCTGCCAATCAGCCAGTTGAGCGCCTGGAAGCCCAGCAGGTTGGAAAACCAGCCAATAAAAATGAGCAGGATAAAGCCTTTGAACACCTGCCCCGCCCGGGTCTGCTGGGTGAGCTGGAACACCTTGTAGAGCAGGAAGGCGATGATGAGGATGTCAATGAGGTCTTTGTACTGGATGCGGTTGAACAGGTTCCAGAAAAAGGTCTCGATGTTGATGCTCCACTGACTCATCGGGCCCTCTTCCTTTCTGTTTGATTCCTTGGGGTAAGTATACAACATTCTACAGCATTGCGGTACTGTTTTAAGAAAATGTTACAAATTGTTATTTATTTTGTTCACAAAGCAACGCGTGGCGTGCAAAAACCGCCCCTGCGGGCGGTTTAAAGAGCTTGGGCAGACGCACAGGCCTGTCAATGGCCGATGATTCCCCACGGGCATCATGCGGCGCGTCAGACCGCAGCCGCTTCCTCCACAGGATAGATGCTCACCTTTTTGCGCAGCTTGCCATAGTGCTCAAAGCGGACCAGGCCGTCCTTCAGCGCGAAGAGGGTGTCGTCCTTGCCACGGCCCACGTTCACGCCGGGATGGATTTTGGTGCCGCGCTGGCGCACCAGGATGTTGCCGGCCAGCACAAACTGGCCATCGGCGCGCTTGGGCCCCAGGCGTTTGCTTTCGCTGTCCCGGCCGTTGCGGGTGGAGCCCATGCCCTTCTTATGGGCGAACAGTTGCAGGTTCAGTTTCAACATTTGGGGGTTCCTCCATTGTACTCAGTTCGTATCTTCAATCAGTGTGACATGTTCAGGGTGGGCCAGTTCAAGGTCCAGGGCGCCCTGGCGGAACATCGCCAGAATGGTGTCCGTGGCCTGGTTGGCCTGCTCCGGCTTGATGCTTGCCTTCAGGTAGGCTTCCTGCTGACTCACCCTTGGCTTGACCCCGGCCACCGTCTCCAGCGCATTGGCTGCTGTGGTGGCCAGAAAGGAGATGGCCGCGCACACCAGGTCGTTGCCCTCTGTGCCAGCCCCGGCATGGCCGGAAACCTCAAAACCAAGCAGGGTTCCCTGGCGGCCGGTCAAGCGGATGCGGGTCATGCCTCAGGCATTGATGGCGGTAATCTCCACCTGGGTGAAGGGCTGACGGTGGCCTTGTTTGCGGCGGTAGTTCTTCTTGGCCTTGAACTTGTAGACGACGATCTTCCTGCCTTTGCCATGGCGGACCACCTTGCCGGTGACGCTGGCGCCTTCTACCTCAGGCGTGCCCATCCTGACCTGTTCTCCGCCAAGCATGAGCACCGGGAAGGTAACCTCGCTGTCCGCCTGGGCGTCCAGCTTCTCGATGTAGATGGTGTCCCCCTTGGAAACACGGTACTGTTTGCCGCCAGTCGCGATGATTGCGTACATGTAGCAGCACCTCCAACACTTTACTCGCCGGAATCTGCGGGCAGTTGCCCCGAGGCAGCGCACAGCGCTTTAGAAGCCCCTTCCGAGCGGCTGGAGGCTATGTTATCACGAAGTCCATGGACAGGTCAAGGATTTTTTGGGATTTCAGGCCTCAGCTCTAGATTGCAACTTTAATTGCCGCACCCCCTGTAGCCCTGTTCACTCAAGCTGCCTGGTAAGCCTGCTTGGCCGT
>ENA-UOUL01000614-UOUL01000614.1-bioreactor-metagenome-genome-assembly--contig:-NODE-614-length-59392-cov-4.519632_pt1 | contig 59392 bp, 40 predicted proteins | sample MGYA00249838_ERZ747220 | MGnify/ENA primary metagenome ERZ747220 (study PRJEB28778, sample SAMN05720191) | bioreactor metagenome | isolation source: Anaerobic biogas reactor | place: USA:Washington... | reverse complement strand
CCGCCACGCACCTTCCGCGAGGCCTGCCAGTGGATCCTCTGGTTCCTCATCATGGCGCGCATGTACAACGGCTCTGGCTCCGGCGGGCGCCTCGATGTGCTGCTGACCCCCTTCTACGAGCGCGACACGGCCGCGGGCATCCTCACCGATGAGGAGGCCGAGTTCCACGTGGCCAACGTGCTGCTGCGCGACACCACCTACCTGCAGCTCGGCGGCCCCGACGCGACGGGCCGCGACGTGACGAACCGCGTCTCGTACATCATCCTCGAGGCGGCCCACAAGATGCGCATCGCCACCAACGTGGGCGTCTGCGTCGGGCCCCACGTCGACCCGGGGCTGTTGCGTCGCGGGGTCGAGATCCAGTTCGAGGACAAGGCGGGCACACCGAAATTCTTGGGGGTCGAGAACATCGTCGAGGGGTTCACCCGCAATGACATCCCCCCCGAGACGGCGCGGCTGCGCGCCTACTCGGGCTGCCACTGGTTCGCCCTGCCGGGGCGCGAGTACACCCTCAACGACGGCGCCAAGATCAACCTCGGTAAGGTGTTCGAGGTGGCCTTCCAGGAGTACATGGCCGAGCCGCTGGCCGAGCGCTCCGTGGCGGACCTATGGGAGCGCTACCTGGCGCACCTGCGCGCAGCGGTGGCGACCATGGCGGACGTGTTCGACTATCACGTGCGGCACAAGCACGAGGTCTTTCCCGAGCTGGCGCTGGACCTGTGCTGCTACGGGCCCATCGAGAGGGGGCTGGACGCCTCGGCGTACGGGGTGGAGTACTATAACTTTGGCATCGACGCCGCGGCGCTGGCCACCACCGCCGATTCCTTTGCCGCCATCGAGCAGCGCGTGGAGCGCGAGGGACGGCTGAACTGGGAGGACCTCGCCGCCCACCTGGAGGCCGACTGGGCGGGCCCCGAGGGGGAGCGCGCGCGACTGATGATGCGCAACATCCCGCGCTACGGCTCGGGCGGCTCGCGCGCCGACGAGTGGGCGGTCAAGCTCACCGAGACGTTCGTCGACCTCATCAAGGCGGGGCCGACGCCCGACGGGCACAACATGATCCCGGGGCACTTTTCCTGGGCCAACACCATCCCCATGGGCAAGACGCTGGGCGCCACGCCCAACGGCCGCCACGCCGGCGCGCCCATCTCCCACGGCGCCAACCCCGACCCTGGCTTTCGCCAGGACGGCGCCCCCAGCGCCATGGCGGCGGCCATCGCCGGGGTGCAGTGCTGGTACGGCAACTCGTCGCCCATGCAGCTCGAACTCGACCCGGGGCTGGGCAAGGACGAGGGGGGCGTGGAGAAGGTGGCCGACCTCATCGAGACGCACATGGCGATGGGCGGCACGCAGGTGAACCTGAACGTCATCGACGCCGCCAAGGTGCTCGAGGCGCACCAGGACCCGAGCAAGTACCCGGACCTCATCGTGCGGGTGACGGGGTTCAGCGCCTATTTCGCCAGCCTCTCCCCCGAGTTCCGCCAACTCGTGGTGGACCGGATTATCGCGGAGGGGTAGGGGCGCAGGGCTCCACCGCGTTAGCGCACCGGAGGCTAAAGCCTTCCGGCTACCCTAGACACAAGCCCCTGCGGGGCTGAGCAGGCGCCGGGGAGTTCCATCAGACGTTGCCCGACGGGCCTGGCGGGTCGCCGGGGGCTCAAGCCCTCCGGCCACGGTAGATAAAAGCCCTTGCGGGGCTCAAGGAGCCCCGCAGGGGCTTGTGTCTTTCGTAGTCAGAGGGGTTTACCCCCTGGCACCGCTGGTCTGGCGCGATCTAGGCCGTTTTCGCCGGCGCGGCTTGCACGGCACCGTCCACGCCGTCTTCAACCGTCGCCGCGCGCCCGACGCCGTCCACGACGCCTACCCCTGGCGCCGCTGGTCTGGAACTACCCACACTGTCTATCACCGTCGCCGGGCAGCACAGGCGTGCGGCCCCTACACGCGTCGTGCTCGTCGTCCGTCGCCGGCTCCGCTCGTCCGACGCTGGCTCCGCTCGTCCGACGCCGTGTTTCGCGCGCCCCCGACACCGTCCATGGCGCCTGGGGCGTATTCGCGAAGCTTACTCTACGCAGAACCAATGTCGCCCCGAGCGTAAGCGAGGGGCCTTGACTCACATAGACAAGGTTCTTCGCTCCACTCAGAACGACGCTGTGGCCCTTTTCCTAGCACGCCCTACCCCCTGGCGCCGCTTGCCCGGCGCCATCCACGGCGCCTCCCCTTGGCGCCGAGCCGCACAGGCGTGCGGCCCCTACACGCGCCGTGCTCTACGTGGGGCACGCTCCGAGGGCTAATCGAGCGCCCCGACCGCCTGCATCAGCGCCTTCATGTACCCGATGGCGTGGGCCTGCGCCCGGTGCGCCTCGGGCGAGTCGCCGATGATGTGGGGATAGTGGTCGGGGATCATCGGGCCGTCGAACCCCACCTCTTTCCAGACGCGCATCGCCTCGAGCATGTCGAGGTCGCCCTCGTCGATAAAGGACTCGCGGAAGACGGGCATCCGACCCACGATATTGCGAAAGTGCACATAGAACACCTTGCCCTGCTTGCCGAAATGCCGGATGGCGTCATAGACCCCCTGGCCGTACATCTCGGCAAAGCACCCCTGGCAGAAGAGCAGCCCGTTCGAGGGGCTCGGCGCCATGTCGAGGACGCGCTGGAACGCCTCGGTGCTGCGGAACAGGCAGGCCGCCCCGGCGATGGGGCTCACCGGCGGGTCGTCGGGGTGGAGCGCCATCTTGACGCCGTACGCCTCGGCCACCGGCATGATGCGCTTGATGAAATACTCGAAATTGTCCCACAGCTCTTCCTCGCCGAGCGCCCTGGGACCCACCAGCGGCGCGTTCTCCATCAGCGCGTGGTCATAGCTCGTAAAGAGCGCCCCGCCGCGCCCGGGGGTGTGCCGGCTGGTGCGCCACACTTTGACCGCGTGAAAGTTATAGTGCAGGATCGGTATTCCCGCGCGGCCGACGTTCTCCACCGTCTTGCAGTAGTGATCGAGCTGCTCCTCGCGCCCGGGGAGGTTGTAGCGGATCTTGTCATACCAGGTGGTGGGGATGTTCTGGATGGCGGCGAGGCGCAGCCCCGCCCCCTCGATGCGCGTCTTGAGCTGCACGAGGCGCTCATAGTCGAAGAACGGCCCCTCGAGGGTCATCCCCTCGGGACTGGCCGCGACGATATCCGTGACGCCGATCTGCTTGACGAACTGGAGGTTCTCCTCGGTAATGTTGTGCATGCCGATGGCTACTTGCATCCCTGCTCTCCTCGGTGTGCTGTGCGCTGGTGTGACCGACGGCCGCGGCGTTCAGCCCGCGATAGAGCAGCCCGCCGCCTCCATCAACCCCCTCATGTACCCGATGGCGAACGACCGGGCGCGATGCCCATAGGCCGTGTCCCCCTCGACGCGCGGATGGTGATCGGGCATCATCGGGCCGTCAAAGCCGACCTCGTTCCAGGCGCGCATCGCGGCCAGCATGTCGATGTCGCCCTCGTCCATGAGGGCCTCGCGGAAGCGGGGCACGGCGCCCACCACGTTGCGAAAGTGCACATAGAACACCTTACCCTGGCGCCCGAAATGCCGGATCGCGTCGAACACCCCCTGCCCGAGCATCTCGATGAAACACCCCTGGCAGAACAGCACCCCATTCGAGGGGCTGGGGACCATGTCGAGCACCCGCTGGAGCGCCTCGACGCTGCGCAGGATGCTCGCCGCTCCTGCGATGGGGCTGATGGGCGGGTCGTCGGGGTGGAGGGCCATGCGCACCCCCGCCGCCTCGGCTGCCGGCATGACGCGCCGTAAGAAGTACTCGAGGTTGGCCCACTGCGCCTCATCGTCGATGGCCTTGGGCGCCATGGGCGGGGCGTCGCGCATCAGGGCGTGGTCATAGCTGGTGCACAGGATGCCGCCCCGACCGCGCGCGTGGCGGCTCGTGCGCCACACCCGCACGGCGTGAAAGCTATAGCCGAGGATCGGGATGCCCGCCCGCCCGATGTTGGTCAGCGACTGGCAGTAGTGGTCGATCTGCTCGTCGCGCCCCGGCAGGCCGGTGCGGATCTTGTCGTTCCAGGCGGGATGGACGTCGTGGATGGCCGCCACCCGCAGGCCCGCCGCCTCGACGCGCTCGCGCAGGCGCTCCAGCGCCTCCAGACGATAGTGCCCGTCCTCCGCCCGGCAGTCGGGGCGCGTGACGAGATCGGTGACGCCGATCTGCCGGGCGAACTGGAGGTCGTCGTCGCTGACGTCCATCATCCCCATCGCTACGCGCATGGTTTCCTCGCTTGTGGCGTTGCGACCACCTCCCGAAGGACAGATGGCGTCCTTCGGGAGGTGGGGCAGGTCTATTCGATCACAAAGTGGCCCGTCTGGTGGGCCTTGATGTACTCCCAGTCGAACTCCACGCCCAGGCCGGGGCCGGTGGGGGCGTAGACGCACCCCTTCTCGTCGACGGCGCGCAGGCCGTCCTGGAAGTTGGTGTAGGCCACGTTGCTCACCGTGCCCTCGCACTTGGGATGGACCAGGCCCATCTCGTAATAGTTCGTGTTGCGCAGCGACGTCATCACGTGACGCTGCGCGGGGCCGGGGCCGTGTATCTCGATGTCGAGGCCAAGCCCCTCGGCGGCGTGGGCCAGCTTCATCACGCCCGTGATGCCGTCATAGCCGAGGTCGCCCCGCAGGTAATCCGTGGCGTCGGCCAGGGCGAAATCGACGTGGGGCTCGAGCGTGCGAACGTGCTCCGTCTGCAGCAGCGGCGTCTTGATGATCTGGCGCAGCTTGCGGTGCGCGAACTGGGAGATGCCGCCGTCCTTGTAGGGGTCCTCCAGCCAGAAGAAGCGCTCCTCGTCGCACGCCCAGCCGACCTTGATGGCGCTTCCAAACGTCTCCAACTCGCAGGCCGGGTCGAGCATGAGGTCCATCTTGCCGCCCACGCGCTTGCCCACGGCGTGGATATTGGCGACCTCCAGATCGACGAGCGACTGGCCCCAGCCATGGATCTTGAAGGCGGGATAGCCCATCTCGAGGCACTGCTCGGCGAAATCGGCGTACGCCTCGGGGGAGTCGAGGCCGCCGTTGTGGTCGCCGTGGGGGGTGCTGGCGTAGCAGGGCAGCGGGCGGATGTGCCCGCCGAGGAGTTCCCAGATGGGCGCGTCATAGTACTTGCCGGCGATGTCCCATAGGGCGATGTCGACCTGAGCGATGCCCATGCGCGCCTGTTGGCGCAGGGCGCGCTTGGTGTCCTGGTAGATGCGCTCGCGCTCCAGGGCGTTCTTGCCGATGAGGTAGGGAGCCAACGTGGGCAGGGTGTGCGGCATGCCGCTGAGCAGCTCGCCGGTGATGCCCGTGCTGGTGTGCACCTGCATCACCGAACTCTTCATCGTGAGGGTGCTGCCCTTCTCGTAGACGAGGTTGAACCCGTTATAGTCGCGGGTCATGTCGTGCAGCGTGTGCTCGAACTCGGTGAACTCGAACCTGGTGATGATCGGCTTCTCTGCCATGGCGTGGACCCTCCATGTCCTGTGTGGCGGGGCATCGCTCCCTTACGGCCCGTCCACCCCGCCTGCTTTCCGTGAGCCTGATCTTAGTCCGTTTGCGCCCCATGCCAAGCGAGACGGGATCTGTACCACCAAGGCTCCAAGGACACCAAGGAGCGGGGAGCCAAGCCAGTCGAAGGGGTAAGGGGATTGGCACGACCGCCTACGTAGTGACGAATTCATTCGTTTCTGCCTCTTGATAGTGGAAAGGGAACGAATGAATTCGTCACTACGTAGATAGCAGCATCACTTCTCGTCTGATGCGCTCAGCTGCGGATGGACATCAGTAGGTGTACTCGGCCGCCACGTCGGCCATCACGAGAAAGCTCTGGACCCACTCTGGGCTATAGACCCCCGCGTCGGTGCCGCTGAGGATGTACCCGCCGCCCTCGGCGGCCTGGGCGATGCAGTCGCGCGCCGCCTCGCGGACCTCCTCCTCGGTGGCCAGCGCCAGGAACGCCATATCGTCCAGGTTGCCCTTGACGCACACCTTGCCGGCGAGGCGCGCCTTGGCCTCCGCGAGGGTCACGTCGCCGCGCAGGCCCGTCTCCACCGGGCTGAGCACGTCGGGGCCGATCTCGGCGATGCCGTCGAGGATGTCCTTGAGCTTGCCGTGCTGGTGATAGTTGACGATCCCGCCGCGGGCGTGGATGAGCGCCACCGCCGGCTGGTCGTAGGGCACCGCCAACCGCCGAAAGTGGCGCGGGTGCACCACCCCCGGGCCCAGGTGCTCGGCGCCCCCCATCCAAAAGCTGCGCACCCCGGCGTCCAGGCAGCGTTCCAGGTAGATCATCAGGCGGCGGCTCGTCTCGGCGATGACCTGCTCCACTAGGTCGACGTCGTCGGCGATGAGTTCATAGATCGCCTGCGAGCCAAAGGCGCCATAGACGAAGCGAAAGCTGGAGCATATCCCCAGCGCCAGCAGCCCATCGTCGCCCAGACGCTCCTCCCAGGCGAGGTACGGGGAGGCGTCCACGGCCGGCGGCTCGTAGGGGATCGACAGCATGCGCTCCACGTCGGCCCCGTCCTTGAAGAGGTGTTCGACGGTCCAGGAGGCCTCGGGCGTGGCGCGATGCACGCTGCGCAGCGTGCCCTTGGGTGTGTCGACCGTGATGATGGTGTCGGCGCCCGAGCGCGTGACGCGCTTGTGGTCGATGTACCCTTGCCCGCCAAAGACGTCCGGGTCACCCAGGATACTCATGGTGGGCGTGACGTCGCAGCGCGTGCGGAGGGCGTCCCACTCCTCCGGCGGCATCTCCACTGCCATGGCGACGCCCAACTGCGGTGCGCACGGGAGGCGGTCAGGTGTGCCGCCGGTGATGGCGGCAAGCAGTCGTTGGCGCGAGTTCATCGTTCCCCCAGTCTCAGAATGGTCGCCCCATGGTAGCGCACATCCCGCGCCTCGTCCAACGCTGAGGCCGTGCCTACCACCAAGGCACAAAGGGCTCCAAGAACACCAAGGAGAGATTAACCACGGAGACACGGCGGGCACGGAGGCTTTCAGATGAGGTGCATCGGGTGGTAGGGTAGTGAAGCTACTTGCTATGGGTGTATGTATCCTATGTAGTGACGAATTCATTCGTTTCTTGCTCACGAAAAGCAAAGAAACGAATGAATTCGTTACTACATAGGTTTATGCCTCTTCAATCGTTTCTTATTCTGCTTGGTGCCCTTGGTGCCCTTGGTGCCTTGGTGGTTAGCTCCCCAGCTCCCGCTCGGCGGCGGTGACGATGGATGCTATCTCGCGGCGCAGGGCGTCGGGGAGGGGCTCGGGGTGATGCGTGCGAAGGATCTCGCGCACCTGGGCGCGGCAGCGCTCCTCCATCGACGTGGCCCCCGCCTCGCGCCAGGCGTCATAGTACTCGCGGTCGAGCAGCCGCGGGAACCACAGCTCCCGCCGAAAGTGGCGCACGGTGTGCTCGCGGTCGATGAACGACCCGCCCGGGCCGGCGGCGTCGATCTCGTCGAGTCCCAGCGTCTCGTCGCTCACGTCCACCTCGCGCAGCACGCTCTCCACATAGCGCACTACCTCGTGCTGCATGGCCAGCATCTCTAGCGAAGAGGCCTGGTCGACGCCACTGATCCCCAGGTGGCCAAAGATGTCGGCGCCGGCGGCCGCGCCCAGCAACAGCGTGGCGGCCGCCTCCATCCCCGCCTGGGCGTCAGGACGCTTGGCGTCGGTGAGGCCCACGTTGATGTACACCGGCAGGCCGTAGCGCTTGCCGATCTCGGTCATCGCCACGCCGAACAGCGCCTGCTCTGGCCCGGAGAAGATGAGCTGCGTGGTGCGCATGTCAAAGGCGTGGGGAATGCCGCCATAACACACCGGCATCCCCGGCCGGATGAGCTGGGTGATGCACACCCCCGCCAGGATCTCGGCGTTCTCCTGGGCCAGGGTGCCCGCCACGTTGGCCGGCGCCGAGAGGCCCATCTGGGCCATGGGGCCGATGGGCACCGGCAGGTTGAGTTCGGCAGTGGCAAAGAGCAGGTCGATCCCGTTAAAGGCGAACCGCAGCGGGCTGATCGGCTCGAGGAAGGGGTAGCAGAGGGGGTAGCGCGCCGCGCGCTCCCGGTCGCCGCGCACGGCCACCATGATCGCGTTGCAGAAACGCGCCGAGGCGCGGTCGTGGTACCAAAAGTGGATCGGCTTGGTGGTGTTCTCCAGGAGGGTGGCCATCACGCGGACGCAGCGCCAGGAGGGGGGCAGCTCGTGGGGGTCGCTCATGGCGCCCACCATGGTGAGCGCCTCGAGGGCATCGCCCACCCGCGCGGCGGTGGCCGCGTCGGCCAGGGTGGTGTAGCGGCGCTCGCCCCCCGGCGCGTCGACCCACAGCGCCTCGCCGGCAATGCTGTTATAGTTGCGCCGCCCCTGGCCAAAGGCCGCCCGCCGGCTCAAGTCGCGGCCGTAGAGGGTGAACGCCTTGCCCGCCGTCTCTAGTGAGCGCGTGACGAGGTCGGGCGGTATGCGCACCCGCTGCGCGGCGTGGTCGACGGTTGCTCCGGCGTCGGCGAAGCGGCTCAGGACCTCGGGGTGAGGCACGTGCACGCCGGTGCGCCCCAGGATGGCCAGCGACGCGGCGTGGATGCGGTCGATCTGCTCGGGGGAGAGGAGCTGCACGCGCATGGGTGACTCCGATCGGGTGGGAGGCGAGTCGATTGGGGGATAGGATAGCGAGGAATCGGGAGATTGGCAATGTGATCGCGCCGCGCATCCGCCGGGCGCGCTCAAGCGCGCCGCTGATCCAGCAAGCCCGCCGAGGCGGGCTCACCCCTCGCAGCGATACAGCGCGCCTCGGCGCGCTTCTGAGCCCAGTTCCCTGGCCTGCCAGCCGCCGGATTTATCCGCGGGTGTGTCCGCGGGGGGAGCCGACCGCGGCGTCACCCTTCCACGCTCGATCCCGCCCCTCCACACATCACAGCAGTCCAGCCCCCTCCCCCACGGTTGACGCCTCCCCGCAGCGCGACTATGCTGCTGCCCGACGATCTCGGGCTGAACGCTATCCATCTTGACACCTCAGGAGACTACGTGACCACCGATAGGAATTCAGACCGCTCCACGCACGCCGATTCCGGCCTTCCCGTCGACCTCTGGCTCGAACGATCCGGCGCCAGGGCGGCGCTCACGCCGTCCGAGGGGTTCTGCTGCACCGCCTGGCGCGTCCTGCGCGACGAACGCTGGGTCGGCCTGCTGTCCGAGGCGCCGTCGTGGGAGCCGTTCCGCGGCCGCCCCGCCTTCTTTGGCAATCCCATCCTCTTCCCCTATCCCTACAGCATTCACGAGGGCGCCTTTGTCTACAAGGGCAAGCGCTATACCCGGCGCCCCGGTCGGGAGGGGAACTATATCCACGGGCTGACGCGCGACCACCCCTGGACGCTGGAGGAGACCTGGGCCGACGCCGACGGCGCCCACGCGCGCGCCTCAATCACCGTGGGCGGCGGCGATCCCGTCTCCGACGACCTGCTGGCCGAGTATCCCTTCCCCTTCCGCCTGCGGGTGACCTACACCCTCACCGACGCCTCCCTCCTCTCCGAGTACGAGGTAACGAACATCGGCCCGGAGACGATCCCCTTCGGGCTGGGCATCCACGCTTACTTTCCCGTGCCGCTCCTGCCGGGCGGGGGGTTGGAGGACCTGGTGATGCGCGCCAACGGCGCGTACGTGCGCACCATGCGCTCCTTCGAGGCGGGGTTCCTGCCCGTGCCGCCCGAGCTGGACATCCGGGCCGGCCAACGGCTGGACGCCCATCTGGCGGCCGCCACCATCGACGGGAGGCCGCTGCTGTCCCTCTACTCCACGCGCCCCGAGGATGACGCGGCGGACGGCGCGGGGGGTGGGGTGTGCTGGTCGGTGCAAGAGACGCGCTCGGGCCTGACGGTTACCATCACCTCCGAGGACGCCTTTGCTTACCTGGGCAACTATGCCCCGCCCGAGCGCCACATCCTCTCGCCCGTGGTGAGCACCTGCGCGCCGGGGGCGCTGAACGCCCTGGAGCGGGGCCGCACCGAGGGGATCGTGGAGCTGGAGCCCGGCGCGACGTGGCGGTCGTGGACGCGTATGGCGGCCGAGTGGGCCTAGGACAGGAGAGGATCATGGAGGCCAAGCTGTTCCCCGGGCACGACTGGACGCGGGTGGACCCGCGCGAGGCGGGCATGGATCCCGCCGGCCTGGCGCGCGCCGACGCGTGGATCGAGGAGGTGATCGGCGACCGGCCCTACCGCTTGGTCGTGGCGCGCGGCGGCGCCATCGTCCACGAGCGCTACCGCGGCATCGCCCCCGACGAGCGCCTGGCCATCGCCTCCGCCGCCAAATCTCTCTTTTCCAGCATGCTGGGAATCGCCATCGCCGAGGGCAGGATCCCCTCCGCCGACGCGCCGGTGGTGGATTACTTTCCCGAGATGATGGACGTGCCCGAGGGGCGGGGGCCCAAGACGGGGCGCTACGCCTACCCCAAGGACCGCGCCATCACCTTTCGCCAGCTCATCTCCAACACCTCGGGCTATATGAAGCCGGGCGAGGAGCCGGGCACGGTGTTCAACTACCAGACCTATGGCATGAACGTCCTGTGCCACGCCATCGCCCGCGCCTACGGGTGCTACGACATCGCCAACCCCGTCGCAAGCCCCGGCTTTGGTGAGCTGGTCCAGGAAAAGATCGGCGCGCCCATCGGCGCCCGCCTCGGCAACGCGTACACGAATTTCAAGCTGCACCCCGAGGCGCGGCTGGAGGTGTTCGGCTACTATGCCGGCATCCAGGTGTCGGGGCCCGACATGGCGCGCCTCGGCTGGCTGTGGTGCAACCGCGGGCGCTGGGGCGACGTGCAAGTGGTGCCCGAGGCGTGGATGGTCGAGGCGGTGGGCGTCAACCCCGACGTGCGCGCCCACTGCCACGAGGACCTCTGGCGCTACGGGTACGGCTTTTGGACGAACCAGGAGGGGATGCTGTTCGACGGCTGGGGCATCATCCCGCGGGAGGCGTTTGCCGCCCTGGGCGCGGGGGGCCACGCCGTCATCGTCGTGCCGCCGGAGGAGCTGGTCATCGCCCTGGCCCCCGGCCCATACCAGATCGCCGGCCGCGCCACGCCCGAGCTGGTGCGCCTCGTGCTGCGCGCCATCACCGAATCCTGACACCGTAGGGGGACCCATGAAGATCGCCAAGATCGAGCAGTTCTTCCCGACCAAGCGCATGCGCCTGGTCAAGATCACCACGGATAACGGCCTGGTGGGGTGGGGCGAGACCACCCTGGAGGGCAAGCCCAAGAGCACCTGGGCGGCGGTGGAGGAACTCGCCGAGTACCTCATCGGCAAGGACCCGCTGCGCATCGAGCACCACTGGCAGCACATCTACCGCTCCGCCTTTTTCCGGGGCGGCAACGTGCTCATGACGGCCCTCGCCGGCATCGACCAGGCGTTGTGGGACATCGCCGGCAAGCATTTCGGCGTGCCGGTGTACGCCCTGCTGGGCGGCGCCGTGCGCGACAGGCTGCGCGTCTATGCCCACTGGGGCATCCGCGACCTCTCGGACGAGGGGCTGCAGGCGGCGCGTGAGCGCCTCGATGCGCTCACGGCCAAGGGGGGCTACACCGCCTTCAAGGGTGGGATCCCCGGCAAGTGGCGCGCCCACGAGCCGCCCGAGCGCATCGACGAGTTCTGCAAGTGCGCCTACACCATGCGCGAGTGGGTGGGCCCCGACGTGGAGCTGTGCTTTGATTTCCACGGCAAGCTGACGCCGGCGCTGGCCATCGAGGTGTGCAACGAGATCAAGGGGATGCGGCCCATGTTCGTGGAGGAGCCGGTGCCGCAGGAGAACGTGGACGCCCTCAAGCTCGTCTCCGACCACGTCCCCTTCCCCATCGCCACCGGCGAGCGCCTCCTGAGCCGCTGGGAGTTCCGCCAGGTGTTCGAAAAGGGCGCCGTGGCGTACATCCAGCCGGACGGCTCCCACTGCGGCGGCATCAGCGAGTTGAAGCGCATCTGCAACATGGCAGAAGTGTACTATGTGCACACCATGCCCCACTGCGCCATCGGCCCGGTGGCGCTCTCCGCCTGCCTGCAGGTCGACGCCGCCGTGCCCAACTTTTTCATCCAGGAGCAGGTCGACCAGGGCCTGGGCGAGGGGATGCTCGTGGAGCCCTGGCGGGTGCGCGACGGCTTCATCGACCTGCCCGCCCGCCCCGGCCTGGGGATCGAGATCGACGAGGCATTCCTCAAGAACGAGGTCGAGTACACCGAGGAACTCGGCGGCGAGCATTTCTACGAGTCCGACGGCGCCGTGGCCGACTGGTAGGCCGCAACGCCCCCCGCGCCCGTCGCCGGTGGGGCGGTGGGCGACAACCTCTACGTGGAGAGAGCCATGCAACGCTATAGCATCTCGACCTACATCGTCCAGGAGGCGCCACGCGCCGAGGCGCTGGCCCTCATCGCCGGGGCGGGCTTTACGCTGGTGGAGCTGGGGTGCGACCCGGGCCATCTCGGTGACTGGTACAAGGATCCCGCCGCCATGCGGCGCGAGCTGGCGGCCCTCGGCCTGACGCCCGCCTCCCTACACATCCCCACCGTCGCGTGGGACGTCGCCAACCCCGACGCTGCGGCGCGACGAGTCGCCCTCGACGCCGCCCGGGCCACCTTTGACCTGGCGGCGGAGGTCGGCGCGGAGGCGGTGATCTGCCACCCCAACGCCTCGACGCACCCCTACTCGGAGGAGACCTTTGACGCCGAGACGGCGCGGTCGCGCGAGTCGGTGGTCGAGATGGCGGGATACGCCGCCGAGGCCGGCGTGCGCATGGCGCTGGAGAACCTTCCCGCCCGGCACACGCCGCGTCCCGGCACCACCATTGGCGAGGTGCTGGCCATGATCGACGGCCTGGGCGACCATGTGGGGGTCTGCCTGGATGCCGGCCACTCGAACGCCAACGGGTACAGCGCCGCCGACGAGGTGCGCGAGGCGGGCGCTCGCCTCTTTGCGTTGCACATCCAGGACAACGACGGCCAGGGCGACGATCAGCACATCCTCCCCGGCCGCGGCACCACCGACTGGGAGGCATTCCTCGACGCGCTGGACGACATCGATTTCGCCGGGCTGCGCACCTTTGAGGTGGGCCCCCACGTCGCCTCGCCGGAGGACGTCGCCGCCCTGTGCGCGCTGCGCGACGCGTGGCTGGCGCGGGGCCGCTGATGCTGGCGGGGGCGCTCGAGCCACCCGCAGCGGCTGGAGGCACACCATGAGGATCTGCATGGTCGGCACGGGACGCATGGCGGTGAGCCATTCCCGCGCCCTCGCGTCGCTGCCCGACGTCGAGCTGCACACCGTCATCAACCCCCGGCAGGAGCACGCCGAGGCGTTCCGCGCAGAGCACGGCTATGCGCGCGGCGCGACCTCCCTGGAGGCGGCGCTGGATGACGACACGTTCGACGCCGTGGTCGTCACCACGCCCAACGCTCTCCACGCCGCGCAGACCATGACGGCGCTGCGGGCGGGCAAGCACGTGCTGTGCGAGATCCCCCTGGCGCTCAGCCTCGCCGAGACGGTCGAGATCGGGCGCCTGGGTCAGGAGCACGACCTGCGGGTGATGGTGTGCCACACGGAGCGCTTTGAGGCCGGCCGCACCGAGCTGCGCCGCCGCGTGGCGGCGGGCGCGTTCCACCCTCTCCAGGTGACGGCCCGCTTTCACATGTTGCGTCGGGGCGAGATCAGGACGGAGCAGGCCCACCACGGCTGGGTCGACAGCGTCCTCTGGCACCACGGCTGCCACACCGTCGACGGCGTGATGGACATCCTCGGGCCGCACCGCGCCCGCGACCTGTGCGCCCACTTGGGCCCCGCCTGGCCGTCCCTCGACGCGCCGCTGGACGTGACGCTGCAGTGGCGCGCCGTGAGCCCCATCACCGGCGACGACGCGCTGGTGCAGGTGAGCCTGTCGCACAACGCCCACTGGGGGCAGCACGACTATTTCGTCATCGGCCTGGAGGACACCCTCCTGGCCGACCACGGCGTGCTGCGAAACCATGAGGGCGTTATCGCTGAGAGAGCCGACGGCCCCGACCGCGTCCAGCTGCAGGACGCCGAGTTCGTGGCCGCGGTGCGCGAGGGGCGGGCGCCGGCGGTGGACGTCGAGGCGGTGCTCCCCACCATGCGCATCCTGCAGGCCGCCTGGGACGTGTGGCTGACGGACAATGGCGTCGATAAGAGCACCTGATGGTACGCAGGTTTTCGCTGATTATTCCATAGACCAGCGGAGATCCGCGTGGGATCAGCGGAATCCGCGTACCATCGATGAACGGTAGACAGGAGACCTATATGAGCGCTTCATGGATCGACTACGCCGGCTATCAGGGCTGCGTGGCGCTCGAGAACGCCGACGCGCGGGTGGTCCTCGGGCCGCACGTCGGCGGGCGCGTGATCGAGTACGCCTGGCGGGGCGAGAACGCCCTGTGGCTCAACCCCGAGCACAACGGCGTCACCGTCGAGCCGGGGCAGCGCACGCCGCTCCTCTTTCCCTCGGGCGGGCGTTTCGACATCGGCCCGGAGCTGATCCTCCCCAAGCGCCCCGAGCTGTGGGTCGGCCCCTGGGAGGCCGCGATCACCGGCCCCTCGGCGGCGCGCATGACGAGCGCCCCCAGCCCGACGGTGGGGGTGCAGCTCACTCGCGACTTTTCTCTGGCGGCAGAGGGCTCGCACCTGGCCTGCACCCAGACGGTGCGCAACGTGTCGGACCGCTCCACACGCTGCAACTACTGGGCGCGCACCTTTGGCCGCGGACACGGCATCGCCGTGGTGCCCCTCACCCCGGAGCTGAGCCGCTTCCCGCACCAGTACGTCATGTACGTGCCGGGATCGGGCATCGACGTGCGCCCGGAGGACCCGGCCATCCGCGTGCGTGATGGCTTTCTCGAGGTGTTCGACACGCCGGCCTACCCCAAGCTGGGGATCGACTCGTACGCCGGTTGGTTCGCCTACCTGATGCCCAACGACCTGCTGTTCATCAAGCGCTTTCCCACCTACCCGGACCGCGTCTACATCGAGGCGGCGGGGCTGACCATCTCGCTCTGGTACTACCAGGACGTGGTGTGTGAGCTCGAGCCCATCGGCCCCGGTGAGACACTGGAGCCCGGCGCGACGGCGGCCTTTACCGAGGAGTGGTGGGTCGTGCCGTTCGCCTTCCCCGAACGGCGCGACGCCCTGGACCTGGCGCGCCTGGCGGAGGCGGCGCAAGAGGCGATGGCGGGTTGAGGGCTAGGCGTGCCCCGCGACGAGGGCGGTGACGACGTCAGGCGCAAGGCCTGACAAAGACACAGGAAACGAATGAATTCGTTATTACAGAGATGATCTAAGCCACAGTCTTCCTAACGCATCGGAAAGGCGGCTTGGATCACCAGCGGGGGAGGCCCTTCAGGGGCCTCCCCCGCTGCGTCGGGACCGATGCTCTACCCGCAGACGGGCAACTCGGTCACCCGCAGGCGCACGCTGCCGTAGGGCAGGAGCGTGACCTCCTCGACGGGGCCGGCGCAGGCGACGGGGCTCTGGGGCGGTGGGGCGGCGGCCCCGTGCGCCAGCGTCCAACCGGGCACGCGCCGCCCGTGACCGTGGAGGACCAGCGGCGCGCCCTCCGGTGAGAAGGGCTGCGCGCCCAGGGGGCGCCGCTCGAGCCGCAGGCTACGCTCCGGCGCGTCGCGGTCCAATTCCAGGGCATAGTTCCACGGCGTGGTGGGATGCACCTCCCAATCGGCGTGAGGCGGCTGCCCGCCCACCTGCCGCCACTCCTCGCCGACGCGCAGGCTGAACACCAGGGACCCGCGCTCCACGGCCACGGCGCCGCGGTACCGCTCCGCGACGGTCAGACGCGCCGGCAGCCGCAGCAGCACCTCCTCATGCCCTTCCCAAGCGCGCTCTACCCGACACCACGCGCCCGGCTCGGGCCGTAGCGGCGCCTCGCCGGCGACGGTCACCTCCGCCCCCTCCGCCCACGCCGGGATGCGCAGCCACAGCGGGAAGGTCGCCGCGTCCTCGGCCTCCACGCGCAGCCGCACCTCATCGGCGAAGGGATACTCTCCCTCGACGACCACGCGGGCCCGCGCCTCCGGCAGCGTCACCTCAGCGGGCGCATAGCCCACGGCGGCCAGCCCCCCGTCGGGGGTGCCCATCCACAGGTGCGCCGCGAGCTTTGGCCAGCCCTGGTGCATGTTCGCCGTGCAGCAGCCATAGTTGGGCGCCAGGCCAAAGAGGTTCGCATCGGGAAAGTTGCTCGTGTACACGCGGTCCAGGACGACGGCGCATTGCACCTGGTTGGCCTGCTGATCGTACTGGTGCGTCCACAGGTCGGGGCCGAGGGTGCCCGGCAGCGCGTTGTAGGCGATGCGTTCCAGTCGGTCGGCCAGCGCCGGCTCGCCCAGCACCGACAGGAGCACCTCCAGCGAGTACATGTACTCCACCACCGCGCACAGCTCGGTCCCCTGTGACGGGTTCAGGCCGGCCAGGTGCTCGTCGCCGGTGAAGACGCCGGTCGCCTGGCCGTGGTAGCGGTCCAGCGCCTCGATGATCGCCCGGACCGCCTGGCGATCGCCCTCGTCGCGCGACTGGCGGTACCAGACGCCGGGGGCTTTGATCGCCATGGCGTTGTTCACCACGTGGGTGACCATGTTGCACGCCTCGCGCGGCGTGCGCTGGCGGTGGGGATAGTCGCCGAACAGCGCGCGCCAATCGAACCCCTGGCGCTGAACCGTCTCGCCCAGGCGCAGCCAGCGCGCCTCGCCGGTGCGCGCGTACAGCCAGTGGATCGACAGCATCAGGTCCGCCCAACGCATCCGACCCCAGTCAAAGAGGGGCGCCTCGGCCAACAGCCCCTCCAGCCGCGCGAAAAAGCGCTGCATCGCCGGAACCACGCGCGGATCGTCCGAGGCCTCCTGGTACTGGGTGGCGGCCTTGAGGTAGACGAACGCCGGCCAGGGGTCGTACGGCCGGTAACGTCCGGTGGCGGCGTCCTGCACCGGGCCGAGCCAGCCGTCGGCCCCCTGATGGCTCAGGGTATAGTCCATCCAATGCCGCACCTTGGCCAGCAGCCCGGGATCGTTCAGGAGGTAGGCCAGGGGCACCACCCCGTCGAGCCAGTAGGGGCCGCGCTCCCACCCCTCGGCGCGACCGCCGATCCAGCCGCTCTCGGCGATGTCGGGCCAAAAGGTATCGAGGTGGCCCGACAGGCCGTCGGCCTGCAGGCGGAGCTGCTGCCACAGCCAGCCACGGGGCAGCACGCGCCCCAAGGGCAACGGCCGCAGGGCCAACGGGCCGAGTCCGTCGAAAGTCATCTGCCTCCCCCTTTCCGTTATCGAGGCTACTTGACGGCGCCGGCCGTCATGCCGCCGATGAACTGGCGCTGCATGGTGATGAACAGCAGCAGCACCGGCACGGTGACCGCCGTCGCCGCGGCCATAATGATGTTGGTCTGCGGCGGAAAGTTGGGCACCGACTGCAGCAGGGCCAGCCCCACGCTGATGGTGCGCAGCAGGGGACGCTGCACATACACCATGGCGAACAGAAACTCGTTCCACGACCAGATAAAGCAGAACACGGCTACCGTCGCCAGCGCCGGGCGCGTCAGCGGCGCGATCACCTGGGTGAGCGTCCACAGCTCGGAGGCGCCATCCACCCGCGCCGCCTCCACGAGGTCGCGCGGCAGGCTCTGCAGGTAGCCCCGCAGCAAAAAGATGGCGAACGGCGAGTACAGCACGGTGTAGGGGATGATAAGGGCGGGCAGCGTGTTGAGCAAGCCCGCGCGATGCAGGATCATAAAGAGAGGCAGCATCAGCGACACCGGCGCCACCATCTGGGGCGCCAGGAGCGCCAGAAAGACGACCCCCTTGAGGCGAAAATCGAGGAACACCAGGGCATAGGAGGCGAGCAGGCTCAGCACGATGACGCCCAGGATCACCGCCACACAGACGATGAGGCTGTTCAGGCCGTAGCGCATGAGCGGCGCCCGCTCAAAGGCCACGGCATAGTTGTCCCACTGGGGAGACGCCGGCAGCACCGGCGGGGGGAACACGCTCACCTCGCGGAGGGTCTTGAGCGAACTCGAGATCATCCAGAAAAAGGGGAACATGAACACCCCGAGCGAGGTGGCCAGCGCCAAGACGCCCAGGGTCACCTTGACCCGATGCCACAGCGGGTGGTGGTAACGAACCATCGCCTCTCCCTCTTGGTCTCGCCCGCCCCTGGGCGAGATGGAACGTGCCCGCTATCGCCAATCCACGCGGCCGAGGCGCGACATCACGGCCTGCACGATGAGGCATATGGCAAAGATGACCGTGCCCACGGCGGTGGCATAGCCGAGCTGCCAGTAGTGGAAAGCGTTCTCGTACAGATACAGGCCCAGCACCTCGGTGGCCTTGGCCGGGCCGCCCTGGGTCATCACATAGATCTCGCCGAACACCTTGAAGGCGCCCACCAGGCCAAAGTTCACCACCACCACCGACGCCGGCTTGAGCATGGGCAGGGTGATGTACCGAAACAGCGGCCAGCGCGTGGCGCCGTCGAGGGTGGCCGCCTCGACGATGTCGTCCGTGATGACCTGCAACCCCGCCAGCAGGGTGATGGCGTTGAACCCCGCGATGGACCACACGATCATCGTGAGGGTGGTGGGGATGGCCGTGCCGGCCCGCCCCAACCAGCTGATGGGCGTCCCGATCAATCCCAAGGAGACGAGCGCCGCGTTCACGATGCCAAAGTCGGTATTGAACAGAAACACGAACACCAGGCCGGCGGCCGACACGGGCGTCACCACGGGGAGGAAAAAGAGGGTGCGGTAGAGGGTACGCCCCTTGATCTTCATGTTCATGAACAGCGCCAGGGGGAGGGCCAGGGCGTAGGGAAAGACCACCATGCCCGCCGCATAGATCGACGTCACGCGCAACGAGTTCCAGAACCGCCACTCTTGGGCCATCCGGGCATAGTTGCCGAATCCCACCCACTGATTCGGGCGCACGCCGCCCACCGCCCAATCCTGGAAAGCCAGCGAAAAGGCCGCTACCGTGGGAATCAACAGGAACGCCGTCAACATGGTCATCATCGGCAGGATGAACAGGATGGCCGTCACCTCTTGCCGCGAGATTCCCAAGGCCACGCGCACCCGCTCCACCGGGCCGCGGCGCACCGCCCCGCCTCGCGCGGCGTTACGCTCTTTGCTCGCCGCATCCATCGATCGCCCCCCTCGTTCGACGCGCTCGGGTGTGAACAGGTTCGACCCAGTATGTGGATGGCAGCGCCCGCGGGGAGACCCCGCCCATCGCAGCGCGGGACCTCCCCGCGTGGAGGCGCCTGCCCCAAACCCTCCTAGCGCTGGAGAATGCGGTTGATGTCGGTGTCCATCTGCTGCACGATGTCGTCGATGGGGCGCTCACCCAGCTGCGCGGCGGCCACTGCGTCCATGAAGGGGCTGCGCACCTCGTCAAAGCGTGGGTCGTTGGCCGACGGATAGCCCGTGTCGAGGCCCTGCTTGAAAGCGCCATAGATATCCGAGGCCTCGGCGAACACCGGCAGCTCCATCCCCGTCGGCGTGCCGCAAAGGTACCCCACTTGGCCCGTGACGCTCTGCCCCTCGTCACTGGCCGTGGCCCAGAGAACAAAGTCGAGCGCCGCCTCCCTGTCCTGCGACTGGGTGGTGACGCTCGCCACGTTGCCTCCGATAAAGGAGGAGGTCTGCCCCTCCTCGGGGCCGGGGATGAGGGTGACGCCCAGCACCTCCCACAGCTCGGGGAACTCGCCGCGGATGAGGCCCACGCCGCCGCCGCCCAGGTGATGGCTCATCGCCTTCTGATTGGTAAAGAGGTTGCTGGCGGCGGTCCAGTCGGTGGCCACGGCGTCATTGGTGATCTGGTGCGTGTGGATGAGGTCGCGCATGAACTGCAGCATGTTGGCTACCGCCGGATCGCTCGCCGCGGTGGAGGCGGTCCAGTCGCTGTTGACGAAATCGCCGCCCTGGGCCCAGATCCACGGTTGGTACAAAAAGTCGGCGCCGCCGCCCGTCAGCATGGCGAACCCGAAACGATCCTCGACGGTGGCCGCCTTGCCGTAGACGATATAGTCGTCCCACGAGCGGAAGGCGTTCTCGGGGTCTCCGCCGGCCTCCTCGTAAAAGGCCTTGTTGTAGTAGAGGATCGACATATCCACCCAGAACGGCACGCCGTACAGATGCCCCTGGTAGACGCCATAGTGGCCCGACTTGGTCACCAGGTTCTGGAAGTAGAGCCCCAGCGTCTCCGCCGGGATGAGTTCCTCCAGCGGCGCCACGGCGCCCAACTGGGCGAAACGCCCCACCTGCACGCAGTCGAGGCCGATGACGTCGGGCGCGTTGCCGGCCATGATGGCGGCGATGAGCTGCTCGTACCGCTGGTTGGGGGGCTGAATCTCGACCGCCACGTGGATGTCGTCATGCGTCTCGTTGTACGCGTCCGCCCACTCGGGCGCCGAGGTGGTCCGGTCATAGTAAACGATCTCCCGTTGGCCGGGAGGGGCGGGAGTCGAGGTCACCTGCACCTCGACGATCTTTTCGACCTCCTTCTCCACGACCCTGGTGACCTCTTTCTCCACCTCCACGGTCTGTGGGGCACACGCCGCCAGCAGGGTGGCGCCGAGTCCCGCCAAGGCACCCGCCATGAATCGCCGCCGACTCCATGCACGAACAGCCCTTTCCATCCCACGCCTCCTTCGCCTGAGAAACCGACGCCATCCTGGGCCATGCCGGCACTGGAGCCTTCCCATCACTTACCGACAAGGCCGCCACGCCTGACGTGGAGCCGACTCGACGAGCGTCTCGGCGTCTGCCACGAGACTCCACCGGTTAGCCTAGAAAAGACCATCGGCAGGGCCGGAAAAATACCGCGGGCCATCGACTCGCAAACGGGCCGTGGACGCCCCCGCGACGACGTGCTATAGTGGGCCCGAGCCGCATACACGGCTCGGGCCTCCTCGTCAGTCCCCGGCATGGCGCGCGCCGTGCCACCGGCCATAGGACAAAGGTGTCATGAACCCACGCGAACGTGTGCGCCTGGCCCTCACCTGCCGCCGCCCCGACCGTATCCCCAAGGCGCTGGGCTTTTTCGCCGTCTCGCGGCCCGAGACCGAGCCCGTGCCCACCGAGGACCACTTTCAGATCGACGTGCGCTTTGCCCGCTTTGACCCGCTCCCCGAGCAGGACGACTTTCGCCGCTACCTGGCCGACCTGCCGGAGGACGTGCACCTGGGCGATATGGACCAGCTACGCACCTACCACGAGTGGGGCTACCACCCCGAGTCGGAACCCGACGACCGGCCGCGCTCGCGGGAGCGGATCGAGGCCACCCTCGAGCGCATCGTGCCCAACCTCACGCACCCGAGCCGTTCCCTCAACCTGCCGGCGCAGGTGCGCGCCTGGCACGACGCGGGGTGGGCGGTGGCCGGCGCCCCGCCTCACCTGGGGGGCAAGCTATTCGAGGCCGCCTATCGCCTGCGCGGCTTTCAGCGCTTTCTCCTCGACCTGGCCACCAGCGAGCCGTGGGCCAACTACTTGCTCGACCAACTCACCGAACTCTTGGTGCACAACGTGCTCCTCCTGGCCCACGCCGGCGTCGACGTCCTGCTGCTGGACGATGACGTGGCCATGCCCACGGGGTTGGTGATCGGCCCGCAGATGTGGCGCCGCTTCCTGAAGCCGCGCTTTGCCCGCGCCATCTGTGCCGCGCGCGAGGTGTCGCCGGAGCTGATCGTGTTCTATCACAGCGACGGCGATTTCACCGGCCTGGTGCCCGACCTGATCGACGCCGGCGTGAACGTCATCAACCCGGTGCAGCCCGACTGTATGGACGCCGCGGCCATCAAGCGCGCCTTTGGCGACCGGCTGGCGCTGTGGGGCACTGTCGGCACAGCGAACCTGTGGGTGCGCGGCACGCCGGACCAGATCCGCCGCGAGGTAAAGCATCGCGTCGAGACGCTGGGGCCTGAGGGGCTGCTGCTATCGCCCGCCTATGACCTGGATTATGTCCCCTTTGCCAACATCGCCGCCTTTTGCGAGGCCGCGGACGAATACGGGCGCGTGTAGGGCCGACCATCGCTCGCCGCCTGGCTCTGAACCCCACGCGCCGCCGTCGCGACGCGATCAGCGGCGTTCGACGTCCGACCCGCCATCCCTCTCGACCTCGGGCTGGCGTTCCACGTCGGCCTCGAGAGTGATATCGGATACAGGATGCTCCTCGGGCGCGCGCTCTTCCTCGAGCACCGGCTCCGACTCGGGCACTGGCTCGGCCTCCGGCGCCTGATAGACCCTGACAGCATGTCTGGCCGCCTCCGGCGGAGGTGGCGCTGCCTCGGGCGCGGGTGCCATCTCCTCGGGCGCCGCTACCTCGGCTACGGCCTCCTCGCGCTCGACCCTCTCGGCGGAACGCCGACCCAGTGAGCCCACGATGGCGGCGAGCCCCCCCAGGATGGCGACGGCGGCCATCACGCCGATGAGCACCGGCGTGGCAATGACCGGCGTGCTCAGCAGAGCCACCCCCAGGAGGAACACCGTCAGTCCCAACGCCCCAAGCGCCCAGCCGGCCCCGTCCATGACGGCTCGGGCCAGGTACGTCGCCCCAGCGATGATGCCATAGATCCCCAGAATCCAGGTGAGGGTGATCGGCTCCAGGGCCGCGGCCCACAGGGGGTGATCGACCACCAGCGCCGCCGCGACGATACCCAGGACCGCCGACACGAGCTTGGCGCCCCACAGCCTCCTGTCTACAAAGATGCTCACAGCTGTCGCCGCGGCCACCAGCATCCAGAACCAACCTAGCGCCTGGGCCAGCACGTCAACCGCCGCCCCCAGGGCACTCACCAGCATGAGCCCTAGCAGGACTGCGCCAATTCCCTGCAGCAGAACCAGCCACCAGGGATAGACCGGTCGCGTCGTCGTAGGCGATCTCGCGATCGTGTTCATCGTTACGCCTCCCATCACGTGAAACGGCATGACTTGGCTTCGAGTGGTGGGTGAGGTAACGCGGTGCGATGCAGCGGGCTGACACATGATACAGGTGGTGGTGGTGGTGGTGGTGGATGGATGCTGGGTGGCGGTGCGGATGATCGGTGCGACCACTTGGGCCAGCGGCGCCATGGAGAGGATTGCGAATCGTTGCCACTCGTCTACCCTTATCATAGCGTGTTTTGCGGCCCGCGCCAAGGTATACCGGACAGGTGTGCCGTTGGCCATCGTGGCGCGCGCCGTGCGCCTGGCAAAGGCGCTCCGTGGTAGGTGACCGGGCATGGGAGATGGGCCACCGCGCCGCGACGACCCGAGGTCCGAGTCGCATTGGCCTCGGCGCGTCCGAAGCAGTATCATTGGTGCATCTTTGCGAGGAATCATCGCCATGTCGCCGGACCGCGGTCGCCCAACGAAACAGCGCCCCCTGCGCACCGCCGAGGTAGCGCGGGCGGTGGGCGTGCACCCCAACACCGTGCGCCTCTATGAGGAGTGGGGCTTCCTGCCGCCCATCCCCCGTGGCCCCAACGGGTACCGCCTGTTCACGACCGAGCACGTGGACCAGATGCGCCTGGCGCGCACCGCGCTCCAGTGGCCCTACCCCGGCGGCAAGGACCCCGTGCTGGCCCTCGTCCTTCGCGCCGCGGCGGGCGATCTGGGGGGCGCGTTGGAGGAGGCCTACCGTTACCTCGCCCAGGTGCGCGCCGAGTGCGCCGAGGCCGAGGCGGCGGCCGAGTTCCTCGACCAGTGGGCGCGCGGCGTGCCGGCCGACGCCACCGCCGAACCCCTGCGCATCGGGCAGGTGGCAGAGCGACTCGGCGTCACCATCGACACCCTGCGAAGCTGGGAGCGCAACGGCCTCATCGCCGTGCCCCGCGACCTGCGCAGCGGTTACCGCCGCTACAGCGCCGCCGAGATCGGCCGGCTGCGCGTGATCCGCCTGCTGCGCCAGGCGGGCTATAGCTGCATGGCCATCCTGCGCATGTTCCTGCGCCTCCAGCACGGCCTGGACGACGTGCGCCACGCCCTCGACACCCCCTCCCCCGACGAGGATGTGTACACGGCCGCCGACCGCTGGCAGTCGGCCCTCAGGGATCAAGAACGCCGCGCCCAGGACGTCATCGCCCAACTCCGCGCGATGATCGCACGGCGCGGGCCGCCACACTGAGGCCGCGTAAACCCTCCAATTGCTTTCCAGGGTTCGACACTCCTCCGTCGCAAGCACCCTGGTCGCGTTCAAGCCACCCGCCGCACCCCTATCGATTGCCCAGAGCCCGAATCCGCCATCGCGGCCCCCAGTCCATCGCCCCCAGCCTCAATCCGTCGCCCCGAGCGCAGCGAGGGGCCTTGTATCGCTCGTCAAGGCTCCTCGCAGGCTCGGGGCGACGAGCCGCCTGCGCCCGCGCCCAGCCGCCGCCACGAGGTCACAGTCATCCTCACCAGCCACTATATGGCCGACGTGGTGGCCCTCTGCCGGCGGGTCATCCTCATCCACGAGGGGCGCCTGCTGTACGACGGCGACCTGGAACGGCTGGCGGAGCGCGTGGCGCCGGTCAAGCTGCTCCGCCTCACCCTGGGGGACGGCGCTCACCCCGAGGACGTGGCGTCGCGCCTGCCGGCGGGCGTCGACGTCCTCGATGCGGTGGACGGACAGCTCAGCCTCCGGGTGGCGCGCGCCGAGACGCCGGCGGTTACGGCCCACCTCCTGCGGACGCTGCCGGTGGTGGATCTGGCGGTGGAGAACCCACCCATCGAGGCGGTGATCGACCGCGTGTTCGCCGGAGGTGACCTGTGAACGCCCGCGCGGGCCTGGCGCTGGTCAGGCACACATGGTCGTCATGGATGGCGTCACGATCGTTCTTTTTCATTCTGGCCTTTGGCTGGATGGTGCCGCCTCTCATCTACCTGTTCGTCTGGTCGGTGGCCGCGGGAGAGGGGGCGATCGGCGGGATGACGCGCGACGGTCTCGTCACCTACTACCTGGCGCTCATCGTGGTGAACCAGATCACCTATTCGCAGTCCAACTGGACGGCGGGGGAGCTGATCGCCGACGGCTCCCTCAACGGCCTGCTCCTGCGACCCATGCCGCCCGTCTACAACACGCTGGCCATGGAGGTGGCGGGCAAGGTGGTGTACCTGGCGTTCACCGTGCCGGTCACCGTCCTGCTGGCCCTCGCGCTTCGCCCGGCCGTGCGGTGGACCTGGGGCGATGTGGCCATGTTCGTGCCGGCGCTGGCTCTGGCCTGGGCGCTGCGCTTCACCTGGGGCTACTGGCTGGCGCAGCTCTACTTCTGGGCCACCCGGGCCGACGCGCTCCTCTCCGTGCAGGACGCGCTGGTGTTCCTGCTAGCGGGGCAGGTGGCTCCCGTACAGCTCCTGCCCGGCGCCGTCCGGACGGCCGCCACGGCGCTCCCCTTTCGCTACATGCTGGGCTTTCCCGTGGAGGTGCTGAACGGCCAACTGGCCCCGTCCCAAGTGGTACAGGGGTTCGCCGTTGGTGGCGGTTGGTTGGTCCTGTCGCTGGCGCTCTCCGTCGCCCTGTGGCGGATGGGGCTGCGCCGGCTATTCATCGGCCCCGGCCTCGACTCGCTGGCGGGCATCACCGGTGACCTGTGGACTGGGCGGCTCGATTTCACCTTGCTGCGGCCGGTGAACACCCAGTTCCTGGTCACGTTTCGTGAGTGGCGTTTCCTGGCGCTGATCGACCTGGCCGTCGGCGCCGGCGTTGTGGCCTACGGCGTACGGGGCGCTTCTCCTGGGCGCCTCGGCGTTGTTTCGCGTGGGTCTGCGGAGATACGCCAGCGCTTCGAGCTAGATCGCTGTGGCTGCCCAAAGCTACTGCGAGGCCCGCGGTGACCCCCCGCCCGAAGGCCCCACGGCAGACCCGGATACCCGAGGCTCGCTCAGGGGACCTTCGGGAGACGTGCCCTGCATGAGTCCCTACGAACCGGGATCCTAGACCGAACCCTCGCCGCCCGTCGCTTGACGTGGCGTCCGCCCGGTTGTATCTTGGCTCCCGTTGGGGGTACCGCCCTGTCTGGTCGTTTCCTCGCGTGGTGGACATCGCGGCCGTGGGGGCCATTCGGGCTGGGGGGACACCGTGCCATTCGATCATCATCCTCGCGTCGTCGTCGTCGCGTCGGCGCCTCTCGACGCGCGCATCCGAGAGGCCTGGGGGAGAGACAACGGCGTCCTCCTCGGCAGCATCGCCCCTCCGGCGGTGCCGGCCCCCTCTGCTGTACCGTGGGACCTGGCCATCGTTGAGTATGCCCTCGGCGACGCCCACCGTCCCTCCTCGCACTTTTGCATCCTTCGGGACGCCAAGCCCAAGGCGCCGATCATCACCGTGTCGGATGCCCCCCTGGAGGAGGCGATCGTCGAGGCGCTGCGCGCCGGCGCGGTGGACCATGTGTCAGACACACGACTGACGACCATCCGCGCCATCGCGGAGCGAGCGCTTTGCGCAGAGCAAGGGTCCGCGCCCGAGAGGGAGCCCGTGGCTCAACCACAGCATTGGCCGCCAGACATACGCGCGCTCATGCAGGCCGGAATCGCCAACTCGCCCGAGGCGATCCTGGTGGCCGACCGAGAAGGGCGCGTGGTCCTCGCCAACCCCGCCGCGCAGCGCCTCTTTGCGTGTCCCATCCCCCTGGGTGAGGGATACGCGGCTCTCGCCCGCTTGGGATTTCATCACCCTGACGGCAGCCCCGTGGCGACGCGCGACCTGCCCCTCATTCGAGCGGCACTCGACGGCGAGACGATCCACGAGATCCTCCTGACTATCCCTCGGCCTGATGGCCGGACCGGCGATCTACTGATCAATGCATCCCCCATCTACACCACCGACGGCACACTGGATGGCGGCGTGGGCGTGTTCATCGACATCACCGAGCGCAAGGCCGCGGAGACTGCCCTCCAGCGCCAGCGAGCGGTTCTGGCCGGCATCAACCGCATCCTGGCGGAGGCGATCACCTGCGAGACGGAGGAGCAGCTCGGGGAGACGTGCCTGCTGGTTGCCCTGGACCTCACCGCCAGCCGGGCCGGGTTCGTGGGGGAGATTGGCACCGGCAGGCTGCCACACGGGCTCACCAACACCCACATGGGCTGGGCGCACTGCACGATGGGCGACGGGCAGACCGCATCCCACCACCCACCGGGAGGCGCCGCGCTCCATGGGCTGTACGGGCGGGTGATCGAGGCCGGGCAGAGCCTGCTGGCCAACGACATGCCGGCGGACCTCGACGACATCGGCGTGCCGAGCGGCCACCCATCGCTGGCCTCGTTCCTGGGCGTGCCCCTGCGACATGCGGGCGAGATCATCGGCGTGCTGGTGGTGGCCAACCGTGAGGGCGGCTACACCCGCGAGCAGCAGGAGGACCTGGAGGCGCTGGCCCCGGCCGTGGTGGAGGCCCTCTACAGGAAGCGGGTCGAGCTGGCCATGCGGGCATCCGAGCGTCGCCTCGCCCAGGACCTGGCGCGCATGACGCGGCTGCAGGCGCTCAGCACGCGCCTGGTGCAGCCGGACGACCTGATGACGCTGCTGCAAGAGATCCTCGCCGCAGCGGCCGAGACCACCGGCACGGACAAGGGCAACATCCAGTTCGTGGACGACGACACGGGCGGGCTCCGCATCGTCGTGCACCAGGGCTTGAGCGCGCGGTTCCTCCAGCACTTTGCGGAGGACGGCTGCGCCGCCACCTGTGGTGCGGCACAACGCGGCCGGCAGCGCGTCATCCTGGAGGACCTGCGGCAGGAGCCGACGCTACGGAATACCCAGGATCTGCTGATATCCGAGGCAGAAGGAATCCGCGCCGTGGTGTCCACGCCGCTCATCACCCGCAATGGACACCTGCTGGGGGTACTCAGCAATCATTACGGCGCCCCTTACCAGCCCCCCAAACACGAGTTACGCTACATCGACCTGCTGGCGCGCATGGCGGCGGACGTGATCGAACGCTCGCGCACCGAGCAGGCGCTGCGCGCCAGCGAGACGCGCTTCCGTGAACTGGCCGACGCCATGCCCCAACTCGTGTGGACCGCGCGACCCGACGGCGTGGTGGACTATTACAACCAGCGCTACGTAGAGTTCGCGGGTATCAGACCAATGTCCCAGAACCCAGGCTCGAGCGGGGAGCGCTGGGAGTGGGAGTCGGTCGTACACCCGGACGACGCCCGAGCAACGGTCGAGGCCTGGCGCCATGCCGTGGCCACGGGAGAACCATTCGAGATCGAGCACCATCTGGCGCGCGGCGACGGCAGCTATCGCTGGTACCTCAGCCGCGGCGTGCCCGCCCGCGACGCCGCCGGCAACATCACGCGGTGGTATTGCACCGCCACGGACATCCACGCCAACAAGGAGGCCGAGACGCTCCTCGAGAAGGCGGTGGCAAGCCGCACGGCTGCCCTGGCCGAGAGCGAGGCGCGCTTTCGGGCGGTCTTTGAGGACGCCGCCTTGGGCATCGCCGCGCTCGATCTCGAGGGACGCGTGCTGGCCGCCAACCCGGCGCTGGAACAGCTGCTCGGCCGGCCCAGAGACGAGCTGTTGGGGCGCCCGCTGGCGGATGACTGCGCGCCCCGCATCGACCGCGAGGCGCTTCATGAGCGCTACCGGGAGTTGGTGCGGGGCGATGCCTCGACCTCGAGGGCCGAGACGCGCTGGCTTCGCGCCGATGGCCGGGCGCGCCTGGGGCAGTTGACGACGTCAGTGGTACGCGATACGAGCGGCGCGCCTCGGTTCGCCATCTGCATGATCGACGACATCACCGAGGAGCGCCAGGCCCGCGCCGCCCTGATACAGGCGGAGCGCCTCAACGTCACGGGGCAGCTCACCGCTGCCTTTGCGCACGAGATCAAGAACCCGCTGCAGGCCGCCATCGGCTGTCTCGGCCTGCTGGCCGAGGTCCTCACGGAGGAGGGCGCCATCTCGGACGAGGCACAGCGCTACCTCCAGGTCGCCCGCAGCGAACTCCATCGCGCCGACCGCGTCGTGAACCGCCTGCGCGAGTTCCACCGGCGGGGGAACGATACCCCCGCCCCGACATCACTGGTCGATGTCGTCGAGCAGGTGCTGCTCGTGACCCAGAAGCAGTGCGAGCAGCGGTTCGTCACCGCACGCCTGGACGTCGCTCACGAGCCGCCGCTGGTAGAAGCGCGGCAGGACGAACTGCGACAGGTGTTCCTGAACCTGGTGTTCAACGCCATCGACGCCATGCCCGAGGGTGGCCTGCTGCGCGTCGCCGTCGAGAGCACCGACGATCCGCCCGGAGTACGCGTGGCCGTCGCCGACAGCGGGCACGGGATCGCAGCGGAGGCGCTGCCCCACGTCTTTGAGTTCCTCTACACCACCAAGGAGCAGGGGACGGGGCTGGGCCTGTTCGTGTGTGACGAGATCGTGCGCCACCACGGCGGTGAAATCGCGGTGGAGAGCGTCGAGGGCGTCGGCACCACCTTTACCGTGTGGCTGCCGGCCTAGACCGCGCCTCGGCCGCCGCCCCCTGCCGGGCCTCGCTAGGCCAGCCCACCCGCCGATACCGGCACGCGCCCCGACTCGAGTTCGGCCAGGTACTCGTGGGCGTGTCGGATGGCCACCGAGCCCTCGCCCACCGCCGAGGCGATGCGCTTGGGCGCGCCGTGCCGCGCGTCGCCGGCGGCAAACACGCCGGGAACGCTCGTCTCCAGGGGAAGCGGCGCCCGGGCCAGCGGCCACGAGTCGGGGCTGCCCCCGCCCATCGCCAGGTCGCGGCCCGTCAGGATGTAGCCCTGCCGGTCGCGCTGGATCGCCGGGGGCAACCAGCCGGTGTACGGCTCGCCGCCGATGAGGATGAACAGCGCGCCGGCGTCCACCTCCTCGACGGCGCCGGTGCTCTTGTTCTGGAGCACTAGGCCCTCCAAGATGTGCTCGCCCCTGCCGTCGATCACCTCGGTATGCAAGCGCACCTCGATCCTGCGTGAGGCCTCGATCTCCTGGATGAGATAGGTCGACATGGACGCCGCCATCGATGCGCCGCGCACCAGCATCGTCACCCGCGAGGCGTATCGGGCGAGGTGCAGCGCCGCCTGACCGGCCGAGTTCCCCGCGCCCACGATATACACGTGCTTGCCGCGCATCGCCTGCGCCTCGCTGACGGCGGTGCCATAGTAGACGCCCATGCCGACGAGCCGGTCGATGGCGTCGATCCCCAGCCGGCGGTAGGCGATGCCGGGGCAGAGCAGCACCGTCTTGGCGCGGATGACCTCCCCGTTGGACAGCACCACCTCCCGCTCCGCGCCGTTAGCGCGCAGGCCCACGGCGTCTCGGGCAAAGACAAACTCGGCCTGGAACAGCCACGCCTGGCGGTAGGCCTGCATCATCAAGTCGCTGCCACTGATTCCCCGCGGGAAGCCGAGATAGTTGCGTACCAGCGAACTCGTGCCCGCCTGCCCGCCGGGCGTGTCGCGCTCGACGACCACCGTCTCGAGTCCCTCCGAGGCGCCGTATACCGCCGCCGACAGCCCCGCGGGTCCCGCGCCCACGATGGCGAGGTCGTACAGCTTTTCCTCGGGGTGGGTGCTCACGCCGATCGCCTCGTCGAACTCGACAAAGCTCGGGTCGATGAGCACCTCGGCGTTATAGAGGACGCACACGGGGAGCTTTTGCGGCGGCAACTGGTCCACCGCCTTGAGCAGGCCGCGCCCCTCCTCCGAGTTCACGTCATAAAAGGCACCCGGGATGCCGCTGCGGGTGAGGGCATCGCGCAGTTCGTAGGAGCGCGGCGACCACTGCTCGCCGATGATGCGCACCAACTCGAACTGCTGCCGGTGCGCGCGCGCCCACTCCTCCAGCAGCTCGGTGACGGCGCGGTGGAATTGCTCGTCGGGGGTCTCGAACGGCTTGGTGATATAGTTGTCCGCCTGGCCAAAAGTCAGCGCCTGCAACAGCGTGCCGGCGCACGAGATATTGCCCAGATCGACGAGAAGCGCCCGTTTGGCCTCGGGCATCAGGTCGTGGATGCGCATCAAAAAGTCGGCGCCCTGCATCTCGGGCGACTCGAGGTCGGCAAACACGACCACCACCTCGCGCCCATCCGCCACGAGCGCTTCGAGGCGCTGCAGCGCCACGGACGACGACGTCTCGGTGAGCACGTCATAGTCGTCGCCGTAGCGGCGCAGCAGTTCGCGCTCGACCTTGTGGAGGCTCTCCACCTCGTCGTCCAGAACGAAAAGGATCGGATTCGGCATGATCGCCCTCCGATAGTTGCCAAGATCGGTGCCTCCGCGGTTGGGATGAGGAAAGGCTGCGCGGGATGCGACACTCGGGCGACGCGCCCGAGGCCGTCGTGGCTACCGGGCAGAGGCATGATCGGATTCTATGGTAAATCGATGTGATGTATCTATAATAGCGCATTCCGCTCCGGTTTCCAAGCCCCTCGGCGTCGCGGTTTTGCTGGCCGGTCCGCTGCTCCCGGGAGGAACGGTGCGACGCCAATTCGCGTTCACTCGGAAGGCGGGTGAACGCAACGAGCAGCCCGCCTGAGAGCGGCGGGCCGCGGTATGACAGGGCGCGTTACAGTATCTCTGTACCGTCTCGTTCGGGCACTGCGTCGGCCCACTGCCGCCGGTAGAGGCGCTGGTACACGGCGTTCTCTCGCAGCAGGTCCTCGTGCGATCCCTCCCCCTGCACGCGGCCGTCCTCGATCACGAACACGCGCTGCGCCAGGCGTAGCGTCGAGAAGCGATGCGCGATGATCACCATCGTCCGGTCGTGCGCGATCTCTTCCATGGCGCGCTGCATCAGCGCCTCGGTGTAGGCGTCCACGTTGGCCGTGGCCTCATCGAGGATCAGGACGCGCGGATCGGCCAACAGGGCGCGCGCAAAGGCGATGAGCTGCCGCTGCCCGCCGGAGAGGAGCGCCCCGCCCTCCCCCACCTGGGTGTCGTAGCCATTGGGGAGGCGCTCGATGAAGGGATGCGCCTGGGCGCGCCGGGCCGCCTCCTCCACGCGGGCGTCGTCGGCGTCGAGATCGCCGTAGCGGATGTTCTCGCGGATCGTAACGGGGAACAGGTACACGTCCTGCGGCACCACCATCACCAGACGATGGAGTTCATCTAGGGCGATATGGCGCACGTCGACGCCGTCGACGGTAACCGCGCCCTCCTGGACGTCGTAGAGCCGCGCCACCAGGGAGGCGATGGTGCTCTTGCCCGCGCCCGTCGGCCCCACCAGCGCTACCGTCTCGCCGGCCGCCACATCGAGGTCCACCTCGCACAGCACGGGATCCGCGTCGTAGCCAAAGGTGACGCCGTGCAACGCGATCTCACCTCGAGAGCCGCCCGCGGGATGCTGGGGTTCTACGGGGTCCTGGATCTCGGGCTCGCGATCGACATAGTCCGTCACGTGGTCGAGGGCGGCCGCCGCCGACTGAAAGCTGTTGTACACTAGGCTCAGCTCACGCAGAGGCCCGCAAAGGTCCTGGATGTAGGCGAAAAAGGCCACCAACACGCCCAGCGACAACTCGCCCCGCGCCACCATCCCGCCGCCGTAGCCGAGCACCAGCACGGTGCCCAGCATGTTGGTGATGGTCATGGTGGGAAAGACGGCGGCAAAGAGAAGGCTGACGCGCAGGTTGGCGCGCATGTTGCGCAGACTGAGCGCCTCGAACTGCTCCATGGTGAACGACTCGCGCCCCAGCGATTGCACCACGCGCATTCCCGAGACCCCCTGCTCGACGCCGGTGTTCACCTGGGCGATCTCTTGCTGCACCTGGCGGTAGGCGCCTCGCATCCGCTTGCCCAGATAACCTATGCTCACCAACACCACCGGCAGCGCGATCATCGTCACCAGGGTGAGTTCCAGGCTGAGCAGCGCCATGGCAACCACGATGCCGATGAGGCTCAGGAGATCGCCCACCAGGCTCAGTAGTCCGCTCGACGCCACCTCCGAGACGGCGTTCACGTCGTTGGTGAGGCGCGAGGCGATCTGCCCGACGCGCTCGCGGCCAAAGAACGCCATCGACTGCCGGAGCACGTGGTGGAGCAGGTCGCGACGCAGGGCATACACGACACGCTGCCCCACCCACCCCGACAGGTACCCCTGCCAATAGGCGCCCAGCCAATAGACGCCGTTCAGCGCCAGGTAGAGGAGCGCCAGCATCGTCAGCCCGCGCATGTCGCCCTGGGCGATGTAGCGGTCCACGGCCACCTTGGCGAGGTACGGCAAGAGGAGCGTCGCCGCCGTCACGAGCAACATGGCCGCCCCCGCCAGCAGGAGCCTGCCCATGTGCGGCCGCAGGTAGCCGCCCAGCATGCGCAGCGCCCGGCGGTTCAGTTCGCGCAGACGGTACGGTGTCTCCTCACCGCCCTGGAGCCGTCCCATGAACCCACCACGAATCGTCATCGCGCCATGCTCCCCTCTGAGGCGAGCGCCTCGCCGGCGAACTGCAAGTCAAAGAGTTCGCGATAGTGGCCGTTCTCGGCCAGTATCGCCTCGTGGGCCGACCGCTCGGGCGTGCCCTGGCCCCGCTCCACGATGTGGCCATCGCGCAGCACCAGGATCTGGTCGGCGTGCTGCACTGTCCACAGGCGGTGAGCGATGATGAACGTCGTGCGCCCCTGCCGCACCTCGGCCAACGCCGCCTGCATGCGACGCTCCGTCTCGGCGTCGACGCTGGAGGTGGGCTCGTCCATGATGAGGATGCGCGGGTCGCGCAGCAACACGCGGGCCAGGGCGATGCGCTGCTTCTGTCCGCCCGAGAGGCGCACGCCGCGCTCCCCCACGGGCGTCTCGTAGCCGAGCGGCAGCGCCGCGATGAAATCGTGCATCTGCACAGCGCGCGCCGCCCACGCGATTCGCTCCTGGCTCGCGTGGGGGTCGCCGTAAGCGATGTTCTCACCGATGGAGGCATCGAACAGGAACACCGACTGCAGGGCGATGCCGATGGCGTCGCGCAGGCTGCGGAGCGTCACCTCGCGGATGTCGTGGCCGTCGATGGTGATGCGCCCCTGCTGCGCGTCGTAAAAGCGGGGCAGCAGGTGCACCAGGGTGGTCTTGCCCGCGCCGGACGGCCCCACCAGGGCCACCATCTCACCGGGCTGCGCCGCGACGTCGACCCCGCTCAAGACCTCGTTCTCCCCGTCGTACGAAAAGCGCACCCCCTCCAGGAGCACGTGCCCCTCGACGGGAGGCAGGGGATAGGCATCCGGCGCGTCACGCACGTCGGGCTCGATGTCCAGCACCTCGAATACCCGCTCCGCCGCGGCGACGGAGCGCATGACGACGTTGAGCATCATGCCCGTCTGGCGGACGGGGCGCAGCAGCATGCCGATGTAGGTGGTGAACCCGATGAGCGTTCCGAGCGTGATGGCCCCTTCGATGACGCCGAGGCCACCCAGCCAGAGGACCAGCCCCGTCCCCAGGCCCATGAGCACGTTGACGTAGGGCATCCATCTGGCCGAGATGCGCGCCGTCTCGACGCTGGCCTCGCGCAGCGCGGCGCTCTGCTGGTCCGCCTTGCGCTCCTCCGCCGCCTCGCGCCCAAAGAGCTTGATCACCAGGATCCCCGCCAGGCTCTCCTGCAGGACGTTCGTCAGGCGCGCCAGCCTCTGGCGCGCCATCCCCATGGCGGGTCGCACGCGCCGGGCATAGGCTAGCATGGCCTGGGCCATGAAGGGAATAAAGAGCAGGTACAGCAGACCGAGGCGCCAGTCCCAGACGAACAGCGCCACCAGGATGCCGAGGAGCGTGATGAGGTTGCTCAGCACGATGACGGCCGCGCGGCCAAAGAACTCGCTGAGCACGTCGATGTCGGCCGTCACCCGCGACATCAGGTCGCCGGTGCGCGCCCGGTCATAGAAGGAGAAAGAGAGTTCACTTAGGTGCTGAAAGACGGCGTTGCGCAGGTCAAAGACGATGCGCTGCCCGATGGTGGCGGTGGTATAGAGGCGCACAAAATCCACCACCCCCTGCACGAGCGCATCCTTGTGTCAACACCCGTTCATCATGGATCAGTCGGAAGGGTGGTCCATGACGTGGCGCGCTATGGGGAGTACCGCCAGCCCCGCGAGAGGCCTGCATCGAGGCCGCGCGCCATCCCCGGGTGGGGGTGCGTCCGGCATCCGGCACGTTGGGTCAGGCGTGTCCGACCCGCTGCGCCTCGAACGCGTTGCCCAGGTCAGCAACATCGTCGCCGTCGACAGCCAGCAGACAGAGCAACTCTGGGCCGCGAAGCAACACGTCCGTGCCCGCCATGGTGGGGGTGCCGATGGTGCAGACGCCGGGACGCGCGATATCGCCCTTGAGGTATCGCGCCACGTCCCGGGTCTGGCGTGCGGCCAGGTCCAGGTTGGGCCCCACCTCGTAGCGCAGAAACGCCCTGGCGCCGACGTATGACAGGGGGCGCACCTCGGTCAACTCGTCAAAGCGCAGCAACACCGGCTCCGTGGTCGCCTGTTCGGGACGGCGCAGGCGCAAGTCGACGGCCACGCCCTCTGGGGTGACGCGGTACCGAGGCTGGCCGCGACGAAGGAGGCGCTCGACGGCCTATCCGAGTGCGGTGGCGGCCAGCGGTGGCCTCACGAGCAGCCACGCGGTGATGGCGTAGAGCAGCAGCACCGCCCCCGTGCGCGGTGAGAGGGCCACGGGATTCCCGCCGACCAGGCTGCCGAACGCCAGCGCACCGAGGAGTAACAGCCCGATGGCCAACACGACTTCCGCGACGGCGCGGCCCAGGCCATAGGCTCGGGCCGCCCCGGCCGCCCGAGACCAGGGCGCCGACGCGATCGGGTCGGATGGCACGATGCGGATGGCCAGAGCCTCACGGAGCCGCGTCGCGGCGACCGCCACCACGGCGCATGCCAGGGCCGCGGCGGCAATCGTCACCCCATGGGCGACGTCGGCGCCGATCGACGCGCGCACGGTGAGGCCAAGAACATGTACCGTCTCCCATTCGGCCACGAGGGAGACGCCCAGCGTCACGATCCCGAGGGCGACCCCGACGAGCAACCCGGCCAGGTGCTCCAACACGCTGATGATCCGCGCGAGCCTCATGGCGCATCCAAGGATGGTGGATGATCGTCCGTGAGACCGGGGCCAGCACCACAATGAACGCATGATAGTCGGCCACACCACACATGCAAGCGCGTCCTGGTGGCGATCGCTACGCTCCTCCTCCATGCGCGACGGCATGGGTGTGTCCAGGATCGGGGGCAGCGCGCGCCTCGGTGCTCTCGCAGTACCAGCCGCCGGCCTTGACTGCGGGCGCTGCCCGATGCCCCCCCCGGAGCCCTGGATGCACCCGACCACAGCGACTGCTTGACGCCCAGGAATCGGGCTGGTACGGTAGGCAGCGCCTCGGTCGGCCCCGTGTTCACCCACCAACGAGGGTTCATCATGGAATGCCCGCAATGTGGCGCACCGTATCGCCCGGACGACCGCTACTGCATCGCGTGTGGCGCCGAACTCGGCCGTGAGGCGCCGGCATCTCCCACCTCACCCGCCGCGGGCCCCGGCCCGCAGGCTGTCGCCACCACTCCCCCAAGCGCCCAAAAAGGGGAGAAAGGGGTGCTGCATCGCCATATGCACAATCAGGCCGAGTTCATCGCGGACAAGCACGGCGTCGACGCCGATCGCCTGGCTCAGCAGGTGATGTCGTACTACCCCGTCATGGCCGAGGGCAGCGCGACGGTGCCGAGATTCGCGTCTAGGGAAGAGGCCGTCACGTGGGTGTACGGCCAGCTCAGATCGACGCACCGCGTGGAGAAACACGATGCCTACGCCGGGTGCCCAGCCTTTGTTGGGGCGACGACGTCGAACGGCACGCGGGTCATTCTGGGCAACGTGAGCTGTCCATAGACCCGCCGATGGAGGCCCGATCTCCGCCCGATTGCGCTCGCGGTCATGATCGGCTATCGTGCAGCCACACAGCACGTCCGTGAGGGGGTACACCGCCATGAGTGAACGCTCGCGCCGGCCCAATATCCTGTTCTTCTTTACCGACGACCAGCGCTTTGGCACCATCCACGCCCTGGGCAACGCCCAGATCCACACGCCCACCATGGACGCCCTCGTGGAGCGCGGCACGGCGTTCTCCCACGCCCACATCATGGGCGGCACCTGCGACGCCGTCTGTATGCCCAGCCGCGCCATGTTGATGACGGGGCGCACCCTGTTCCACCTGGACGGCCAGGGGCAGCGTATCCCCACCGAACACGTGCTCCTGGGCGAGCACCTGCGCCAGGCAGGTTATGTCACCTTTGGCACCGGCAAGTGGCACAACGGCTCCGACGCCTATGCGCGCGCCTTCTCCCACGGCGACGAGATCTTTTTCGGGGGGATGGAGGACCACTGGAACGTCCCCGCCTGCCATTTCGACCCCACGGGGCGCTACGAGACGCGCACGCCTGTGAGCGTCGATCCGTGGCGCACGAACGCGCTGACCTACAAGCAGTGCGACCACATCACGGCGGGCAAGCACTCCAGCGAGTTGTTCGCCGACGCCGCCATCGCCTTCCTGCAAGAGCACGACGGCGCCTCCCCGTTCTTCATGTACCTGTCGTTCATGGCGCCCCACGACCCGCGCACCATGCCGCGCGAATACCTCGAGATGTACGACCCGGCCGCCATCGACCTGCCGCCGAACCTCCTGCCGGAGCACCCCTTTGACAACGGCGAGCTGCGGGTGCGCGACGAGCTGCTGGAGGCGTGGCCGCGCACGCCGGAGGCGATCCGCCGCCACATCGCCGAGTATTATGCCATGATCACCCACGCCGACGCCCAGATGGCGCGCGTCATGGCGGCGCTGGAGGAGGCGGGGGAGGCGGAGAACACCATCATCATCTTTGCCGGCGACAACGGCCTGGCCCTGGGGCAGCACGGCTTGATGGGCAAGCAGAACCTCTACGATCACAGCCTGCGGGTGCCGCTGGTGGTGTCCGGCCCGGGCGTGCCCGCCGGGCAGACGAGCGACGCCTTTTGCTACCTGTCCGACATCTATCCGACGCTGTGCGAGTTGGTGGGACTGCCGGCGCCCGCCTCGGTGGAGGGACGCAGCCTCGTGCCGGCCATGCGCGGGGACGACGCCTTCCGCGAGACCCTCTACGGCGCCTACAAGGACATCCAGCGCATGGTGCGCGACCGCCGCTACAAGCTCATCGAGTACGTGGTGGGGGGCCGGCGCACGACGCAACTCTTTGACACCGCCACCGATCCCTGGGAAATGCGCAGCCTGGCGGAGGACGCCGCCAACGCCGGCGACATACACCGCCTGCGCCTGGCGATGACGGAGTGGCGCGACGCCCTGGGCGACGCCGAGACGGAGCTGGGCCGCGCCTTCTGGCAGGGGTACGAGGAGACCGAGGGGCCGGCGTAGGGGGATCGCCGGCGGCTACCGGGACAGTTGTGGGGCGGACGCGGCGGCCGCGGTGAGGAACGTCCCCATCTCCTCACGAAAGCGTGCCACGCTGAAACGCTCGGCCTGCCGCCGCAGCACCTCGGGGTCGAAGCGATAGGCGTCCATGCGGCGCACGGCCTCGGCCAAAGCGGATGGCTCGGGGGCCTCAAAGAGGAGGCCCGTGACCCCCTCCTCCACATAGTCCAGCGCCCCGCCGGCGCTATACGCAATGACGGGCCGCCCGGCCGCCATCGCCTCCAGGGGCGTGAGGCCGAAATCCTCCTCCCCCGGAAAGATAAAGGCGCGACAGCGCGCCATCTGCCGGCGCACCTCGTCGTCCGAGACGTACCCCAGGAACTGCACGTTCTCCCCCGCCATCGCCTCCAGCGCGGCACGGTCGCGCCCCGTGCCGATGATGCGCAGCGGCAGGCCGAGTTCGGTGAACGCGGCCACGGCCAGGTCAATGCGCTTGTAGGGCACCAGGCGCGACACGATCAGGTAATAGTCCTCGGGCTCCTGCGCGGGGGCTGCACCGTCGGTGCGCACCGGGGGATAGATGATGGGCGCCTCGCGGCGATAGTACTTGGCGATGCGGCGCTGCACGGTGCGCGAGATGGCCACAAAGCGGTCGACGCGGTCGGCGGCGTGGCGGTCCCACTGGCGCAGGCCGCTGACGAAGGGGGGCAGCACAAGGCGCGCTAGCCGCCCCACTCCCTCGCGCTCGATGTAGCTGTGATAGTTCCACAAAAAGCGCGCCGGCGTCAGGCAATAGCAGACGTGGCACGTCTCGGCGGGGGTGATCACACCGTGGCCAAAGGCGCTCGTCACGCTGAGCACCACGTCATACGCCCGCAGGTCCAGGCTCTCGAACCCCATGGGAAAGAGGGGCAGGAACCCCTGGGGGAAGCGCGACACCAGCGGCACGCGGTTGAGGAACGACGGGCGGATGTCCCAGGCGCGGTACGCCTCGGGGAGCGCCTCGGGCCGATAGATGGAGGTGTAGAGCGGCGCCTCGGGGTACATATCGTGCAGCACCTCGAGCACGCGCTCGGCGCCGCCGTATTGGTTGAGCCACGAACAGACGATGGCGAGCTTCACAGATGGCCTCCGGCGCAGCCATTTGCCGCGCAAAGCAGCCCCAGCCACTTGACGCACCAAGCAGCCACAGCTACATGCCGCGTCAAGCAGCCACAGCTACTTGCCGATGCAGTAGGCGCTGAATATCGTTTCGAGCAGCTCCTCGCCGGCGGTCTCGCCGGTGACCTGGCCCAGCGCCGTCACCGCCTCAGAGACGTCGATGGCCACCAGGTCGGCCTCGAGGCCCTCCGCCAGCGCCGCCGCGGCCGCCTCGACGTGGCCCAACGCGCGGCGAAAGAGGTCGCGATGGCGCGGGTTGCTGGCCAGCGGCTCGGCGCCCGGCGTCGCGGGGCCGGCCAGGATCGTCTCGAGCATGCGCTCCTCGAGCGCGTCGATGCCGGCCCCCGTGAGGGCCGACACCCGCGCCAGAGGGGCGCTCGGCAGAACCGCCGCGTGGCGGTCGACCGCCGGCAGGTCCGCCTTGTTGGCGACGAGGATGGCGGGCCGGCCCGCCGCGGCAACGTCCGCGGCCACGCTACGGTCCGCCTCGTCCGGCGGGCGGCTGCCGTCCACCACCAGCAGCACCAGGTCGGCGCGGGCCAGGGAGGCGCGGCTGCGCTCCATCCCCAGCTGCTCGATGGCGTCGTCGCTGTCGCCCAGGCCTGCGGTGTCGGTGAGCACCACCGGCACGCCGCGCAGGCTGATCGTCTCTTCCACCGTGTCGCGCGTCGTGCCGGGGATGGGCGTGACGATGGCGCGATCCTGCCGCAGCAACGCGTTCAGCAGGCTGCTCTTGCCCACGTTGGGCTGCCCCACGATGGCTACGCGCGCCCCCTGGCGGTAGAGGATGCCGCGCTCCGCCTCCCGCGCCAGCTCACACAGCGCGTCGGCGGCCGCCGCCAGATCCGCGCCGACGTCACGGTCGGGGATCTCGTCCTCGGGAAAGTCGATGGACGCCTCGAGGTGGGCCAGCGCCTCCACGAGGCGCCGCCGCACGTCGCGCACGTGGCCCGACAGGCGCCCACCCAGTTGCTCCACCGCCACCCGCAGCGAGGCCGACGTCTCGGCGTTGATGACGTCGAGGACGGCCTCCGCCTGGGCCAGGTCGATGCGTTCGTTGAGGAACGCCCGCAGGGTGAACTCGCCCGGGTGCGCCGGCCGCGCGCCGGCCGCCAGGCACAGCCCCAGCACCTCGCGCAGCGCCGCCACGCCCCCATGGCAGTTGATCTCGACCACGTCCTGTCGCGTGTAGGTGCGGGGGGCGCGCATGTAGACGGCCAGCACCTCGTCGGCGCGCCGGCCGGTGGCCGGATCCACGATGTGGCCATGGTACAGGCGGTGCGACGCGAGGCATCGCGACGACGGCCGGCGCGGTCCCCGCCCATCCGCGAGGAACAGCCCCTGCAGGATCGCCAGGGACTCGGGCCCGCTGAGGCGCACGATCCCGATCCCCCCCTGGCCCACGGGGGTGGAGATGGCTACGATAGTATCGTCCAGGGCGTACATTACTCTGGCGCCGTTTCTAGTCTATGCCGCCAGGCAGCGGCTCACGGCATCGAGGAGCGCGCGAATCTCGAACGGCTTGTTGAGCACCTCGCGGATGTTGTACTCTGCCAGGCGGGCGCGATCCACGTCCAGCTCCCAGCCGCTCACCATGAGGACGCGCGTCGCCGGGCTCTGGCTCCGCAGGGCGTCGGCCAGCTCCCAGCCGGACATATCGGGCATCCCCAGGTCCGTGATGGCGAGGTCAAAGGTCGCCTCGCCGCATAGCGTCAGCGCCGTTTGGCCGTCCAGCGCCACCGCCACCCGGTACCCCTCCCCCGACAGCAGCCGGGTGAGCATCTGGCAGATCTCGCCCTCGTCGTCTACCACCAGGACGCGTTTCCGGTCGACTCCCGTCACCGGCTCGCGCGCCGCCTCGGGGCGCCCCGCGCCGGTGGGGAGGCGCACGGTGAAAGTAGTCCCCCGGCCCGGGATCGACTCGACGTCGATGTCACCGCCGTGCCGCGCCACGATGCCATAGGCGATGCTCAGGCCGAGGCCGGCGCTCTTGGGCCCCTTGGTGGTAAAGAGCGGATCGAAGGCCCGCCGCCGCACCTCCTCCGTCATCCCCTCGCCGGTGTCGCTCACCCGCAAGAGGAGCCAGTGCCCCTGTTGGCGCGTCGCGATGGTGACGGTACCCCCCTCCGGCATCGCCTCCCGCGCGTTGGCCAGCATGTGGCGCACCGCGCGCTGCAACTCCTCGGCCAGGCCCCTGGGTTGCGCCACCTCGGCGAGGTCCTCGACGATGGAGACGGCGGGCGAAGCCGCGCCCTCGCGCCACTCGGCTCGCGCCCTCTCCAGCGCCTCGCGCACCACGGCGTTCACGTCGACCGGCGGCAGAGCCCGGCGATCCACCCAAGAGGCGGTCGAGTTCTGCAGGCGTTGCACGAGTTCGGCGCTCTGGCGGGCGGCGCGCGTGATGGCGCGCAGGTCGTCCTGCAGGTCCTCGCCGCGCGCCGTCTTGGACGCCAGCTGCGCCCGCCCCAGGATGACCGTGAGGCGATTGTTGATATTGTGCGAGATGCCGCTAGCCAACTCGTTCAGCGCCCGCAGCCGCTCGAGACGGATCGTCTGCTCCTGGCGGCGCCGCACCGCGCGAAGGTCCCACGCCACCATGACGCCGCCCACCACCCGGTCGCCGTCCAGGAGGGCGTTCACCGTCGCCTCGATGGGCAACCGGCGCCCCTGCCGCGTCACCAGGCTGGTCTGGAGCGCCCCCTCGGCCTCGCCGCGGTCGTCTGCCTCGGCCGAATCGATGGCCAGCAGATCGGAAGCGGCACCGGGGAGCAGGTCCGCCAGGGCGCGGGAGGCCAGCTCACCGCGCGCATAGCCGGAGGCGACTTCGAGGGCGTCGTTCCAGGCCAGCAGGTTGCCCGACAGGTCGTACGCCAGGCACAGGCCGGGGAGGCTGGCCACGACGTGCTGATAGACGGCGGCCGCCCCCCTACCGTCACACGGCTGCCCGGCCTGGCTCATGGCGTCGACCCCTCGCCGGCGGCGCCGGCCCGTGAGAGGAAGGTCTTGACGCTCTTGTTGAACTCGCGGCGCGTGAGCATGACGCGCCGTCCACACTTGGCGCACTTTAATCCGATATCGGCGCCGATGCGCAGTACGAGCCACTCGTTGGCGCCACAGGGGTGTCCCTTGCGGAGGGTCACCACGTCGCCCACCTGCACGTCAACCATGTCGTTCGGCCCTCGTCACACGGCATCATCGGGCGCGCCAGGACCGGACGCGGCCTCCGGGGCTTCCGCCTCGCCCGGCTCGTAGAAGAGGAGGATCGTGCTGCCGTAGCGCCGCTCCTCGACGAGGCGCAGGCGCCGCAGCGGCACCTCGTGGTGCTCCTTGGGGTGGATCTGGACGATGACCGCCCCGTCCGACGCGACCAGGTCGCCGCCGTCCAGCGCCACCAGCGCCCGCGCCCAGATGTCGCGATACTGGGGCGGCGCCACATAGACATAGTGGTACGCCGCCGTCCCTGCCTCGCGCTCCAGGAAGCGAAAGGCGTCGCTCTGCACCACCTCGGCACGGTCGGCCAGGCCCGTAGCCTGCAGGTTGCGCCGCACCGTCTCGACCGCCTTGCGGGCGTTGTCCACAAACACGGCCAACTCGGCCCCGCGGCTCAGCGCCTCGATGCCCACGCTGCCGGTGCCCGCAAAGAGGTCCAAGAAGCGGGCGCCCTCCACGTCGCCGCCCAGGATGTCAAAGAGGGACTCTTTGACGCGATCGGTGATCGGCCGGGTGCCCTCACCCGGCACGGGCAGCAATCGCCGCCCCTTGGCAGCCCCCGCGATGACGCGCAAGCCACACGCTCCTTCCAGTGATAACGGGGAGAGTGTAGCATGGCGGCCCGCTATGGTCAATCGGCGATGGTTGTGGGTTGCGGGTTGTGAGTTGCCTCGGTGGTTCCAGGTTCCAGGCGACAGGTTACAGACTCTAGCGGGTGGGCGCTCTGAAGCCTGTAACCTGTCGCCTGGAACCTGGAACCTGCTGCATACCAGCAACTCACAACCCATAACCCACAACCGCCCCCCTTCGCTTGACCCCATGCTGCTCCCACAGTATGATCGGCCCGAATCGTGAGAGGGGCCCAACGATGCCTTCGTCATGGAGTAGCACCTTCCGGCGGCGCGCGTTCCTGGGCGCGCTGGCCGGTCTTTTTATCGTAGCCGGTATATTGGCGACGCGGGCACTGGTGGCGCGGGAGGAGGGAGATCCTACCGTCGACGCCAACGAGCCCCCCGCCATCGTCGCCCCATCCCCGACGGCCGAGCTTCTGCCGACGTTCACGCCCGGCGCGACGCCCACCGCTCCCGCAACCGCGGCGGCTCCCGCAACCGCGGCGGCTCCCGAAACTGCGGCGGCAACCGCATCCGCGGCGGCAACCGAGACGCCGACCTCGCCCCCCACCGATACACCCACAGAGACGCCAACACCGACGCCGGCGCCCACCGATACGTCTACGCCCACTCCGCAGCCCCTCCCCACGCCCGACGGGGTGCCACGCCGCATGCGCGTGCCGATCCTGATGTACCACTATCTTTCCGCCCCGCCGCCGGGCGCCGACGCCGTACGCCGCGGGCTGTCGGTGTCGCCGGAGCAGTTCGAGCAGCACCTACGCTACCTGCGCGAGGCCGGTTACGAGACGATCTCGCTCCACGACCTGGCGCTGGCGCTGCAGATCGGCCACCCGTTGCCGGAGCACCCCATCGTCCTCACCTTTGACGACGGCTACCGCGACAACTATGAGCGGGCGTTCCCCCTCCTCCGGGCGTACGGCTATACCGCCACGTTCTTTCTCATCACCGGCTTCATCGACGACGGCAACGAGGCGTACGTCACCTGGGACCAGGTGGTGGAGATGCACGAGGCGGGGATGGAGATCGAGGCCCACGGGCACACGCACCCCGATCTGCGCGGCCGCGATGTGGATTACCTCGTGTGGCAGGTGCTAGGCGCCAAGGAGGCGATCGAGGCGAGGACGGGGGAGCCGGTGCGTTTCTTTTGCTACCCCTCGGGGAAATATGACGATCTCGTCATCCGTGTGCTACACTCAGCGCACTATTGGGGTGCCGTGACGGTGAGCCCGGGCGTGGAGCACACCTCGGACGGCATGTTCGAGCTGTCGCGGGTGCGCGTCCCCGGCGACCTCACCGCCGCCGGCCTGGCCGCGACGCTCAACGCGTACATGAGAGCCCCATAGCCACACGCATTCCTTTGTAGTGACGAATTCATTCGTTCCACCCTCCGTTAAGTGAGATATCACGCACATTGGTGAATCTCTGTTATTTATAATGGATGAACGAATAAATTCGTTACTATATATTGAAGCGATGCGTGTGTGCTAGTTTCTGGTGGCAACTTCAGTCGCCTCTTCTTTGGAGATAGCCCGTGTACCTCGACGCCCTGACCATCGCCGCGCTGCGCGACGAGTTCGATGAGCGCCTCACCGGCGGGCGCGTGCAGCGTATCGTCCAGCCCTCCGAGCTGTCCATCGGCCTGGAGGTCTATGCCGGGCGCCGCCACCAGCTGCTGGCCTCGGCCGAGCCCCAGTCCCCCCGCGTCCTGCTGCTGGACGACAAACCGCGCCGCGGCGTGGACCGGCCATCGCCGATGCAGTTGCTCCTGGCCAAGTACGTCCGCGGCGCCCGGCTCGAGGGGGTGCGCCAGCCCGAGTTGGAGCGCATCCTGCGCCTCACCTTTACCGGCGAGCACGGCACGGTGCACCTGGTGTGTGAGCTGATGGGACGCTACAGCAACCTCATCCTGGTGAGCAGCGACGGGTTCGTGATGGACGCCGTCAAGCGCGTGCCCGCCACCCTGAACCGCTACCGCGTTACGCTCCCCAACCACCCCTACGTGCCGCCCCCTCCCCAGGAAAAGGCGCACCCCCTGCTCATCACGCCACACGACCTGCTGGTGATCCCCGCCGAGGGGCCCGTCTGGCGGCGGCTCGTCAACCGCGTGCTGGCCATCAGCCCCCTGGTGGCGCGCGAGATCGTCCATCGCGCTACCGGCGACGCCGAACGCGACGGGGCGCTGGACCCCGACATGGCCGCCGCCATCGTGCAGGCCACCGTCGACCTGATGCGCCTCACCGAGACGCGCGCCTGGACGCCCTGCGTGGGCCTGACGCGCGACGACGGCGCCGCGGCCCCGGTGGCCTATGCCGCCTATGACCTGACCCATTGGCCCGAGCGCGAGCCCGCCGATGGCATGAGCGCCGCCATGGCGCGCGTCCTGGATGCCGCCCGTCCCTTCGACGCCTACAAACAGGTGCGGGCGCGGCTGCACGCCCTCGTCGACGACCAGATCCACCAGCAGGAGGTGCGCCTGGCGTCAATGCGACGTGCACTGGTGCCCGAGGAAGAGATCGAGGCGGTGCAGGCCAAGGGGCAGGCGATCCTGGGGATGGCGTGGTCTATTCGGTCGGGGCAGGAGGTCCTAGAGATCGAGCCGGCGGACTGGGGTTTACCGGCGCCGCCTGACGGGGGTGTGGTGCGCATCCCGCTCGATCCGGCGCTCTCACCGTCCGAGAACGCCCAGGAGCTGTTCCGCACCTACCGCAAGATGCGCGCCGCCACCGAGGGGGTGCCCGACCTCATCACGCGCGCCGAGGCGGATTTGGCCTATCTGCGGCAGCTGCGCAGCGAGGTGGACCTCGCCGAGGATCGGCCCCAGCTCGACGCGGTGGAGGGCGAGCTGGCGGAGGCGGGATTTCTGCCGCGCCGCGCCAAGGCGCCGCGCCCCTCGGCGGCCGGCGCGCCGCTCAGCGTCCACGCCACCGACGGCACCCTCATCCTCGTGGGGCGCAACAGCCGGCAGAACGATGAGGTCACCTTTCGCCGGGGCGCGCCGGAGGACCTGTGGCTGCACGCCCACGGCGTGCCAGGGTCCCATGTCATCGTCAAGTCGGGCGGCGCCGCCGTCGCTGAGGACACCCTCCTCATGGCGGCGCGGCTGGCCGCTTACCATTCCGCGGCGCGCCACGAGGCACAGGTGTTGGTGGACGTCACCGAGCGACGCCACGTGCGCCACATCAAGGGGGGACGCCCGGGGATGGTCACCTACTCCCACGAGCGGACCGTCACCGTGAGCCCGGCGGCGGAAGGCGGCTGGGAGGAATGAGACGCCCGATGCGGCTGACCCCCGCCGCCTTTGAGGCGCTGGTGGCCCGCGCCCTCGATGACTTGCCCCCGTGGGTGCAGGAGCGCATGGACAACGTGGCGGTGATGGTGGTCGGCTGGCCGACCCACGAACAGATGCGCTCCGTCGGGGTGCGGCGCGGGCGGTTGCTGCTGGGGCTATACGAGGGGGTTCCCATCACGCGACGCGGCCGGGGGTACAACCTGGTCTCCCCCGACCGCATCTACCTCTTTCAAGGGCCGCTGGAACTCGTGGCGCGCGGCCCCGACGACCTCGTGCGCCTCGTACAGGACACGGTCATCCACGAGATCGCCCACCACTTTGGCTTCTCCGACGACGACATCGATGCGCTTCAACGTGAGTGACACGTATAGGTTGCGAGTTCCGGGCCGTTACGGTCGCAGGTTACAGGGTTCAGGTGGCAGGTTGCAGGCTTCAGCGAGATCACCCACATGAGCCTGTAACCTGCAACCTGTGACCTGTAACCAGCATCGACCCGGAACCCGCAACCAGTTGGTTCTACGATTTCGCGCCGATGTGGACCGTGACGGTCTCGCTGGTGGTGGTATTTCCCGCCGAGTCGTAGGCGACCACGTGGATGCGGCGTGTGCCCCACGGCTCCACGGGGAAGGCGCCCTCACCCTCCGCGCGCCTGAGCATCCAGCGCGCCGTGTAAGGCGACACGGTGCTATAGCCAAAGAGCTGGTCGTCGATGTAAAACTCGACCTTGTCCATGGAGACGTTGTCCTGGGCGTCCACCTGGATGCTGATCCACTCGTCGGCACCCGGGTAAAAGAACTTGTCCTGGGTGGGCGCCTGCACCCGTACGGTGGGCGCGACGTTGTCTACTAGCACCTGCACCGCGGCATGGCGCTCGCCACCGTCCGCCACCACTACCAGGCGCAGCGTGTACAGCCCCTCGAGGCCGTTCGTGTCCCAGTGCTCCAGCACGCCGTTGTCCACCGCCTCGCCGTGCTCGCCGCCGATGGGTATCCACTGCTCCGGCGCACTCCCCTGGCCGTACTCGAGCCGATAGCGCTGGAACCCGCCCGGCCGAGCGTTGCCGATGACGGGCATGACGCCCCTGGCGCCGCCAAACTGCGCCGGCTGGAGGATCGCCACGTCCGTGCCCGATAGGTCCGGGCCGTGGATGGGGCAGTATTCCTTGGGCGGCTGGGGGATCCCCTGTTCGCGTACCCAGTCGTCGGCCTCGGGGGGATAGATCGAGAACACCTGCTGCTCGACGAGTTCCGGCGGGCAGTAGGCCGTCGCCAGCTGGCCCGACTCGCGGCAGATGCCGACCGGCCGATGGACGTCGTCGTGCTCCACCGGAACCGTGCCCTCCATGAACAGCTCCTGCATGCGGCCGGGCGAGAACTCGGTGGGGAGTTTGCCCGAGACGCTGTCCACGATGGCCGTCACGATCCCCTCGGGCCGGTGGAAGCTCTCCACGGGCAGGCCGTCGTGGAGGTATTCCATCACGTCGTGCCAGATGGGCGCCGCGACGCGCACGCCGCTGGCATTCTTCATCTTGGTGTGGTCCGTGTTGCCCACCCACACCGCCGTCACGTACTGGGGCGTAAAGCCCACCGTCCAGCCGTCATAGTAGTCGTTGGTGGTGCCCGTCTTGGCGGCGGCGGGCCGATCCTTGAGCACCATCGGGCTGCTGGCCCCAAACCCGGGCGTGCGCGCCTGGTTGTCCGAGAGAATGTCGGCCACCAGGAAGGCAACCTCCGATCGGAGCACCTCCTGGCGCTGGGGCTGCTTGTACTCGTAGAGCACCTGCCCCTTCGCGTCCTTCACCTCCAGGATCGAGACGGGATCGAGGCGCCGGTGGCCCTCACGCACGTGGCCGACGGCCTGCTCACCGACCAGGCTGCCGCTGTTGGCAAACACGCTAAAGGCGTATGCCATCTCGAGCGGGCTCACCTCAGCCGCGCCCAGGGAGACCGACAGGCCATAGTGCGGCGCGTTCAGTGAGGTGACCCCCATGGCGCGGGCCGTCTCGACGACGCGGTCGATGCCCACCCAGTGAGCCGCCGCCACCGCAGGGATGTTGTACGAGCAGGCCAACCCCCGTCGCAGCGTCATCGGCCCGTGGAACCGCCGGTCATAGTTCTCGGGAACATAGGGAGCGGGGTTGCCGCCATCGGGAAAGCTGGTGCGCACGTCCATCACCATGGTGGCAGGCGTGTATCCCTGGCTGAAGGCCGTGGCGTACACGTACGGCTTGAAACTCGAGCCGGGCTGTCGCGGCGAGACGGCCATGTTGACCTGCCCGTCGATGGACTTGTCGTAAAAGTCCAGGCTGCCCACCATGGCGATGATCTCGGCCGTCTTGGTGCCAAGGACCACCACCGCGGCGTTATGGGCGTTATGAGACTCGCGCAGCGTGTCGATCTGCGCGCGCGCGATGCGCTCCGCCTCGGCCTGCGCCTCCAGGTCGATAGTGGTGATCACCTGCAGGCCGCCACCGTACACCGCCTCGGTGCCATACCTGCGCTCCAGTTCATCGCGCACGTACATCACAAAGTGCGGCACCTTGATATCAAAGCGCGGCGGCGCCAGCACGAGGGTCTCCTGCTTGGCCGCCATCGCCTCGTCGGCGGTGATATAGCCCTGCAGGAACAACTCGTCGAGCACCACCTCCTGGCGCTTCTTGGCCTCCACGGGCTCGTCGATGGGATTCATGGCCGGCGATTGGCCCAACGGCACGAGCATGGCACACTCGGCCAACGAGAGTTCCTCGACGTGCTTGCCGAAATAGGTCTGGGCGGCCGCCTCGACCCCAAAGGCCATGCGCCCATACGAGATGTTGTTGAGGTACCACTCCAGGATCTGGTCGCGCCCCTCGACACCCGGGTAGCGGCGCGTCAGCTCGAACGCCAAGATCATCTCCTTGATCTTGCGCTCGTAGCTGCGCTCCATGCGCTCCTCGGGAGTCATGATGACGTTGCGGATGAGCTGCTGGGCGATAGAGCTGCCCCCGCCCAGGTTCTCGCCCGTGAGTTCACCCCATACCGCGCGGCCGACGCCCTCGATATTGATGCCGAGGGGGTTGGTGTAAAAGGTCTTGTCTTCCATGGCCACGGTGCCGTTGCGCAGGTGCGCGGGGATGCGCGCCAGGGGCACCTCGGTGCGCCGCCCAAAGTCGGGGGGGATGAACTCATAGAGCAGCGTCTGGCCGGTGCGATCGTAGATGCGCGTCGTCTCGAACGTCTCAGCGCTGCGGCGGCCGATCTCTTCCGCGGAGGGTAGATCCTGCACGTAGAAGGCATAGACGCCAAACACCGCCGCTACGCCCGAGAACGCAACCAGTACAAAAGAAAGTAGAGTGATGGCCATCACCGCAACAGCAAAGCGGAGGGCCCAGAGCCCTCCCCTTTGCTGTTTGGACCGCGCGATGACGAGTCGTCGACGACGACGAATCAGAGCGACGTCCATGTGGTATTATTCCTCGTCCGAGTCGGATCCGTCCTGATCGTACTCATCCGAGTCCAAGTCGAGATCCAGGTCGGTCTCGGCCGCCAGATCGACCGACAGGTCGGTGGTCAGCCCACCGGCGAGGAACTCGCCGCCAAGCTCCTCCAACAGGGCGGTATCGATCCCGCCGAGGTCATCGAGGTTCTCGAGATCCTCAGCCACCGGCGCCTCTTCGAGCTGACTGCCGTTCTCACCGGCCCGGAAGCCGGTGCCGGCCGGGATCAGCTTGCCGATGATGACGCTCTCCTTCAGGCCGCGCAGCTCGTCCACCTTGCCCTCGATGGCGGCGCTGGCCAGCACGCTGATGGTGTGCTGGAAGGAGGCCGCCGACAAAAAGCTATCGGTGTTGAGCGCCGCCTTGGTGATGCCCAACAGGATGGGCTCCGCCACGGCGGGCTCGCCGCCCTGCGCGATGATCTCTTGGTTCATGGCCTCGAGATCGATGCTGTCCACCAACTGACCGGGCAGCAACTCGGTGTCGCCACTGGAGGTGACGCGCACGCGGCGCAGCATCTGCCGGACGATCACCTCGATGTGCTTGTCATTGATCGACACGCCCTGGGAGCGGTATACGCGCTGGATCTCGATGACCAGGTACTCGCGCACCGCCTCGACGCCGAGGATCGAAAGGATCTCGTGCGGGTTCTTGGAGCCCTCGGTGATCATGTCGCCGGCGTTGATCTTTATGCCGTCGATGACGCGCAACCGCGCCGTCACCGGGATCTCGTACTCCCGCTCGTCGCGATCCTCGTGGATCACGTACGTGGCGTCCTCCTCGATGCTGATGCGGCCCGAGGCCTTGGCCACGATGTCCTCCTCACCCTTGCGATGGGCGAGGACCTGGCCTTCCTGCACCTCGTCCCCGTCCTCGGCGTCCACGGCATAGTTGCCGGGCACGTGGTGTGGGATGCGGCGCAGTTCCGAGGATACGATGCGCACCCAGCGCTGGTCGCCCTCGGCTCGTATCTCGACGCGCCCGCTGATGTCGGCGATGATCGCCTGGCCGCGCGGGTTGCGCGCCTCGAACAGCTCCTGCACACGCGGGAGACCCTGCGTGATGTCGCTGGCGCCGGCCACACCGCCGGTGTGGAAGGTGCGCAGCGTGAGCTGTGTACCGGGCTCGCCGATCGACTGGGCGGCGATGATGCCCACCGCCTCACCGATCTTGACCTCGCCGCCGCGGCCCAGGTCGCGCCCGTAGCAGTGGATGCACAGGCCATGTCGCAGCGTGCAGGTGAGCGGCGAGCGCATGTTCGCCTTCTGGACGCCCGCCTCCTCGATGGCGCGCGCCAGATCATCGTCGATGGGCTGGTTCGCCTCGCACAGGATCTCGCCCGTCTTGGGGTGGACGATGGGCGCAGCCGCATAGCGACCCATGAGGCGCTCGGCGAACGGCTCGCCGGCCTCCTGGGCGCCGCGGGCGGTCACCCAGATCCCCTGGCTGGTCCCACAGTCCTCCTCATGGATGATGACGTCCTGCGCCACGTCCACCAGGCGCCGCGTCAGATAGCCGGCGTCGGCGGTTCGCAGCGCCGTGTCGGCCAGACCCTTGCGAGCGCCGTGGGTCGACAAAAAGTACTCCAGCGCGCTCAGCCCCTCACGGAAGTTGGACTGGATCGGCAGCGCGATGATGCGCCCCGAGGGGTCGGCCATCAGGCCGCGCATGCCGGCCAACTGCCGGATCGGCTGGATGCCGCCCTTGGTGGCGCCCGAGTTGGCCATGATCCCCAGCGAGCTGTAGGGATCGAGTTCGCGCGCCACGGCCGACGTCACTTCCTCGGTGGCCTCTGTCCAGAGTTCCACCGTCTTGACGTAGCGCTCGTTGTCGGTGATCAGGCCGCGTCGGTACTGCCGCTCGACCTCGGTCACCCGAGCGTTCACATTCTCCAGGATGCGCGCCTTCTCCTCCGGCACTTGGATATCGTCGATGGCGATGGTCGTGCCCGAGAGCATGGCGTACTTGAAGCCGATGTCCTTGATGGCGTCGACGAGTTCTGCCGTGCCCTCGAGGCCCAGCTTGCTATAGCCCTCGGCCACCAAGCGCTTTAGCGCGCTCTTGTCGAGTTCATGATTCACAAAGCGCAGCTCCTCGGGGAGCACCGCGTTGAACAGCACGCGGCCCACCGTCGTATCGAGGAGTTCCGCCTTGCCACGCGTGGGCTGGTAGAGGATCTTGATCTTGGCGTGCGGGTGCACCCGGCCGAGCGAATGGGCCAACTCGACCTCATCGAACGAGGAAAAGACCATCCCCTCGCCCTTCACCCCGTCCCGCGCCAGCGTCAGATAGTAGCAGCCCAGCACCATATCCTTCGCGGGGCCGACCTCCGGCTCGCCGTTGGCCGGGCGCAGCAGGTTGCGGCTCGAGAGCATCAGGTCGCGCGCCTCCTGGACCGCCGCATCCGACAGCGGCACGTGCACGGCCATCTGGTCGCCGTCAAAGTCGGCGTTGAACGCCGAGCAGACGAGCGGGTGGATCTGGATCGCGCTCCCCTCGACGAGCACCGGCTCAAAGGCCTGGATGCCCAGGCGGTGCAGCGTGGGCGCGCGGTTCAGGAGCACCGGGCGGGTCTTGATGACCTCCTCCAGCACCTCCCACACCTCGGGCACCTCGCGCTCGATGAGGCGCTTGGCTCCCTTGACGTTGATGGCGTGGTTGTACTCTACTAGCTTTTGCATCACGAACGGGCGGAACAGCTCCAGCGCCATGCGCTTGGGCAGGCCACACTGGTGCAGCTTGAGCTTGGGGCCAACCACGATCACGGAACGCCCGGAGTAGTCGACGCGCTTGCCCAGCAGGTTGCGACGGAAGCGCCCCTGCTTGCCCTTGAGCATGTCCGACAGCGACTTGAGCTGGCGGCGGCCACGCAGCGAGACCATCTTGCCGCGGCGGCTGTTGTCGATCAGTGCATCGACCGCCTCCTGCAGCATGCGCTTCTCGTTGCGCACGATCACCTCGGGCGCCTGCAGCTTGATCAGGTGCTTGAGGCGGTTGTTGCGGTTCACCACACGACGGTACAGGTCGTTCAGGTCGCTGGTGGCAAAGCGCCCACCATCCAACTGCACCATGGGCCGCAGCGCCGGCGGGATCACCGGCAGCGCCTGGAGGATCATCCACTCGGGCCGGTTCCCCGACCTGCGCAGCGCCTCGACGATCTGGAGGCGCTTGGTCGCCTTCTTGCGGCGCTGCTTGGAGCGCGTCGAGCGGATCTCCTGCCGCAGCTCTTCGGCCATCTTTTCCAGGTCGATCTGCGAGACGATGTCATAGACCGCCTCGGCGCCCATGCTGGCGTTAAAGACGCGACCCCACTTTTCGCGGAGTTCGCGATAGCGCGTCTCGTTGAGGAGCTGCCGCGCCCGCAGCGACATCAACTCTTCCTGCTGCTGCTCGAGGCGGTTGCGGATCTCCTCGATCTGTCGATCGATGTCTTCCTGCAGGCTCTCCTGACGAGCGTCCGCCCGGCGGCTGGCCTGCTCCTCCTGAGTGTCCAGCGGCGACAGGGCGCGATCGCGCTCCATCGAGGATTGCTCCTCGACGCGCGAGAGTTCATCCTGAACGATCTTGTTGAACGCGCTCAGGTGCTCGCGGCGGATGACGTCGCCCTTGGCCAGGATCGTTGTCTCGCTCGGCTTGAAGACGATGTCGTCGGGCGCGGGCCCGTCGCGATGGCTCTCCAGCAGCTCCCGTGTACGGGTGGCCTCGCTCATCACGGCCTCGATGGCCTCGTCGCGGCGGCGCTGAATCCCCTCAAGCAGCTCACGCTGCTGCGTCGCGACGGCCTCGGCGCGCTCGGCCAACTCGGCGCCGATCGCCTCGAGTTCCTCCTGCTGATCCTTGGTCAACCGCGAGATCTCGCGGTTCATCTCCTCCTCGAGACGTCGCATGGCACGATCGCGCGCCGCCTCGTCCACCGAGGTGATGATGTACTGCGCATAGTACAGCACGCGATCCAGGTTGCGCTGCGAGACGTTGAGCAGCAACCCCAGGTAGCTGGGCGACCGCCTGGTATACCAGATGTGCGCGATGGGGGTAGCCAGCTCGATGTGCCCCATGCGCTCGCGGCGTACGCGGGAATGGGTAACCTCTACGCCGCACTTGTCACACTTGATGCCGCGGAAGCGTACCTTCTTGTACTTTCCGCAGTAGCACTGCCAGTCCTTGGTGGGCCCAAAGATCGCCTCACAGAACAGGCCGTCCTTCTCGGGTCGGAGTCGACGATAGTTGATGGTCTCCGGCTTGGTAACTTCGCCGTGCGACCACTCGCGGATCTTTTCCGGTGAAGCCAGGCTGATCCGCAGGCTGTTGATATCGTTTATCTCCAAGTCGCCCTCCTCAGTAGAACCCTGTCACGGCCGCTCGGGACTCTACGAGTCCCTGACAACACGAAAAATCCCGGCGAATCTCTACTCCGCTTGGTAGCGTGCAGATCTACAAACCGAGACTCCTGTCATTGAGTATGACGACCACGGTGCCCCAACGGTGCGCCAGCGCCATAGACTGGGGAAAACGCCTGCGGTAGCATTGGATGTGGGGCGTGGCCTCTTGTCACAGCCTATTATTATAGGCAGAGCGATGCGAGTCGTCAAGTTCCGTTTTCGTGCGTTCGGCGCCACGGTACGCCGAACGACCCTTGACGGTCGCGCCCCCCCAACGCTATGATAGCGTCACGCACCCCGCATACGATCACACAGAAGGGACGATAACCGAGCGATGAGGGTTCCGCGGGTGGTGGTGTTGCTCTTCATCATGGCATTGGGGTGCCTGGGCGGGGCGCCCCCGGCCGCCGCCAGCCCCGACCCGCTCATCGTAGTGGACGCGCCCCTCCGGCCGCTCGCCGAGCCCCCCGTCGCGGAACTCTCGGCCTACACCTGCACGGCCGCCGTCACATGCGAGGACGAGCAATGCGTCGTGCGCACCACGCAGCGCTATCACCTCTCCCTGCCCGAGGGGGCCGCGGCACACACGCTGCGCGTCGGGCTCCCGGCCCAGGCCCTCGGCCTACCCGTGTCCCCCAGCGACATCGCCCTGCTAGACGAGCAGGGCAGCGCCCTGTCCATCGTCTCCCACGACGCCGAGTACCAGGCCGTGTGGGAGGTTCCGCTGGAGCGTGGCCGCCGCCGCGTCCTCGAGCTGTCGTACAGCCACCCGACCACCACCGACCCCTTTATCATCTGGACGTGGGAGGCCGCGGCCCTCTCGGTGTGGGGCACGGTGCCCGCCGTGCACGGCGAGTTCGTCCTGCCCGTGCCGGCGCACGACGACGCCCTGGTGCGCGTCGACCCGCACCGCGCCAACCTCCTGGGAGAGCGCCTCTGGTGGGACTATGAGGTGGCCACGGAGTACCCGCCCCATCACGTGGTGGTCATCGCCCCGCCCGTCTGGGAGCGACTCCTGGCCGCGCGCGCCCGGGGCGCTCATCGCCAGGTCGCCGCCACCCTGGCTGACCTGCAGGCGGCCGCCCGGGCCGAGGCGATCCCGGGCATCGATTACGCCGCCGAGGTGATCGCCGAACTCTTGGCGGCGCTGGAGGCGAACCCCGCGGATACCGACGCCCGCATCGACCTGGCGGAGGTTTACCGATCGCGCGCCGAGGACGCGCCTGAGGGCAGACTCAACTACCTCCTGCTGGCCGCGCGCGAGTTGTCGCTAGCGCTCGAGGGCGACGGGCCGCGCGCGGAGGAGCTAAGTACCGCGCTCGGGCGCACCTACCTGGAGGCGGCCGAGGCCGCCAGCGCGTCGGGCGATCCCGCCGGAGCATTGGAGTACCTTGGGCTCGCCCGTGAGGTTGCCGGCACTCGCTTGGCGGACGAACTCGCCCATGCCGACGAGCTGACCCTCCACTGGGCGCTCAAACTCGCCGAACAGGGCCGCGTCAGCGATGCCCTAGCGCAGCTCGACGGGCTGCTGGCCCCCGCCCTGCACGACAGCCTGCTGCACTTTGCCCCGCCCCTCGTGGCGGCGCGCACCGAGGTGTCGCTGCGTCCATCGGAGAGGACGGTGCGCTATCGCCTTGAGGCCTACCCTCCCGCCGCGCCGCGGGTTCGGGAGCGCCTGGACGACCTCGTGCAGCGGCTGCACGAGGTGCCGTGCTGCGAGGTTGGGCTGGACGGCGACGGCGTCTCCTTGGTCCTCACGGTGCGGGCGCCGGGCGAGCCCGCCGCCCTCGAGGCGTGCCGTCGCGACGTGCACGCCACACTGGCGGCCGAGCAGGACATGGTAGCCGCCGTCGTGGCGGCGCCATGGCTGGCGGCGCCTTCGGCGTTCTCGCGCGAGCCGGAACTCTGGCACGAGCGCGTGCGCTACGCCGAGCGGATCGACACCACCGCCCTCGATGCGACCTGGCGCTCCGAGTCCGAATACGCCGGCTGGCGCCTGGTGGAGCTACACAGCGCGGCGCCCGCAGACTCGCGGGCACAACTCGAGCAGCAGCTCGCCCTCAGCGTAATGCGCGACCAGCGCCAGGTTTGGGAGGCGCTGCCATCGGCCAGCCAGTGGATCTACGACGTCGCGTTCGCCGACCACGAGGCCCCCGTGTCCGCGTGGCTGGTGGCGTGGGGCCAAGACCGCACCCTGACTCTCGACCGCGCCATCCCCCACTGGGGCGACATCCAGGTCACCGCGCTCGCCATGGCCGCGCTCCTCGCCGTACCCCTCATCGCACGCCGCCTCTGGCGCACACTCTGTTCGCGGCCGCAATAGCCGCCACAAGTTTACGATAGCTTTACCCACGGGCATGCGAACATGCGCTATGATGGAGCCGAGACGCAGAGATGCACCGGCCTCGCCCGCGCAGGTTATGCCGGGGACGCTGGCCAGCAGACCGAGAAGGAGGCTGGAAGATGCGATACAACCGCCGGCTCTTGGTGAGCGTGCTGGCGATCATGCTCGTCGTGGTGACGCTGGCCCTACCGATGACGGCCTCGGCAGGTGGGGCATTTCACGGATATGGGTCCCTGTACGTGCCCGCGGGCACGACCGAGTCGCACACTCTCATCGTCGGGCGCGTCAGTGTGACGGTACCTCCCGGAGCCATGCCGGAGGGTGGGTACGTCTCCCTGAGCGTGTTGGAAACGCCCAGTGGCCGCTTCAAGGCCGATTTCCTGCCAGATCGCGACTTTGACAAGCCGGTGATCATGGATTACCAGACGGCGCCCTGGGTAGAGTTTCAGGCCAAGAGGGGCGGCCCGCAGCGCATCTGGACGACCGACGGCAAGATCGAGTCGCAGCACTTTTCCCGGTACAGCGGATGGTTCTAGGGTAGCGACCCTTCCCTCCCCCCCACTCGAGGAGAGCGGGAGTCTCGAGGCGTGCGCAATGGCGCGCACGCCTCTTTTGTTGCGCTCCGGCAAGGGCGGCTACTCTACCGCCTCGCGCAGCGCCGTGGCGGGCGGCGCGATGGTCTCTTGCCCCAGGCGCATCGCCTGGGCGAGCGCCGCGGCGATCATGACGGTGGTGGTGCCGAAAATCGCCACGTAACCGACCGTGTCGAGCAGCGCCCCGCCCAGGGCGGGAAGAAAGTAGAGCGGGCCGAGGACGGTATTCACCAGGCCATAGTAGGTGGGGCGTTCGTGCTCGGGGGCGATGTCGTAGAGGTACGTCATCTCGCTGATGCCCAGCGCCGAGCCCGCGATCCCCTGTAAGAAGAACACACCGCCGAACAGCACCATGGCAAAGGGTGGGACGCCCGCCGCCCAGACCGTCGCCAGCACCCCCTGCAGCGCGATGACCGCCACGGGCGCCATGAGGCCGAGGCCACACGCCAAGCGAAGCACCCACACGCTGCTGCGGCGGCGGCACTGTTCGCCCCAGTACATGTTCGACAGCACCCGGGAAAAGGTGCGCACCGAGATATAGATCCCCGCCATGTGCGGCGGCGCCCCCAGCCGCTCGGTGGCATACAGGATGTAGAACGGGCCGGCCAATTCCAGCCCCGTGAGCGCCACGCGCACCCCGATGTAGCGCAGGAACTGCCGATCGGCGCGCAGCAGCGCCGGCGCCCTACGCACCTGCTCCATCACATCCACGCCCCGCGGCGTGATAGGGCTGCGCGGCTCGACGACGCCGACGAGTGACACGATGGCCAGGCCAAACCCCACCCCGGACATGAGCAGGAGGGTGGCATAGTTGCCCGGGAAACTGCTCACTCGCGGATCGAGCACCACGCGCACCACCAGCCCGGCCAGGAACCCCGCCACGCCCCCCGAGAAGGCGCGCATCGAGATGACGCTCGCCCGGCGGCGCGGCGGAACCATGCGCGCAACCAGCTCGGCGCGCGCCACGGCCGAGCTACCGGCCGCCACCCGGGTGATGAGGTAGAGCACGAAAAAGGCGGCCAGCACGATCCCTGGGCTGCGCGCCCCGAGATAGAACGTCAGGGCGGCGATGATGAGGTAGAACGAGGAGCGGACGACCTCCAGCCGCTGGATGATGGGCACAAAGCGCGACAGGCTCTGCACGCGCCCCGCCGCCAGGAACTGGGGCGCCAGCCACCCAAAGTAGCGCAGCGAGGGGAAGCATTGCCCGCCCCGGCCTGGATAGACAAAGCACGTATCCCCCTGCGGCCATCCGGGCAGGGCAAAGGAAAGGCTTTCCCGCGGACGGCTGGGCCATACCGTAAAATTCCACCGCAGGAATCCGTCCATGCCGATGTGCTCGGTCAGCGGCCCGTGCAGCCGCACTTCCAGCAAGGGCGACATCAAAAACGAGTTGGGGATCGGCGGCCAGCAGCACACCGACCACAGCACCAGCGCCCCTTCAATTTTGCGGGCCACATCCGCGTGATAGCGCAGGCTATCCTTGTCAAAATATTCGGGCAGCCCCGGCGTATAGACATCCACCGGCGTATCGCGGAAGCTGTCGCTTAACAGAACCGGTGGCGGTACATCCCATTCCAAACGCAGGCCGGGCAGCAATTGCAGCACGCGCTCCCGCGCTGTCTGCCAGCCGGTATCAATCTCGCCGCGGTCTACCTCGTCGGACATCAGCACGCAGCGGTTAAGCAAATCGCTCTCCACCAGAAAATGGTGCACAGCCCGCAGATATTCCTCGATATCGGCTGCTGTGCGCATATACCGCACACAGCCGTCCGCCTCGTCCACATAGGCTAAGCGGATGGGCTCCTGCCAGTCCGGGGCCAGCCGCCCGAAGCCCTTTTCCACGTCCATCCAGATGCCCATCAGCCCGGTCAGCATGATTTGCTCCGCGCAGCCGTACCGTTTCATCAGGCGAACATAGCGCAGGACGTTGGAAAAATCAAAGTGGAATTCCCCTTGCGGATCTTT